>ERZ1026882.25-NODE-25-length-154630-cov-14.279689_pt1 | contig 154630 bp, 122 predicted proteins | sample MGYA00380171_ERZ1026882 | MGnify/ENA primary metagenome ERZ1026882 (study PRJEB33269, sample SAMEA4719807) | human gut metagenome | biome: human-associated habitat; feature: organic feature; material: feces | place: Cameroon | collected 2013-10 ...
CTGCATTTATGGTATCATGATAAACAGGGTTGACTGACAAGGTAAGAACGATTACGCTATCGCAACCGTTTACTGTTTGCAATGTATCGCTATATGTTCCAGCCTGCGTCAGGTCTCTGCCATGAAAGTCGTAGGTTTCGTTACTACATATCGTTGCAGAAAGCGGAGTGGTGGCAACATGGTTGACTGACAAGGTAAGAACTATTACACTGTCGCAACCGTTTATTGTTTGCAATGTATCGCTATATGTTCCTGCTTGCGTCAGGTTTCTGCCATGGAAGTCGTAGGTCTCGTTACTGCATATCGTTGCTGAAAGCGGAGTGGTGGCAACAGGATTGACTGACAAGGTAAGAATTATTACGCTGTCGCAACCGTTTATTGTTTGCAATGTATCGCTATATGTTCCAGCCTGCGTCAGGTCTCTGCCATGAAAGTCGTAGGTAGTTCCTTCGCAAATTGTATCGTAAATCTCTTGACGAGAAATGTTTCTTTCAAAGTTCGCCGTGAAAGTTGTATCATGCGTTACCGTAATCGTGCGAGGGTTATCTGTACTGCCATCGTTCCACACAGTAAAATGATAACAAGAAGCAGGAGTGGCTGTCAATATCTTCTCAGGACAGTTTCCTCCCGAACTTATTTCCACAGTACCCAAGGTTGTATCACTCGACGAAACATTAAGTTCAAAAGGCGTATCCTCGGAAATACGTCCTGCGAAAACCGTATTCCAATCGCTCTCCTCATAAGCGTCAATAGTTCCGCACGGTACTGTCAAAGTGCAGGTCGAACCAACGCCGATGAAAGCAGAAGAATCGAGAGAAGGCGGCGTTGCTGTCAAGCATTTGACAGAAGTCAAACTGCTGCAACCAAAAAACGTATATTTATCGATAGAAGTAATGCTATTCGGAATGGTAACCGAAGTTAAGTTTCTGCATGTGATAAACGCATGACTTCCGATAGAAGAAACACTGTTCGGAATGGTAACCGACACAAAACTGCAAGAACGAAACGCACCCAGTCCGATAGAAGTAACGCTGTTCGGAATGCTTATCGAAGTCAAACCGCTGCAAGAACGAAACGCCTCCTGTCCGATAGAAGTAATGCTGTTCGGAATGCTAATCGAAGTCAAACCGCTGCAACCAATAAACGCATAATCTCCGATAGCAGTAACGCTATACGTATTGTTATTGTAGGTTACTGCGGAAGGAATATTCACAGTTCCGGAAATAGCTGAGCTGTTTTGTTGAGCAACTTTCACCGAATTATCATCAATTATCCGATACTCCAGTCCCTCAAAAGGGAAAGTTTGTGCGGTAAGTACACTTGTCAGCAATATGCCGCACATAGAAAGTAACAGTTTCTTCATAATTGTTGTTGCTTTATCGTTAAACATTTGCAAAGGTAGCAAGAAATCCCGTTCAAACCAAATTTCAGAGAATTAGACTGCAATTTCTATCGATTTCCGTTGACGAGACGACGTGTTCTTATCTCTTTTCAAGGCATAACATATTCGAAACACCACATACAAAACCTTGAAAAAACGGCAAGAAAGTCCTTTCATCAAACCATTCTTGCCATGCATCTTGCCGAAACGCCGTTCTACGGAAATAAAACGCCGAAAGAATTTGCTCAATCGGCGGAAGAATTTTTTCTTTCGCCGTTTTATTTCCGCCAATTACCGATGACTTTGCAAGTAATTGAAATTTATATTGTTGCAAGGCTCTCGAATACTCACGAAAAGACTGACAGTATTGCTTTCTGTCGATTTTTTTTGCAAGCTATGAAGTTGGTGAATTTGAAAATCGTAAATTTGAAGGAATTGTAAGGAAATCGAAATCCTAACGAATATGAAGCGGGTTCGGATTATACGAATTGGAACTTGCTTCTTTGCGATAGAGATTTGTTTTTGGTTCTTTGATGTATTTGTTTTGATGATTTGTATTACCTTTGCAAGGTAAAAGAAGTGTAGATATGAAAATAATAATTCCCATGGCGGGAATGGGCAAAAGGCTCCGTCCCCATACATTGACAACTCCAAAACCGCTTATAGAGGTTGCGGGTAAATCCATAGTGAGAAGACTTTGCGAGGAAATAAACCTTGTGGTTGGTGAACCGATTGAGGAAATAGGTTTCATAATAGGAAATTTCGGCAGTGAGGTCGAGCAAAGATTGGTATCCATTGCCGAAGGAATGGGTGCAAGGGGCAGGATTTATTACCAGAAAGAAGCATTGGGAACGGCACATGCCGTTTGGTGTGCAAGAGAAAGTCTGAAAGGGAAGGTAACTGTGGCTTTTGCCGATACTTTGTTTGATGCCGGTTTCTCCATGAACACAGAGGAGGATGGTATAATATGGACTCATAAGGTTGAAGACCCGAGTGCGTTCGGTGTTGTGAGAAAAAACGAAGATGGAACAATTAACGGTTTTGTGGAAAAGCCGAAGGAGTATGTTTCCAATGAGGCCATCATCGGTATTTATTACTTTAAGTCGGGGGAGAACCTGTTGAGTGAATTGCAATACCTGATGGATAATAACATAACCAAGTCCGGCGAATATCAACTTACCGATGCTTTGCAGAATATGTTGGATAAGGGCTTGAGGTTTAAGACTGAGAATGTGAAAGAGTGGTTGGATTGCGGAAATCCTGCGGCAACGATATATACAAATCGCAGAGTATTGGAGTTGAAATCCGATAAGGAAAAACTTGTTGCCGATGATGTTGTTTGTGAGGATAGTGTCATCATACCTCCTGTTTATATTGCTCGTGGTGTAAGTCTGAACTCTTGTGTGGTCGGTCCATACGTCAGTGTAGGAGAGGGCTGTAGTATAAGCGACAGCCGTATAAGCAATTCCATAATAGGTAAAGCAACGGTGATAAGCAAGAGTGTGATTGGCGAAAGCATGATTGGCAGCAATGCAATGCTTAAAGGCAGGGCTGAACGCCTGAGCGTCGGAGATTATAACGTTACGGATTGGGAATGAGGGTGCGTTTAAGAGCAGTCTTACTATCGTTTGTTTTTCTTTTTGCCTTATCTGCATGTTCATCGGGGCGTAAGGCAGCGGATACAAATGCTGAGCAGGTCGAGAAAATCACGGAAATGTTTATTGATGCTGCCGTCCGGAAAGAGATTGGCAACATTGATGAGGCTATTGCCATATATGAGAAAATCATAGAACTGCAAGCGAACAATTCTCTTGCATATTATCAACTTTCGGCTTTGAATTTCGAGCAACGAAATGTGGCTTCGGCGATAGAATATAATGAAAAGGCAATAGAACTCAACCCCAAGAATCATTGGTACAGGGAGCAGCTTGCAGAGATTTACCGTCAAATTCGTCAACCGGAGAAGGCTGCGGAGCAGTACGAGAAGCTCTTAAAGCAAAATCCCGATGCAGATGAATATTACAGAGAATTGTCCGATATATATTTTACTGCGGGCAGGTATGATAAGATGATAGCTGTATTGAATCGAATGGAGAAGAGACGCGGAGTGAGTGAAGAGACGAGCATGTTGAAGTACAAATTGTACCGGCAAATGCAGGAACCCGACAAAGCGAAAAAAGAAATGGAGCGTTTGTCGGAAAGCTTTCCACAAAACGTGGATTATTTATCCGTATTGGCACAGTTGGCAGTGCAAAGCGGTGATTCGGCAAAGGCGTATTCCTATTTCAAGAGAATAGAAAGCGTTTCTCCCGATGACGAGAACAATACCATTGCATTGATTGAGTATTATGCGGCGAAGAATATGCCGGATACTTTGGAAGAATACATATCCCGTTTATGTTTGAACAAGGATGTGGATTTCTCTACCAAAAATATGGTCATGTTAAGCATATATAAAGATGATGTTGACCGGAATACTGATGTGTTTGCCAAGTATCTTGCTCATTTGGAGAGCATGAAGGAATTGCATTCCCGTCAGGCAGAATTATGGCAGTTCTTGAATATAGGTTGGATGAGAACTCAAAACTATGTTTTTGCGACTTTGGCAGCCAAGAGGTGCATAGAACTCGGAAATAAGGATTATCAGATATATCAAAACCTCTTATTTTCTCAGAGTACATTTGAACCGGCAGACAGTATCATAGCAACAGCGAACAAAGCAATAGAACTCTTCCCGCAACAGGCTGTTCCGTATTTGTTCAAAGGGGTAAACCAATTGGTGAATAAGGACTATGAGGGAGCAATAAAAACTCTTTCGGACGGAATTCCTCGTAGCAGGGATAATAAAGCTCTTATGGAAGATTTCTACCTTAATCTTGCAGATGCATATCATGAAAGCGGAAATAATGATAAGTCGTATGAGTATTATCAAAAGACAGTGGACTTAAATCCCGACAATATTCCTGCTTTGAATAATTATGCTTATTATCTCAGCCTTGAAAACAGAGACATGGAGAAAGCAGAAGCAATGGCGGAAAAGGCTCATAAAGCTCAACCGGATAATATTACATACGCCGATACCTACGCATGGGTTCTATATGTAAAGGGTAAATATGATAAAGCCTTGCAGGTTTTTGAAGCATTTCTGCCTACGCAGGAGAAATGGAGAGAAACGATAAAGCAACATTACGAGACAATAAAACAAACTGTCGAACGATGAGGTGGAAATCTTGTGTTGCGATAAGCATGCTTTTGTCTGTGTTTTGTTCCTGCGGTATTTTGAAAGACAAGAAACAAGATGTTGTTACGGATAGCAAATCAAAATCGCTAAAAGAAGAACAGGAAGTGTCATATAAAACATTTTCTGCACAGTATAGCGGAAAATACAACAGCATTCCTTTCAAATTACAGGTAAGAGCAAGTCATGACAGTATAATATGGGTAAGCCTCACTGCTTTGTTTCAAGAAGTGGGTAGAATGCAAGTAACGGAAGACAGTGTTTATGTATTGGACAAAATCAATTCCAATGCTTATATAATTTCCAAGCATACTATTGAGCAATCAAGCGGATATAAACTCGACAATGCGGAGCTTGAAAGAATTGTTACAGACACTGTAAATATGGAGAAGTCGTTTGACATAGGCTTTCTCGGAGTGGCAAAAATGAATTTGAAGAAACAACAGCCTTCTTACGATACGCAGAACATAGAAATAGAGGTAAAGCGTGGCGGAAAGACTTATAAGGTAAGCTTGAACCGCACTTCAATAAAGTACGATGAGGTTCAACAATATCCTTTTGCCATACCTAATAAATTCAGTATAGAAAGAAGATAATGGCAGACAATTACGTAACGGTCGAAGGTCTGACCAAAACATACGGAGAAAAAACTCTTTTCCGTGATTTGAGTTTCGGTATAAATAAAGGTCAGAAAACCGCTCTTGTTGCTGCGAACGGAAGCGGCAAAAGCACTTTGCTGAAAATATTGGCAGGCAAAGAGACTTGTGATAAGGGAACATTGAGTTTCAGAAAAGGAATTCGGGTGTCTTATTTGGAACAGCACCCATTACAAGGGGTGAATGCAAGTATTATGGACGTGCTTTTCGATAGCGATACTCCTTTAATGCAGACAGTGAAACGTTACGAACAAGCTCTTTATGCGGTTCGTACTAATGATAGCCCTTTGACACAACGGCAATTGACCGATGCAATAAACGAGATGGACAGTTTGAATGCATGGAATTACGAAAGCGAGATAAAAGAAATGCTCGGAAGACTGAACATAACCGATTTGCAGCAAGATATCAGCACTTTATCAGGAGGGGAGAGGAAAAAAGTGGCATTATGTACGGTTCTGATAAGTCAGAGCGAAGTATTATTGCTCGATGAGCCTACAAATCATTTGGATATAAAGATGATAGAATGGTTGGAAACTTATCTCGGCACTGCAAATCAAAGTATGCTGATTGTATCCCATGACAGATACTTTATCAATAATGTTTGCACCGATATTTATGAACTTGACAAAGACGGGGTAGATAAATACAGGGGCAGTTTCGAGTATTACCTTGAAAAGAAGGACGAAAAACGTCATCAGCAGGAGAGCGAGCAAGCCAAGGCAAGAAATTTATATAAGAAAGAGTTGGAATGGATGCGGCGTATGCCGCAGGCTCGGGGTACAAAGTCACGTGCAAGAATAGAAGCCTTTGAGCAGTTGCAGGAATCTTTGGTTCGCAAGACAGAACAGGAGAACAGAGATTTTTCGGTCAAGTCAAGACGTATAGGAGGAAAAATACTGGAGATAAGCAATATTGCAAAGTCATACGATGATAAAGTTTTGATTAAGGACTTCTCACATATATATAAGAGGGGCGACAAAATAGGAGTGGTAGGAGGTAACGGGTGTGGAAAGACGACCTTTCTGGAAATTATAACGGGTAGATTGAAGCCTGATAGCGGTAAAGTGAGCATGGGGCAGACCATCAAGATAGGTTACTATACTCAAAATACCCCGCAGGAGAAGCCCGGCACAAAGGTGATTGATGTAATCAGACGTTCGACCGACAGCATTCAATTATCCGATGGTACACGTTTGAGTGCTTCTCAGTATCTCAATTATTTCGGAATACCTCCGCAGAAACAATTTACGGACTATGCTCTTTTGTCGGGAGGAGAGAAAAGATTGCTTAACTTGCTTGGAACGCTTATCGACAATCCGAACTTTCTTATATTGGACGAGCCTACAAATGATTTGGACATATATACTCAAATGAAGCTCGAAAATTTCCTTGAGGACTATGATGGTTGTTTGCTTGTGGTATCGCATGACAGGCATTTCTTGGATAGGGTTTGTTCCCAACTCTTTGTTTTTCGCCAAAACGGAGAAATAAAAGAGTATCCTTTCTCTTATACCGAATATTTGGAACAGGAGAGACTTGAACGCAAAGAAGCCGAGAGCAAAACCAAGTCCGAGGCAAAGCCGCAAGCCCGCAAACCTGCCGGAGAGAACAAGCCACGCAAGCTGAGCTATAAGGAACAGAAAGAAAAAGAAGAAATAGAGAACCTGTTGCCGGAACTCGAGAGAAGGAAAGCCGAAATAGAACGACAGTTGAACGAAAACAATAATCTCGGTCTCGAACAATTAAACGAGTTGACCGTTCTCTATCGCGAACTAAGCGAACAAATAGATGAAAAGGAATTACGCTGGCTCGAATTAAGCGAGCAGGCATAAAAAGTCTAAAAGGCATTGTCAGTTGAGCTAAAAGGTGTACCTTTGCCGCTCGAAAGAACATATTAACACCAAAATCTCATGATTAAATTAAAAAGAACCTTATTCTTTTTGCTCGCGGCTGTATTGTCGCTGACGCAAATGAAAGCACAAACTGTGCTTGAAATTGGAGATGGTACGGTTACGCAGAGTGCTACTCCCGTATCACACAATTACAATTACTCGTATTCTCAGGCGATTTACACCTCCGATGAGTTCGAAATCTCGGGAAGTATCTCTGCTGTTGCGTACTCTTATGATAACTACGCGAATGAGACAATAACTTCCACTATTTATATGGGAGTGGTATCGAGAAACTCTTTTGACGAAGCTTATAGTTTCGTTCCTCTCGACAGCCTTACTCAGGTTTATAGTGGAAATCTTACTTTCTCGCATGGTTGGACGACAATCACACTTGATACGCCTTTTGAGTATAATGGGGAGGGCAATCTTGTGATTGCGTACTTGAACACAACAGGCAGTAGTACAGCTCATAGAAAATATCTTTCGACATCTTCTGTGGATGTAAAGACGATATATGTCCGCAGAGATAATCCTATTATAGATCCTACAACTCTGACTGAAAATGACATTACTCCGTCTTGGGAACGTCCGAATATACGACTTACGATTACTCCGCCGGCAGGCTTTTGCTATCCTGTTTACAATATTACAGCATCAAATATCACATCTGACGGAGCTGACATTTCTTGGGAGTGTGATGGCAATGTTCCAAACTTCGCAATTGAATATAAACGTTCGACAGATGAGAATTGGATGCTTGCAAGCAACAGCATAAGTGATAATACCTATACCTTGACCGGTCTTGAAACCTATTCGGCATATGATGTGAAAGTTTATGGTGTTTGTCCCGATGGCAACAGTATTGCAAGAGGCATTTCCTTTATGACTGCTCCTGATAATTCTTTGATTTTGTCATTGCCATACGAACAAAGATTCGATGAGATGACGGAAGAAGAGTTGGCACAATGGTTTTTCCAAAATGAAACAAATGCATGGCATATCGGAACCGCTGTAAACAATACTTATGGCGATAATGGCGAACTTACCGAAAACGGAGGAGCATTGTACATCAGTAACGATAATGGTGCAACCAACACCTATTCACCACAGGAAAGTTATTCTTATGCGTACGCTTTTGTTAATTTTGAACCCGGCAATAATTATGGTGTACAATTCGATTGGAGATGTTTCGGAGAAGGAGACTATGACTATGCAGAAGTATATTTGTTGCCGATAGATGCAACGCTTTCCTCAGCATCATTGCCGGAAGATACAAATCGCATTTCTGGTGAATTAAGTGGTTCTTCTTCATGGCAATCCGTTAATATAGAAATACCACAAGCGTATAATGGTAATACATGGAAACTTGTCTTTGCATGGGAGAATGATGACCAAGATTGTTATTCACCGGCCATTGCGATAGATAACCTTTATATTAGAAGTTTGTCCTGTAGCAATATAGATACTGTGGTTGTCAGTCTTACAGAAGAAACAAATTCGCTTACCGCTTCATTCAATGTTTATGACCAAAATGAAGGAGCTCAGTATTTATTGGAGTATAGAGCTGCAGGCTCAAACGTATGGAATTCCATAACATCTTCAAATCCTATCGAAGTAAGGGGGTTGTCTCATTCCATGGTTTATGAATACCGTGTAACGGCTATATGCAACGGCTCAAACAATTCCTTGGTTTCCGATGTATATAATTTTACTACACCTTGTGGAATCATATCTGCTCTTCCTTACGAACAATCCTTTGATCAAGAGTTCTATCCGGCAGACAGCGTAATAGGAAACTCTCCTGCACCTAATTGTTGGTATAACATAAATGGAGGAAATGAATACTATTATTTTTATCGGACGACCTCATCTCCTATAAGTGGAACTGCATCTTTACGTTATGATGGAGCCTCTTCTTCTTATGTGGCTGTTTCCGATTGGTTTATAAGTCCAGTATTTGCTTTGACAGGAAACGAACGCTTGAATTTCAAATTAAAAGCGAGAACTACAACTACTAATCAGCCAGATATTGCAGTGAAAGTTTACGCTTTGAACGTAAGTGAAACGGATATTTCCGCAACAGCAGACACTTCTCGTTTTGCTCTCGTGCAAACTATAAACCATGATTGGTCAACGACAAATGCCATAGAGTATGAGGTAAGCCTCGGAGCATATAGTGCAGCTACCCGCTTCGCTTTTGTAATAAACAATCCTTGTCGTTCATTCTATTTGGATGACATAAAGGTAAGCGAAATGCCGGTATGTCCTGATGTATATCATGTATCGGTTTCTGCGATGTCAAGCACAAGTGCTTCGGTTTCTTTCACTACCTTAAATGCTACGGATGCAGGCTGGACGATAGCTTACGGAACAGTGGGACAAGGAGAAACCTTTAATCCGGAAACAGCAACAACTATAACTGTAACAGGGGCAGACCAAGTGCCTGTAACTATAAGTGGATTGACTACCGGTGAAACATATTGGTTTGCCGTTAAACATTCTTGTGAAGGCGGAGCATATTCCGCACCTGTGTCTTGTTATATCCCTGTTGTGAACACTCTTCCATACGAACAGAACTTTGATGATGCAAGTACGGCAACAGAGTGGAACTTCATTAAGAGATCAGCTTCTTCCACCTCCGATTGGGTAATTGGAACGGCAGTCAACAATACAACAGACGAAGGTGGTAATTCTACGAATGGCGGAGCCATGTATATAAGTACGGATAATGGAGCAACCAATACGTATGATATTGAAAATAACGGAAACTTTTATGCCCTTACTTCGGTCGCATTGAGCGGTTATTCGGCTTATAGATTGTCTTTCAACTGGAAAGCCGGTGGTGAAGGCTCTGGTAGTTTTGCTACTGACTATATGAAAGCATACCTTGTGCCTTTTGGAGTGGAAATTCCGACATCAACTGCTTCAGATAATGCAGAGTTGGACAACTATGCCATAATAAATGAAAGCAGTCTTTCCGATGGACAATGGCAAAGTAAGAATATACTGTTGCAGGGTGCATCTTATAATGGATTATATCAGTTGGTTTTCAGATGGGCTAATGATGATAGCGAAACAGAAGACAACACCGGAGTTGCAATAGACAACATCAGATTAGTGGCTCTTGAATGTGATACTGTTTTAAGCGTAACTGCAACAGTACAGGAAGATGCAGTAACAGGGGAATATTGTCCGATAAGCATCGATATAGAGGATAATAACACGAGTGTGACATATGTATTGCAGTACAAAATATCTTCTGCCACCGAATGGACGGAAGTGGGCGACCTTACAGAAGCGTCTTTCCCTTATATCTTGTCTGCCGATTTCGGCACAAGCTATCAAATAAGGGTAGCAGCAGTTTGTTCCGACGGAGAAAGAACAGCATTCGTTTCCGCAGCAAACTTGGCAACACCTTGTGCTGTTCTGACTGCACCTTGGAGTGAGACATTTGAAACTACGCCTTTCACGACAGCAAATTGCTGGCAAAGAAAATCAGGATTGTTTACTGCAAACGGCAGCATACAAACATCTGATTTGTCTGATGTATCTATTGGTTGGGGGTATGATGATAACAGACTTATAGACGGAGTAGCTGCCGGCAGATTGAAACTGAATATTTATGGAACGGGTAGAAAACATTGGGCGATTACTCCTTCAATAGATTTGGGAGATGGTTCTACAGCTTATAAGTTGGCATTTAATCTTGCCTTGACAAAGTATGGTAACAGCAATCCTCCTGAGGAAACAACAGGAGATGATAAATTTGCTGTATTGGTTTCCGCTGATAACGGTCAAAGTTGGAATGCTGCAAATGCCATAATCTTTGCAGATGGAGATGCTGACACTCAACACAACTTCTCCGATTTGACAAATTCACCTACGAGGGTTGTCTTTAAACTTGTGAATTCAGATAATACTCCTTTATCAGGACTTGTCAAGTTTGCATTCTACGGAGAAAGTACTGTATCGGGAGGAGACAATGAATGTTTTGTGTATAATTTGGAAGTAAGCGAATGGGACGATTGTATTGCACCTTATAATGTAAGAGCAGAGAACGTAACGGATATTTCCGCAAACCTAAGTTTTAATTCGCTTGACTCAACGGCAGCTTCTTTCGAATATTCATTGGTTGAAGGAGAAGATACTGACATCGAAACCGGAGTTCCTACTGCTGTAACAAGCGGATTTACCGTAGCTTTGAGCGAGCTTGCTCCTGCAACAACATACAAGGTGGCAGTCAGAACAATATGCGGTGAAGGTGTGTATTCTCCATGGTCAACTCCGGCAATATTCACAACTTTGATTATTCCGGAATCTATACCTTATACCACCGGTTTTGAGAATAATGATGAAAATGCAACTTGGGGCTTCATGTCAAGCAGTTCTACAAATGCATGGGCAATAGGCACGGCAACTTTTGCAGGTGAAGAAAACGGAACATCGGCATACATCTCCAACGATAATGGCGTAAGCTATGCCGCAACAGCGGAAAGTCAAAGTACAAAAGCTGTCATGCTTAAGGACTTCAATTTCGGAGAAGATGCAAGTGCTGTTTACAATCTCGATTTCGACTATAAAATATTAGGACGTGCGAGCGGAAACAACGTAAATTGCGGCTTGTCTGTATATGTTTTGGATCCGCAACCTATTTCGATCAACGATTTATCTACTGAAGACGGAGAAGTTCTTTTGTATGGCGAAAACAATTGGACGCATGAAAGGTTGGAGCTTACCGGCTATACCGGAGTGAAGCGTTTGGCGTTTATGACATGGGGCTATACACAGACATCGGAAGTAAATGTTCCGGCTGCAATAGATAACGTTTCATTGCGAGTAGCTGCATGTGTATCTCCGCAAGAGGTGGCAGTATTCAATGAAGGAGCAACTTCCGTTGAGGTTTCTTGGACAGGAACATCCGACTCTTACATCATATCATATCGTGCATTGACGGATACCGAGGTAACAGACGTACCTGCAACATCTTCACCATTCACCTTGACAGGTCTTGATATGGCAACTAATTACGTATTGACAATAAGAGGAGTTTGCGGTAATGAGACTTCCATATCTTCCGAGACTGTCGCATTCCGAACTTATTGCTTTGATGGAGCAATAGACGAGTTCCCATACGAAGACGGTTTTGAGAATGGAATAGATTGCTGGACTTTATTAAGTCCTAATAATACTCATTGGGCTGTTGAAAGTTACGGATCATATCCTACTTGCACTCCTCACGGAGGTTCAAAAATGATACTCTATAACTCGAATGAGATTAATGACGGAAGATGGGGGGCTCTTATCTCTCATCCTATGAACTTTACGCAAAATATGGAGGTATCATTCTGGATTTACCATCATTCCGACTATCCGGACAGAGAGGATAGTGTATTGGTTTATGTAAACGGAACTCCGGATTTTGAACAAGCAACTTTAGTCGGCGGAGTGGCACGTCCTAATCGTCCTAATGCACCATCAGGTTGGACGCAACACACTTTCCCATTGCCTACCGGTTTGACGGGAACACAGTATATCATACTTAAAGGTTTATCACATAACGGACGTAATATTTATGTCGATGACTTCAAAGTAGATTATGCAGGAGCTACTCCTATTGAGCCTTGCGATGCACCGACAGACCTTACAGTAAGCAATATCACCGAGACATCGGCAGAGATAAGCTGGAACGGCACTGCAAGCAGCTATGAAGTACGCTTGAATGGAGGTTCGGCAGAAACAGTAAGTACAACAAGCACAACTTTCACGGATTTGACCGCAGCTACAGACTACACTGTTGAAGTAAGAGCGGTATGCGGAACCACTCAATCCGAATGGGTAAGCACTAACTTCACCACTCAAAACGAAAGCGGCATAACTGCACCAACGGTTACCACTCTTGCAGCTACGGGCATAACGCATGAAGCAGCAATTTTGAACGGTACAATCACCGCAGGCAGTGAAGAAATTACAGCACAAGGTTTCAAGTACAGAGCAGAGGGTGCAACAGAATGGATAAGCATATCGGCAAGTGGTGAAAACATGAGTGCGACACTTAATGACTTGACTCCATTGACTACTTACGAATACAAAGCCTTTGCAACAACCGCAAGCGGCAGTACTTATGGTGTGGAGATGACCTTTACCACCTTGCAATCAGGCTTGGCAGACGCTGAGAGCGGAGCAATCAAAGCGATGATATACCCTAACCCTGCAAAGGATAAAGCGACATTGAGTTTGAACGGCTTGACAGCAAATGCCAAGATAATCGTCAGCGACCTTCAAGGCAGAATAATCCAAACGGAGGATTTGCAAGCAGGCACTGAGACATACGAACTCAATACAAGCAACTACGCAAGCGGAGTATATTACATACGTATCCTATGCGGTAATAACATAAACACGCAAAAACTGATAGTCGAATAAGCGACAACCGGTAAACACTTCAAAGGGAGCCACTCGGCTCCCTTTTTTTATTGTGAAACGCCGATTCGTTATGATTGAATCGCCCTAAGAATTTCTCAAAACGGCGTTTCAGAAAATTAAAACGCCGTTTTAAGAACTGCTTGATAAACAGGAGTTTCAATTATAGGTAATTATATTGTCAGGTTTGGCGGGTAAGTAGATTATACGGGTAAAGAATGCAACATTCTTTACCCGTATAATCATATTAGAAGTCTTTGAAGAATGGTTTCAAGAGGGTGTTGCAAATGTTTTGTACTTTGTAGTGTTCAGAAAAAAATAATTATCGACCTTTTTGCCGAGATGAAAATTTGCTCTGTTTGAAAAACTTCGGTATTTTTGCAATCTGTTTTTATAGAGGCGGCAATATGAGATACAACTTCAAAAATCCACGTTTCAAATGGATTTTCCTGATAATCGGCTTTACGATAGTGATGATGTTCTTTATCGAAATCAATAAAATCATTACGCAATTACGGAAAGAGGAGCAAGTAAAGATAGAGTTGTGGGCCAATGCTGTAAGTCGGAAAGCCAAATTCGTCGAACATACGGAGAAATTCTTCAATACCGTTGCCGAAGAAGAAAGAATAAAGTTGCAACAGTTCATAGACGCTCACAAAATCATTCTTTCCCAACCCTTGGATGCAGAGTTGAATTTCTTCTATGATTTCATCGTAAACAACAAAACCATACCTGTAATCATAACAGATGAATTCAATAATATACAACTGTCTCAGAATATAGAGATACCCAAAAGGCAAAAGGTGTTGGTAGGAAGTCTTTTGAAGCAATTCTCACAAAATCCTCCTTTTGAATACACCGTAAGCGGCATGAAGTTCAAACTATATTACTGCGAAAGTACCGTATATACCAATTTGAAGGAGACTCTCACCTATTTCACAAACAACTTTCTCAATGAACTGGTGAATAATTCGGTATTCATTCCTGTTATAATAACAGACAGCACAAGAACTCATATAATAGCTTCCGGCAATATAGAAGATTGGCAAATCGATGAGGAACATTTGTCGGAGACAATCAAAGAAATGGAAGAAGAGAACGGTGCATTGATTATAAATCTTCCGGAACGTCCGAATGCCAAAATCTTTTATAAGCGTTCCAAATTCATTACAGCTCTCCAATACTACCCAATCGTATATGTAGTGGTAACTGCTTTCTTTGTCTTTCTTATGTTCAGATTATTCCGTGCAATGAAGAAAAACGAAGAAAACATGCTTTGGATAGGAATGAACAAAGAGACGGCTCATCAACTCGGTACTCCTATTTCTGCTCTTATGGCATGGGTGGAATATCTGCGTTTGCAACCGGAAAATGAGAGCATTTGTAACGAAATAGTCAAAGATATAAACCGTTTGGAAATGATTACAAAGCGTTTTTCCCAAATAGGTACCAATCCCGAGCTTGTGAAGCAGGACGTAATACCTATAATAAAGAATGCAATGGCATATCTCTCCTCTCGAAGTTCCAAGAAAATAACATACAATATAAATCTGCCGCAAAATGAAGCAGTCATGCTTCCTGTTAACCGCTGTCTTTTGGAATGGACATTGGAAAACCTCTCAAAGAATGCCATAGATGCAATGAGTGGTATAGGGACTCTTTCTCTTGAATTGACACAAGACGCAAAACGAATCTATATAGATTTGGAGGATACCGGCAAAGGCATGTCAAGAAAGCAATTCCAAAAAATATTCGAGCCGGGATTTACGACCAAGAAAAGGGGTTGGGGAATGGGATTGTCTTTGGCAAGGCGAATAATAGAAGAGTATCATCACGGAAAAATATTTGTCAAACAATCCGTTCTCGGAAAGGGAACTACTTTCCGCATTATTCTGAAAAAATAACTCTGATATGTCAGGCATTTACGTCCATATACCCTACTGTACGCAAAAGTGCATTTATTGCGATTTTTATTCCGTTCCTACACGCAAAAGCAAGAGAAACTACCTTTTTGCTCTTGTAAAAGAAATGCAGAACAGGAAACACTATCTCGCAGATTCCGTGAAAACGCTTTACTTAGGAGGCGGAACTCCGAGCAATCTTGATTTGGAGGAAATGCAGTTCATTGTTGAGAATTTGAGAAATAATTTCGATTTGTCGCAATGTGAGGAAATGACCCTTGAAGCCAATCCGGAGCATCTCAATGCCGAATATATTTCATTCCTTCGCAAATTAGGCTTTAATCGTATCAGTATAGGAATTCAGAGTTTTGATGATGCGGACTTGCGAACTCTTTGCCGTAAACATAATTCCAAACAAGCAATCTCGGCAATCCGAACAGCCCGAGAGCAAGAATTTGAAAATATATCGCTTGATTTGATATTCAATCTTCCCTCTCAGACTTTGGAAAAATGGAAAAAAAATCTTGATACAGCTCTTTCGCTTTCTCCGGAACATCTTTCGTGTTATTGTCTGACGATAGAGAAAAACACCATATTGCATAAAATGATACAAAAAGGATTGATTGACATGCCTGATGAAGAAACAGGATTGCAGCAATTCGATTTCACCATGCAGCAACTCGCCTCGGCAGGCTATGAACACTATGAAGTCTCCAACTATTGCAAACCCGCTTATCGCTCCAAGCATAATACAGCCTATTGGCAGGGAGTGGAGTATTTGGGTCTTGGAGCCTCTGCACACTCTTTCGATATTCGCAGTCGTTCATGGAACCCTGCCGACATAAATGCCTATATCTATAATGTAGAACACGGAATTGCTCCGGAAACGGAACTGTTAAGTCCCAAGGATTGCTATAACGAATATATAATGCTTTCCTTGAGAACTGCCGAAGGCGTCAGTCCCGAATACATAAAAAGACACTTTCCTCAATTTTTCGTCCATTACGAAAGTCAATCGAAGAAAGTGTCATCTCTCATGCCACAAAAATGGCAGTTTGTCAACAGTATTGCACTCGAACTGATGATTTGAATCAGTCTTCCAAATAATACGTTATCGTACTCACAACTCTGCACACCTTTATATAAGGCGTAGTTTCGTCAACGTTCGTTATATCTATCTGCCCCTGCCAAGCAGTTTTCATTTTTCCCAACTTGCTTTCCGCATCTTTTGCAAACTGCTCTCCGGCTTTCTTTGCACTCTGCATGCTCTCCGTTATCAATTTCGGCTTTATGGAGTTGATGTCGGAAATCTCGTAATTCGCATTTGCCCAATAGCTGTCTATTATAACGCCTTTCTCATACAAAGCACCTAAGTTGCTTTCCAATTCCCGTACCTTGTCAACCCGTTTACTCCTTACGGTAATTCTTCTATTGCCCGTGTATCTGTAAACAGCATCTTTGTAATCGTTCTCATTCATTGAAAGACTTCCGGTAAGGATTTCCTCGTTCGTAAAGCCCATATCGGTCAGAAATTCCTTCACCAAAGCCGTTTTCGTTTTTGACTCCGCAGTTATCTCCGAAAGACTGTTCCCTTTAAGAGAATAACTTATGGACATACTCGCCTTATCTGCCTTGACCTCTATTTCCGCTTTGCCCTTAACCGTTACAACCCTTTCTCCCATTGAGACTTTCTTTAATCCATTATATGCAAAAATGCCGAGGAGAAATGCGGCAACAACAATGGAAAGACCTATAAGCAAAACAACAGATCTGTTCTTGCATGATTTGTTTTCATTTTCCATAATACAATTCGTTTTTAGAATAAATACTCTGTTTAATGTCGCAAAGGTAAGCAAAACTCTGAGAAAATCACAAACTTTTCTGCCACTAAAATCACTTTATAGCAATATTATTTCTTTACACCACAGAACAAAAGCAATGATTGCAAGTTTATTTTGTATCTTTGCAAGCGGTTTCTCCTGAGAATGTGCTTTCGAGACCATTTGATGCAGGCAACCATATCACAGAAAACAAAATCAATAAATCTAATCCAAAAGCGAGACTGATGGAAAAGAGAATAGGCACTATAAGCATAGTCATAAGAGAAAGAAAAATTGCGGAAAAGGTCAACAAACTTATTTCCGACTATGGTGATTACGTCCTTGCACGACAAGGACTGCCCTTTCCCGACAGAGATCTCTTCATTATAACTCTAATTGTGGAAGCTCCCATGGATAAAATCAATGCCTTGACAGGCTCGCTCGGACGATTGGAACATACAGAAGTGAAGTCCATATTGTCAAAAATAAAAATCGCATAATCATGAATTTGGAAGAGAGAAACAAAAATTTCATCGACAGAGACAAACTCTATACTTTGATTGAAGGCAAAGTACCTTCAAACTCCGAAATCGATAAAATATTAAACAAAGCCTTGAAATTAAAAGGGCTTGAACTCAAAGACGTGGCAACACTGTTAAGAGTGGAAGACGAAAATGCCATACACAGAATAATGGAATGTGCAAAAACAGTAAAGGAAGCCATTTACGGCAAACGTCTTGTGCTTTTTGCCCCTATATACACAGGCAATGTCTGCATGAACAACTGCCTCTACTGTTCCTTCCGTAAGGACAACAAACTAATAAAGCGTAAAATCCTTAGCATGGAAGAAATTGCCGAAGAGACTTCTGCCCTTTTGAAGCAGGGACATAAACGAGCCTTGCTGATATGTGGCGAAAACAACAAAAACGGCACCGATTACATGGTAGAAGCCATAAGAACGACTTACGGAGTTCGCGAACGCGGCGGCAAGGATTATATCAGACGTATCAATGTCGAACTCGCCCCTATGGAAGTAGGCGATTTTGCACGCCTGAAAGCCGAAAAAATAGGAACATACGTTTGCTTCCAAGAAACCTACGACGAACAAGAATACAAACTCTTCCACCCTGCAGGTACTCCAAAGGCGGATTACCTTTACAGATTAACCGTCATGGACAGAGCAATGGAGGGAGGAATAGACGATGTCGGCATAGGAGCCTTATTCGGACTGACAGACTACCGCTTTGAAGTCTTGGCATTGATGGAACACGCCTCACACTTGGAACAATGCTACGGTTGCGGACCGCATACCGTATCAGTGCCGAGAATGGAACCTGCAATAGGAGCGCCGGCAGCTGAAAACGTTCCTAATCCGGTTGGAGATGAAGACTTCAAAAAAATAGTTGCAATCATAAGAATAGCACTACCATACACCGGTATTATTCTTTCCACACGCGAAAACGACAAAATGAGGAACGAATTGATAAAATACGGCGTCAGTCAAATCTCTGCCGCCAGCAAAACCAACCCGGGAAGCTATGCTCACGAAGAAGAAGGAACAGGAACGCAATTTTCTACAGGCGATCACCGAAGCATGGAAGAAGTCATCTCCTCATTGATAGACGCAGGATACATTCCATCATTCTGCACCGGTTGTTATCGTAAACACAGAGTAGGTGGCGACTTTATGGACTTGGCAAAGCCCGGATTGATAAAACAATACTGCCTGCCAAATGCAATGTTCACCTTTACCGAATACTTGGAAGACTTTGCAAGCGAGGATACAAGACGCAAAGGAAAAGAACTTATCCGAAGCATGTTTGCCGAAATGGATAAGAAAGAATTGCTATCCAAAGTACAAGACAACCTCTGCCGCATAGAAAAAGGCGAAAGAGACATTTTCTTCTAATAAATCTCATACTAGAACGAGGAAAAAAAGACAAGGAGAAATTATTTCTCATACTAATGTTCTTAGATTATCCGGAAATTTCAGATAGTCTGAGAACATTAGTAGTTATAGAAGTTATCGAATTATCGGTATCGGGAGAAAAAATCTTTGAATTGAGTTGTTTGTGTTTGGTTTTTATGCTATTCAGAATTTAGATAGGTGCGGCTTCTGAGAATATGCTTTATTCATAAAAGAGAATGCTTATGGTATAGTTGTCTATTTGTGGTCTATTCCGTAGCCGAAGAGGGCAAAGTCTCCAAGTGTAGGGTCGTCGGGAAATACTTCTTTAAGTTTGTTGCTTATTTCCACTGCTGTTTTCATGTCTGCTTGTTTGCGATTTGTCAGGTTTAATTCTTTTGCCATGCGGAATACGTGTGTATCCAAGGGAATTAGTAGTTCGCTTTGGGGTAAGAGATTCCATATTCCTAAATCTACTATTGAGTCTTTGCGTATGAGCCAACGTAGGAGAAGACAGAGGCGTTTGCATGCGGACGTGGTGTTGAGCGGTATGCCCTTCTGATTTGGAAAGAGAGAGATGAGGGCTTCTAAAAGGGATATGCAGGAGGTGTATTCCTTTTGTATGGATAGTAATTTGTCTTCCATGGAAGGGTATTGCTTACTGATATAAATACAATAGAGGGTCTCGCATAGTTGATAGAAGTCTTTGTAGATGTAGAAACGGTAGAGGCATTGTTCATTGTGGCGATGAGCTACATATCTTCTGTTGCGGATATAACAGTATGGGGAATCATAAAATTCGGTGTGCAGTCGGTTAAGTGTAAGTATGATTTGCTTTCTGTTGCCGTATGCTATCCATGAAGAGATTATGGCAGAGATTTCAATATCTCGTTTGTCTGTATATTTGTGAGGAAATTGAACGGGGTCGTTTTGTATGAAATCTTTTGTATTATATTGCTGTGCAAGATTTCTCAAGAGGTTTGCTGTCTCTTTTGTCTCCATTTTATTCCTCTTTATTTTGTTGTAATGATTCGTATATCAAATCCTGTATGTTGGTTCTTATGTTCATTTGAGCCAATTTGTTACTCTTGGCATCGGGATAAACTCTATTTGATAGAAATATGAATATGGTTTTGTTTTCAGGCTCTATCCATAAATAGGTTCCTGTAAAGCCGCTATGTCCGAAACTTTCCTCGCTGCAATATTTGGAACAATGTGCAGAGGATGAGGATAGGAGTGGTTTGTCAAAGCCTAAGGCTCTTCGGTTTTGATATTTCTTGAAGTATCTGTGGTTGAATGTTGTTATGGTTTCTTCTTTCAGGTATCGTTTGTTATCGTAAACTCCACCGTTCAGAAGCATTTGGCATATTATAAACAAATCTTTGGCGTTTGAAAACAGACCTGCATGACCTGCAATGCCGCCGTTTAATGCAGAACTTTCGTCATGGACAAAGCCTTGTAATTTCGATTGCCTGAAATCAACGGCTTCAAGTGTTGGAACTATGTTTTCTTTGTTTATTCCGTGAGAAAGCGGGTTGAAAGAAGTGTTGGTTAATCCCAAAGGTTCATAGAATGTTTCTTGGAGATAGGTATCAAGACTTTTGCCGCTTATATGTTCGACTAAATCGCCAAGCAAAATAAATCCCAAGTCGCTATAAATATATTTGTGTTTGTCTCCGAGAGAAGAGGATACTATTTGTTTTCTGATGTCGTCTTTGTAGGATTTTTTGATGAACAGACTATCGCATACCTGCAAATAAGTACTGTCCCCGTATTTGTTGTGTGCATATAGTGTTTCGTCTTGTTTTGCTTTTCCCAATGTTTCTTTCCAGAATGGAAGGAAGGCTTTCAATCTCGCGGTATGTGCAAGGGCTTCTTTGATTGTTATTTTCGATTTATTGGAGTGCTTCAGGTATGGAAGGTAGGAGGAGAGTTTGTCATCAAGAGAGAACTTGTCTTCTTCGTATAATTTCATGACTGCAAGCGTTGTTGCCATGACTTTTGTGAGGGAAGCCAAGTCGTATATGCTGTTATCGTTTATCTTTGTTTGATTGTCGTATGTTTGAAAGCCTGCATTTCTATTGAAAACTATGTTTCCGTCTTTTGCAATTAACACTTGAGCTCCCGGATAGGCTTTTTGAGTAATTCCTATGTTGATTATGCTGTCTATTTTTTCAAAGCACTCGACTTTCATGCCTGCCTCGGCAACTTCTTCGTAACCTTGCGACTCTTCTTTGTCTATTCCTGATTGGCAAGGATAGTTAAGGCTGCCTGTTACTGGTACGGAACCTTTGAACGCCCTGTATCCGAATAAGGCTTGTGCAACGGAACGTTGTAAATTCACCGTATTTTGATATGCCATTATCAGACTGTTATATTCGCATAGTGTATCTAAACTTGCCAAAGCGTAGGGGTTGGCAAATAATACGAGGATATTCTTTTTGTCCAGGTCTTGGATTTTTGCAATAGCATCAAGTGTGTTTTGAGATATACCATAGTTATTTTTCTTGGTTTGATTGACACCTCCTGAGGCAAGAGTTATTATGATGTCTGAGTTTGTCAATGAGGTCAATATGCTATCGGTCTGTTCGGGTGTGGTTTTGCTGTTGATTGAATAGCTTGTTGCTTTATGGAATAAGTTTATGGTGGTGTCGAAAGTATGATAGTTAAAGTCTTCAAGGTAAACTATGGAGAGTTTTGTGCTGTCGGATATTTGTAAAGGCAACAGTTCTTCATCGTTTTTAAGCAAGGTGAGAACATTGTCGGCTATGTGTCGGTTGAGTTCGTGGGTTTGAAATTCTAATTCTTTAAGTGATGGAGTTTTGCTTTTTGCCGGATTTATTATTCCCATATCATATTTCCAACGCAAGACTTTTTTGCATTTCTCGCGTATTGTTTTCTCGGACAGATTTCCTGTTTCAACGGCTCGAAGTATTGCATTCATTGCTTGGTCTGTGTTATTGGGCATAAGCAATATGTCAACGCCGGCTTTCAACGCAAGAACTTGTGCCTGCCCATCGGGATAGTCGTTTGTAAGACCTTTCATATTCATGGCGTCTGTGAATACAAGACCTTTGAAGCCTAAATTTTCTATGAGGTAATTCTGTATTATTTCAGGGTTTATACATGCAGGATAATTATACTCGTTATTCATTGCAGGTACATTAAGATGTCCTACCATAACCCCCCAAACACCTTGCTTTATATTGTATCGGAAAGGATACATATCGACAGAGTCGATAAAATTTCGGTCATGACTGATTGTAGGAAGGGATTTATGAGAGTCGATCTCTGTATCTCCATGTCCGGGAAAATGTTTGATTACAGCCATAATGCCCTCGTCTTGCATGCCTCGTATATATTGTTCGGCAAGGTAGGTAATACGATAGCGATTTTGCCCGAAAGAACGAGTGTTTATTACAGGATTGGCAGGGTTGAGGTTGATGTCTGCATCGGGAGCAAAATTGATATGTATTCCCAAGGCTTTGCATTGCTTTGCAATGAGATTTCCCATTTCGTAAACCAAATTATAATCCTCTTCTTCCAAGGCTCCGAGTGTCATTGCCCTCGGAAAAGGTGTTATATCTGTCAGTCTCATTGCCAATCCCCATTCTCCGTCTATTGAAACTAAGAGCGGCAACTTGCAAACAGTGTTATATTTCTTTATCAGTGGCGGAATGTTCTCGCTTTTCCCCTTGAAAAAACAAATGCCTCCTACTTTGTTTGAATCTATGTCTTTTAATATTTTGTTTGTGTAGGCAGGAGTTATGTCGCTGTCGCAACCTATCATAATAAGTTGCCCTACCATTTCTTTTAAACTCATGTTCGACATTTGTTCTTTTACATAGTGTTCCCTGCCTTTGCGTTTCTTTATTGGGTTATTATCGGCAAGGCAAATTATACTGCATAAGCAGAAAAGGAATGTGAGAGTAACGATTTTCCTATTCATATCGCTGTTTTTTTAGTTCTGCAAAGATAGTTATTTTGGTTTTATTTCGTACCTTTGCTCAACTAATTTGAAGGGTTATGATAAGCATAGACAGATTGAAAAGCCTGAAATCGGAGGTGTCTTCTTTGTTCGTATTAAAAAGGTGCGGACATGCAAAGCTTGAATCGAAGATACTGTCAGAGGATTTGTTGGATTTTGTAAACAAAGAGGCGGAAGAAAATGACAGAACTTTTTTTGCATTCAATAAATTGACACATTGGGAGATTGTTGCGATAATTGATGAATGTGAAACAGAGTATAAGCAGGTGGAAAAGCTTAGAAAGTTGGGTGGAAAACTTTTGGACTTTTGCGATAACGAATATATAAAGCACTTGCAGTTCATAAGCAGTTTGCCAAAGCATGAAGCCTTGGGGTTCGTTGAAGGAATGTTGTTGGCAAGCTACACTTTTGATTCATACAAGACAGATCCCAAAAAATTGATACATCCTTTTGATCAGTTGAGTGTGATAAATCAGAAAGTGGAAATGCAGGACATTGAGCGTTTGTTGATAATTGTCGGAGCTGTGGAGAAGTGTAAAGACTTGGTTAACGAGCCTTATTGCAGTTTGAATGCCGAGGGTTTGGCTGCTGCCTTTGTAAATATGTCTCATGAGGCAGGAATAGATGTTGAAGTATGGCATAAGGATAAGATAGAGAAAGAAAAAATGGGTGGTTTGCTTGCTGTGAACAAAGGAAGCATGGATCCGCCGACCTTTACCATAATGCGATACAGTCCGAATAATGCAGTAAATTCACAACCTATTGTTTTAGTCGGCAAAGGCTTGGTTTATGATACCGGCGGCTTGAATTTAAAGCCGGGGGATTATATGAACGATATGAAGGAAGATATGGCCGGAGCTGCAATGATGGCATCTGCACTTTACGCTGTGGCTTGCCTTGGCCTGCCGATAAACATTATCGGCTTGTTCCCTGCAACAGATAACCGTCCTTGCGGAAATGCGTATGCAAGCGGGGATATAATCAATATGTATGACGGAACTAATGTTGAGGTTGTCAATACCGATGCCGAGGGAAGAATGATTCTTGCAGATGCTTTGGCGTATGCCAAGGGACTTTCTCCGAAATTGCTTGTTGATGCTGCGACTTTGACCGGTGCAGCTGCCAGAGCGATTGGGTCTTTCGGAATAGCCTCAATTCAACAAAACGCAGAACAGTACATGTCTTTGCTCAAACAAAGCGGAGAAACGGTTTATGAACGTATAGCCGAGTTTCCGTTCTGGGAAGAGTATGATGAGTTGATTAAATCCGATATTGCGGACATTAAAAACTGCGGGATAGCGGAAGCAGGCATGATTACAGCCGGCAAATTTCTCGCTCATTTCACAGATTATCCTTACATACATTTAGATATAGCCGGTGTGGCTATGTTCGATAAGAAAAGAGATTACGCAGGCAAAGGTGCGAGTGGATATGGCGTAAGATTGATGGTTGATTTTTTGGAATCACTCGCAAGCGACTGCAAAAAAAGAAATTGAAATTATGACAGAAACAAATAATACGAGAAAACCGGCTTTCAGACCGAGGAAAGATAAAGATGAGAATAGCATTCGTCTCGGTATTTCGCAAGGAGATATTAACGGAATAGGTTATGAGGTTATGCTCAAATGCTTTTCCGATAGCAGAATGTTGGAAGGTTGCACTCCTGTGCTGTATGGCTCTTCCAAAGTGGCGTCTTATCATAAGAAGTTGATAAATGCAAATGATTTTCCTTTCGTCAATGTGCGTTCGGTGGAGCAAGTCGAGCCGCATAAGTTCAATATATTGAACATTATTCAGGAAGAGGTTAAAATAGATATAGGACAAGCAACGGAAATTGGCGGAAAATTGGCAGCCTTGAGCCTTGACTATGCTTGTCATGACCTGATGAGCGGAAAGCTTGACGCAATTGTTACCAATCCAATCAATAAAAAGAATATTCAAAGTGAGAGTTTCAATTTTCCCGGACATACGGAGTATCTCACGAAAAAGTTCGGTGCGGAAGAAAGTCTGATGATAATGACTTGTCATGATATTCATATCGGTATCATGACAAATCACTTGTCTCTTGCCCAGGTGCCGAAAGTCATAACAAAGGAACTTATCCTCAGAAAACTGAAAGTGATGGATAATTCCTTGAAAAGAGATTTCGGGATCCGCATGCCGAAAATTGCGGTTTTGGCATTAAATCCTCACGCAGGCGACAGAGGTCTTATAGGTACGGAAGATGAAAGCATAGTTGCTCCTGCCATACGTGAGGCTTTTGATAACGGCATATTGGCTTTCGGCCCTTATCCGGCTGATGGCTTTTTCGGCAATGGCTCCATGAGAGATTTCGATGGTGTTATGGCATTATATCACGACCAAGGGCTCATTCCTTTCAAATTGATGAGCTTTACGGAGGGTGTGAACTTCACTGCCGGATTGCCTTTTGTCAGAACATCGCCGGCTCACGGCACTGCATACGAGATTGCAGGTAAAAATATTGCTTCTGCTCAAAGTTTCCGAAATGCGGTCTTTTTGGCAATGGATATAATCCGTAACAGACGCGAATATGATGTTTTGTCGGCAAACACTTTGCGTAATGCAAGACGTGATAATATCGTTGACGAAGATATAACGAAGGAATTACAAAAAGATGACGAGCCTACGCTTTAACGAAGCAAAGGAAAGAGTGGAACGATTGAGGCAGTTGCTCAATCGTTATACGTACGAATATTATGTATCGGACGCTCCGACTGTGTCGGACAGTGAGTTTGATGCATTGATGAGAGAATTGGAGGATTTGGAAAAGGCGTTTCCGAACTTGCAAAGTCCCAATTCTCCCACCAAGCGTGTAGGCGGTCAGATAAACAAGAATTTTATTCAAGGAAAGCATGAGTTCCCTATGCTGTCTCTGTCGAATACTTATTCGAGAGAGGAGATAAGCGATTTTGTGACAAGAGCCGAGAAAGCATTACCCGAGCAAACGGAATTGGAATGGGTGTGCGAATTGAAATATGACGGTGTTGCGATAAGCCTTCTTTATGAGAATGGAAAGTTTGTGAGAGCTTTAACTCGTGGAGACGGTATTCAGGGCGATGATGTGAGCGATAATATACGCACAATAAAGACAGTGCCTTTGGAAATATACGGAGAGAATATTCCGGAGAGGTTTGAAATCAGGGGAGAGGTTATTTATCCGCATAAAGCTTTTGAACAATTCAACAAACAAAGAATAGAGAGTGGTGAAGAGCCTTTTGCCAATCCTCGTAATGCTGCTTCGGGAAGCATAAAACTCCTTGACACGAAGGAGGTTGCCAAAAGAAAGTTGGAATGTTTTCTTTATTTTCTTATGGGAGATGATTTGGCAGAAATGAAAACCCATTACGAAAGACTGAAAGCGGCAAAGAGTTGGGGCTTTAACGTGCCTCCTTACATGGCTTTGGCAAAAAGTATTGATGAAATAATGAGTTTCATTGATGAATGGGATGTTGAACGCGATAATCTGCCTTTCGACATAGATGGTATAGTAATCAAACTCAACAAAGTCTCGCTTTGGAACAAATTAGGCAGCACTGCAAAAAGTCCTCGTTGGGCTACAGCATTTAAGTTCAAAGCCGAGCAGGCTCAAAGTCGTCTTTTGACTTTGGAGTATCAGGTCGGAAGAACGGGTGTCGTTACTCCGGTTGCGGTTTTTGAACCCGTATGGCTCGGAGGTACGACAGTGAAGAGGGCAAGTGTGCATAATGCCGATTTTATTGCCAAACTCGGTTTGTGCGAAGGGGATACCGTTATCATCGAAAAAGGCGGAGAAATAATTCCTAAGATAGTAGGAAAAATAGAATCGCCGTTTTGCCAAAATAAAACGCCGAAAGAAAAAAATAAAACGCCGATTCATGATGAACCAAAGGGCGTTTTATCGAATGCTTCCTTGAAGTCTGAAAATCAGGAGACTTTTGAGCCTAAACCGATAGGCTTCATAGAGAATTGTCCTGTGTGTGGAGCAAGGCTCATAAGGCAGGAGGGAGAAGCCGCACACTATTGTCCTAATTACAACCACTGCCCTCCTCAAATACTCGGTCGTTTTCAGCACTTCATATCCAAAAAGGCTATGAATATAGAGTATTTGGGTGGCGAGAAGATGAAAGCCATATTGGATAAAGGACTTGTGGAGGATTTTGCCTCCTTATACGATTTGAGAGAAAATGATTTGATAGGTATCACATCGGGCAGGGAGGAGAATAAGGCGACCATTCGGGAAAAAAGTGCAGCCAATATCATTCGGGCAATTGAACAATCCAAGAATGTGGAGTTTGAGAGAGTCCTTTATGCTTTGGGAATAAGATATGTGGGTGAAGTTACGGCAAAAAAACTTGCACAATACAATAAGACAATCGACAATCTGGCACAAGCAACTTACGAACAACTCATTGAGATAGACGAAATAGGAGAAAGCGTTGCAAGAAGCCTCGTGGCTTGGTTCGCAAATCCTGAGAACATTGCCTTGATTGAAAGATTGAGAGAGCGTGGCTTATGTTTTGAAGTGAAAGAAAAAAGCGGTGGAAATGCTCTGCAAGGTCTTAGTTTTGTGATAAGCGGTACATTCACTTCTTTCTCACGAGAGGAATTGAAGAGAATAATCGAAGAAAATGCGGGAAGAGTTGTCGGCAGTATATCTTCCAAGGTGGATTATGTGGTTTGCGGAGACAATATGGGATCGCAAAAACGAAAAAAAGCGGAAGAGTTGAACGTGAAGATGATAAACCAACAGCAATTCGCTGAATTGTTGAACCAAAACAAAGGAGCATAAGATGAAAACCATAGCCTTTCATACTTTGGGTTGCAAACTGAATTTTGCAGAGAGTTCTTTCCTTGCCGGAGGCTTTATGGAAAGAGGCTATGTGCAGGTTGCATTCAAAGAAAAGGCAGATGTATATGTCATAAATACTTGTACCGTAACGCAGGTTGCGGAAAAGAAATGTCGTAACGCCATAAGGCAGGCGAATAAGCTCAATCCCGATGCAATAGTTGCCGTAATCGGTTGCATGTCTCAGTTGAAAGATTCAGAGATAGAGCACATCGAAGGTGTCGATATAATACTTGGCAATGATGATAAGAGAAAATTGATAGAACTTGTGGAAAACCATAAGAAAGATACGGCAGTGGAAAATCATGTATGCGACATAAGCCGCATGCATTCCTTTTATCCATCTTATTCATCTTCCGATCGTACACGCTCATTCCTTAAAATACAAGATGGTTGCGACTATTTCTGTACCTATTGTGCCATTCCGTATTCGCGAGGCAGGAGCAGAAGCGGAGATATAGCAAGTACAGTAGCCTGTGCCGAAGAATTGGCAAAACAAGGTAAGAAAGAAGTCGTATTGACGGGCGTAAACATAGGTGAGTTCGGTAAACAAAGCGGAGAGACATTCCTTGAACTTATTCGTGAATTGGATAAAATAGAGGGAATAGAGCGTTACAGAATCTCAAGCATAGAACCCAATCTCATAACGGAAGAAACAGTGGACTTCTGTGCTCGTTCACACAAATTTCTTCCTCATTTCCATATACCTTTGCAAGCAGGCAGCAATAAAATACTGCATCTGATGAGACGCAAATACGACAGAGAACTATTCGCAGAAAGAGTGAATTATATAAATTTCCGTATGCCGCAAGCTTTTATAGCAGCTGATGTGATAGTCGGCTTTCCGCATGAAACGGCAGAGGACTTTGCGGAAGCCAAAGACTTTATCGCATCTCTTCCTTTGGCTGCATTGCATGTCTTTACCTACTCCGAACGTCCAGGAACACCGGCAGCCGGTATGCCGGAAAGTGTTCCCATGAGCGAAAGGCACAGAAGAAGCATGGAATTGCAAAAGCTCTCCGACCAAAAAAAAGAAGCCTTCTACCAAGCAAATAAAGGCAGAAAAGTAAGCATCCTTTGGGAGGCAGATAATGAAGATGGAATAATGTACGGCTTCACAGAAAATTATATAAGAGTAGGAAGAAAGTTTGATGAGCGATACATCAACGAAATAACAGAAGAAATCATAGAAACCATTGACCACAAACATAAATCATATATACTATGAGAAAACACCCAAATCAAAAAAGAGTGATGAGAATACTGCTTGCGATGACTGTCATTGTGGGCTTTTGCAGTTGCAAATCTTTGGAAAAAGATTTGTTTCAACCGGATTATAGAAATGTGAGCCTTTTACCCAAACTTACATGTTGGATAGACCAACCATCATTTGAGAATGCATATGGAGCAAATTCGTATTCCGTTAAGGTGTCCGACGATTTGAAAACTCCTTACGGACTTACGGATACTCCTTACGGTAAAGGCGTTTATGAAATAAACGCAAAAACGAAACTCTATACGGCTGAGAAAAGAATACAAGACGCAGCCGATGTTTTCGTAACCGAAGTAAGTGATAATATATGCGATATGACAACTCGCAAAAAGGGGAACATCGTCATAAGAGCAGGAGACATCTACAACAAAAACAATTACAAATGGTCATGGTTGAGCGGGTTCACTTTCGGAGTGCTTAATGTTTTCGGCATGCCCCTTTGTGCAAACGAGACAGAGTTGGAGGTGATTGTAGAAATATATGATACTCGGAATAATCTCGTGGCAAAATTTAATGAACGAGGTTATGCGAAACAGTATATGGCATTTTATCACGGCTATTACGAATTCCAAAGGCGTGCAGCAACACTTGCATTGCAGGACGGGTTGATGAAGATAAAGGAGTTAATAGAAAAAGACGCTTCAATCATAAAAATGAAATTGAAATAAGGAGAAAGATATGGCTGTAATAAGACAAGCACATAGGGAAGACTGCCCAAAAATTTTGCAATTCATACAGGAATTGGCAGAATATGAGAAAGAGCCGGACGCAGTTGAAGCAAGCGTTGCGACTTTGGAAGAAGCTATATTCGATAAGAAGCAGGCAAATGCAGTATTGGTGGAAGAAGAGGGTGAAAGTATAGGTTTTGCACTTTATTTCTTCAATTTTTCCACATGGAGGGGTAGGGCAGGGCTTTATCTTGAAGACCTTTATGTTCAACCATCGTACAGAGGCAAAGGGTATGGCAAAATGCTTCTTTCTTATCTCGCTTCACAAGCCGTAAAGAATAACTGCCCGCGTTTTGAGTGGATTGTATTGAATTGGAATAAACCGAGCATAGATTTTTATCAAGCAATGGGAGCAAACCCTTTGAGTGAGTGGACGGTTTACCGTCTCGAGAACGAAGCATTGCAAGCCTTGGCGAAATCTTATAAGGAATAAAAGTAAAATCAACAAAATCCATGAGGTGAACATTTGCAAAGCTATTTTTATTTGTATGCTTTTCTTTTTGTGCATAAATCTTTCTGCACAAGATGTTCACTTTTCGTCATTTATGGCCGGCGATATGTACCTCAATCCTGCAAAAACAGCATTTTTTTCTTCCGATTTCAAAGTAGGAGCCGCTTATAGAAATCAGTGGCAGACCGTTTCCGGCAGAGGATACAATACTACGCTAATTACATCGGAAGCAAAGTTGTTTTCCTCCTCACGTTACAAACACTCTTTCGGCTTGGGTTGCGGTTTTCTGAAAGATGTAGCCGGAAGTTTAGGCTTCGGACAACGACAACTCTTACTTTCCATGGCTTACAATAAAATGTTGACAAAAAGAAATAACCATTTCATCGCTGTGGGTATCAATATGCAAAACACTTCGTGGTCATACGATGTGGAGAAAGCCGATTTCGGACTTTCGCCCTCTGACAAGGAGGGAATATATCTGTCAAAAACAACTGCATTCGACATAGGAGTCGGCATACATTGGCAGATAAGTCTGAAAGAGGACAAACACATTTCGGCAGGCTTTGCAGTCGCTCATCTGAACAGTCCTGTATATTCTTTCTACGACAATAGCAATATCCGTCTTGCAAGACGTTATACAGCGTATCTTACATACCTTTTCACCACATCGCAACAAAGTTTCGTCAATTTTGCAGCTCGTTATTCCTATCAGAATGACAATATGGAAATCCTTGCAGGCGGTGAATTTATATACGATTTATCCATGACCATGTTTGATAATGAATATATAGCAGCGGGATTGTATTTTCGCACATTCGACGCTCTCGTATTGTCATTGCGATACCAACATTCCGCTTTCAACATCGGTCTATCTTATGATGTGAATCTCTCATCTCTAAGCAAGGTTTCTCATACATACGGAGCCTTGGAGTTGTGGACTTCTTACGAAATAGATACATTCAAGCATAAAAAACAAATTAAAACAATACCATGTCCAACATTCTGAAAAGTATCATTGCATCAGTTCTTCTTTCTCTTTGTTTCACAAGTGCATTCTCACAAGAGAAGTACGCATCAAGTTATGAGAAAAAGGGAGACAAAGCATTCTTCAAAGGTAATTATACCGAAGCATTGGAATATTACACCATCGGAAGGCGTTTCCTTGTCAAACCTCTTTCTCTTATGTATAAATGTGGCGAGGCTTGCCGAATGCTGAAAGATTACGATAAAGCAGAATATTGGTATCAGAAAGTACTTATAGAGAACGATACCTTGAATATCAATGAAACTTTCCCGATGCTGTATCTCAATCTTGCACAAGTGGCGAAATGTAACGGTAATCTTATACAGGCACAACATTTTCTCAACACCTGCCTACTTGATTGCGGTGATATAAAAATCAGGAAGCAATGTAAGCACGAACTTGAAAACATAAGGTGGATATTCGATAATGAAACACCGGAGGAGAATACCTTTATAACCAACCTCGGAGGCAATGTAAATGATTCTTTCTCCCAATCCGGTAATTTTGTTTTGAATGACAGTGTGCTTTTCTTCACATCACCGGTTTACAAGGAAGTTCACGAACACGGAAACACATATTACTCCGATGTATATAATAAAATCTTCCTCTCTTTCATAGATGAGGACTTCTATACCCCTGCTCGCGAACTTGATATGCCCGAAGTGAATAAAAAGAAAACCAATGCCTCCAATTTCTTCTTAGATACCGTGTCGCAAACAATCTGGTTCAATCGTTGCACAACAACGAACGGCAAAGAAAATTGCCAAATATGGTACACGGTAAAGAAGAATAACAAGTGGACAAAGGCGAAACTCTTCGAACCGCTCTACGATAAAAACTCTTCAAACCTTTGTCCCATAGTAGCAAGAAACGAAGATGATGGCAAAACCTTGATGTATTTTTCCAGTAATAGAGCAGGGGGCTTCGGAGGTTTCGATATATGGTATATAGACTTGACAAGCGAAACTCCAATTCCCGTAAATCTTGGCTCAACCATAAATACAAACGGCAATGAGCTTACTCCACATTATTGCGATGACGAACAAACGCTGTATTTCTCCTCAGACAAGCATTTCGGTTTCGGAGGCTTCGATATTTTCCGCAGCGAGGGTTGGTTGCAAAGGTGGACTACACCCGAGAATCTGCTTCCACCTATTAACTCACCTGCTAACGATTTATATCCTTTTGTTTCGGAAAGCGGGGAAAGAGGATATTTCACCTCCAATCGAAAAACAGACAATACTTCCGGCAACAAGACCTGTTGTAATGACCTTTATCGTTGGGATAAACAACTTCCTGAAGTTGCCACAATCCAACAGGTAAAGGAAAAAGAAGTCTTTAATCCGGCTTTTGACCTGCCGATAGCACTATACTTTCACAATGATGAACCCAACCCCAATACCACAGACAGTGTAACGACCATAGATTATGAACAATGCTATAAATCCTATCGAGCATTAAGCAACCTCTATAAAGCAAGAGCCTCTTACGGTCGTTCCGACAGTCTTGAAGATGTGGCAATACGTCAAACAGAAGAGTTCTTCTCCCAAAAGTTGGATATTGGAATGAAAAAATTGAACCTGTTAGCCCAATTCATGTACGACAAAGTCAAAGAAGGCAAAACCATAAGACTGCAAGTTGCCGGCTATGCTTCCGCACTGTATAACGAAGACTATAATTACAGACTCTCACAAAGAAGAATATCCAGCCTTGAAAACTATTTCAAGAATTGGAATAATGGAGCAATGCGTGAATACTTCCGAACAATAGATGAAAATGACAGTCCGAAAATAAAAATAGAACGTTTGGCAATAGGCAAATTGGAAAGTCGCAGTGAAAATCCGGAAATCCTTGAGGAGAAACGCCGCAGCATATACACAAAAGAAGCCATGGAGGATAGGAGAATAGAAATCAGAGTGTTGGATTATAAATAAACATAACTTAGCATAGCTTTCGTACACAGCCTTCATAAATCCTTTTACATATATAGCAAGAGCCGTTCTTATTTGAGCCGAGTAAAAAGAACGACTCTTGTTATTGCCTGTTTATACCTTGCATTGAAGATTTCCCATAAAAGAAGCTGCGAATAACCGTTTTATTGCTACCTTTGCAACCGTTTTTATTGTGCAGGGACTTTCAAATGGTGAGTTTTAATGTCATTACACAAGGGATACTATTCGGTCTGACACTCTCTTTAATGGTCGGACCCGCCTTTTTTTCTCTTATTCAAACAAGCATAACAAAGGGATTTCGCAGCGGAGCACACCTTGCAATGGGTGTATCTCTGTCGGATATTTCCATGGTATTCATAGCATGGTTCGGCGTAAGCTCCTTATTCGCTTCCGATAAGGCACAAAAACTCATAGGGCTTATAGGCGGCATTATTATAATCTGCTTCGGAATTTACACGGCAACGAGACGACATATCACTCAGCCGAAACGCAACATAGAAACCGTCAGTAAATTTCAATTAAAGTATATTCTCAAAGGCTTTATCTTCAATATAGCCAATCCCGGAGTATGGATTTTCTGGCTTATACCCATAAACGTTGCAATGAGTTATGATAAACGTAGCGAGCAAATAACATTTCTCATCTGTATTTTGCTGACCGTGTTTTTCATGGACATCATAAAATGTGCCATAGCCACGGAATTGAAACGTTTCATGACCGATAATGTAATTACGATAATCAATAGAGTTGTAGGAAGCATACTCATACTCTTCGGACTCTATCTTCTGATAGTCTCCTTCACCACCATACATCTTCCCGATATGATATTGTAAGCTCGAAATCTTCTTTTGTAACCATCATAATACCACTTTATAAAACCATTGCTTTTCAAGCATTTACTCAAACGCCCTTTCAGAAAATTGAAATGCCGTTTGGAGAAATTATAACGCCGTTCTAATTTCCTGAAAGGGCGTTTCGTTCTTTCTTGGCTTTATGTTTTTGTTATTGTTGGGTGGTTGGGGCGGTTTATTGCCAGAGTTTGGTGTCTGTAAGTGTTTCCAATGAATCTATAAGCGGGTTTGCGTCTTGGGAAGGAAAGAAGTTCAATCCTGTAATTTGCTCCACTTCCCGCACATTGCAGCAATAACGGAAAATATTGCCTTTTATATTGGTATTATCCATGATAAAGGCTATCATCTTGTAAGTCGGGTAGGATATATCTACGACAACTTTATAGAATTTGCTGCATACGCTCACTCTATTCTCTCCTATTTCTCCTTTCTTACTGCTTAGAACGGGACCGCATAGCACAAGAATACTGTCATTCTCCACTGCCCATTGTCTGACTCTGCCTTCCAACTTTTTCCATAGCCCGTCATTGAAACTCTGATACTGTGGGGATACATTGCTCATGTAGAAGGTTTCTTTCATTGAAGCAAACGACCAACACATATCCTTTGACGGGCAGAGATGTCCGCGAACATATCCTGAATTTGTGTAATCCTGTTTGGTGGCATAATTGTCTGACAGAAGATAATCCTTTTTGAAGCCTACGCCTTTCCTGCTCACATTATCGTTTTCCTGTACCATTTCAGCCGTAAGCAGATAAGCCACATAGGCTGCTTGTTTGTGTTTTGTGTCATAGCCTACCATGTAATACTTATGGTCAAGGAGCTTCAATTCTTCGGAACTTGACGGCAAGGCATTACCGAGGGAGAAACATTCTTTCGCTTTTTCTTCGTTTCCGATTGACTCTCCGGTGTTTTCCAATGTCTTTTGGGAAGAGGAAAAGCTGTATATGGCTAAACTTATCCCGATGATAAGCAGAGCGGATAAAAAAATTATACTTGCTTTTCTTCCTGCCATTTTCCGTCTTCTTTAATCATGGCGACCAAAAGCTCTATTGCTTTATCTTCATCTATATTTGAATGGACGAGTTTGCCTTCACGATAAAGGTGAACCTTGTGTTCCAAACTGCCGATGTAACCGTAATTTGCGTCAGCCATCTCTCCGGGACCGTTAACTATGCAACCCATGACGGCAATCTTCAAACCTTTCAAATGCTTACACCTCTGCTTTACTTTTTCGAGTGCTGTCTGTATATCATATTTCGTTCTGCCGCATGAAGGACAGGCAATAAATTCCGCTTTGTATATTTTTTCGCCCGTAGCCTGCAATAAATCTGCCTCAAACTGTTTGTCCGATAAAGAAAGGCTTGTAAGACGACCTTCCATAATCAAAGCCGATATATCTCCTGCCAATCTTGCACAATCCTGTTTAGCGTCTGTTTGCTCAACTCTTATTAAGGTGTTCTCCTTTTGTGATGTCGTTATAACAGATGCAAGATTTATATTTGCAGAATCAACATTCAGGATTTTGTTTTGCTCATTCGCTGCTCCTTGTCTTTCAAAACTTGCAGCCAATGCTATCTTCTCTCCGCTGCTTTCAAAAGGAATGTCCTTATATGCCTGTACTATCTGCTGTGCAACGGGTATTTCGTTCTCGGGTTTTTCGGTCAAAGAAACTCTTATAGTATCTCCTATGCCTATTGCAAGCAAACTGCCTATGCCTGCCATGGATTTGATTCTGCCGTCCTGTCCGTTGCCGGCTTCTGTTACCCCGAGATGAATCGGATAGTCCAATCCCTCTTCCTGTAACATGGCTGCAAGCATTCGTGTTGAGAAATTCATCACCTTAACATTGCTTGACTTCATTGAAAGCACCAAATCGTCATATTGCATATCATGACAAATTCTTGCAAACTCCATTGCAGAAACAGCCATTGCGTATGGTGTATCACCGTATCGGTTCATTATTCTTCTGCTTAGAGAACCGTGATTGGTTCCTATTCGCATGGCAGTATGGTTTGCCTTGCATATCTCTATCAAAGGCTGAAGTCTGTCTGCAATCTTGGCAAGTTCGTCATTGTACTCCTGTTGCGAATACTCCGACTTGCTTGTGTTCCTATCCGTATAGTTTCCCGGATTTATTCTGACCTTATTCACTATTGCCGCAGCGACTTCTGCCGCTTTCGGATTGAAGTGAATATCCGCTATAAGGGGAATATTGTAATTTCTCTTGGCGAGTTCGTTCTTTATATTGTACAAATTCTCTGCTGCCTGCACGTTGGATGCTGTTATCCTTACCAATTCGCAACCCGAATCGATAAGCCGCATACACTGCTGCACCGTTGCAGTGGTATCCATCGTATCTGTATTTGTCATTGACTGTATTCTGACGGGATTGAAGCCGCCTATACCAACATTGCCAACCAATACCTCTCGGCTTTTACGCCTTTTTACAGTATTGTTTATTGTCCATGAAATCATCTTATCGCTCATTCTCCAAAAGTTTTTTTGTTGATAAAAGTCCGCATGCCGCCAAGATGTCCTCACCTCTTGACGCTCTTATAGTGCATATTATTCCGTGTTTGCTTAAATTGTCTCGCAATGCTACCATACTTTCTTCACTTGCAGAAATAAAAGGAGTGTCAGGAATAGTATGAAATCTTATCAGATTCACTCGGCAATCAAGTCCGTCCAAAAGTCTCAATAATGCCGACACATGCCTCTTTTGATTATTCAAACCCTCGAAAACGATATACTCGAACGTCAGTCGCCTTTGTCCGTGCCAATCATAACGCTTCAACAACTCCGCCACATCTTCTATTTTGAACGATTTCTCTATCGGCATTATGCGTTTCCTTTCTTCCGATATGGGATTGTGCAAGCTGATTGCAAGATGCACATTGGTAGTATCAAGGAAACTTTTGAGTTTTGGCAATAAACCCGATGTGGAAACGGTAATACGGCGACCGCTCATACCGAAGCCCCAATCCGAAGTCAGCACTTCTATGCTTTTAATCACATTGTCGTAATTATCCAAAGGCTCACCCATTCCCATATAAACCAAGTTGGTGATTTCGGAGTACTCCGGCAGACTTCTTATGATGTTCAAAATTTCATTGCAAGTAAGATTACGCTTAAAACCTTGGCGTGCCGTTGCACAAAACTGACAATTCATTTTACAGCCTACCTGTGTCGAAACGCACAAAGTAATCCTGTCTTTATCAGGTATCATAACCGCTTCGACGAAATCCTTTTCACCGTATTTATAAAGATATTTCTTAGTTCCGTCTTTTGAAACCGCACAAGATAAAGGTGAAATAAGTCCGATGGTATAGTGTTCCGTCAATTTTTCTCGGCTCTTCAAAGAAAGATTTGTCATCTCTGCTATTGAAGAAATATCCTTCTTGTACAACCAATCTGCCATTTGTTTTGCAGCAAAGGCCGGCATAGAAAATTCTTTGCAAATATCTCCGAGTTCGGATAAAGTTTTGCCGAAGAGTGTATCCATTTTATTTGAGCTTTATTCGTTTTAATCGTCCCTGATAGGTATTTCGTGCATTCATCTTCTGCTCTATGGCAGCCACAACTTCTTCATTGCGTAACATATTCCAATTATAACCGGCTTGAAAGCGTGGCGGCACTTCGCCTGCAAACCTTTCTATGACTATTTCCGGCGAAAGCCTTTCCAAAAACTCTATTATAAAATCGCTATATTCCTCAAAGCTCATGAAATTGAAGTCTTCAGGTTTCTCCTCATACTCTTTCAACATGGCAGTTCCTTTAACCAACAACAGTTGATGGAATTTCAAGGTATTCAAACCCGATTCGCTCAAAATTTCTGCTTCGTTCAACATCATTTCACGACTTTCTCCGGGAAGTCCGAAGATGATATGACCGCCTGTTGTTATACCTCGTTCCCTTGTTTGCTTTATTGCTTTGAGAGCAGTGGCGAAATCATGACCGCGATTTATTCTTTGCAGCGTTGCATCGTAACAACTCTCTATCCCATACTCCACCACAATATGATAATCCTTGTTCAAGTCTGCCATATAGTCCAATTTCTCTTCGTCTATGCAATCAGGACGTGTTCCGATTACCAATCCGACAACCTGAGGGTGCGAAAGTGCCTGCATATAACGCTCTTTCAATACGTCCAAAGGGGCATAAGTATTGGAATAAGCTTGAAAGTATGCAAGATATCGGCTTACATGTTTGTACCTCCAAGCATGGAATTTTATTCCCTCGTCAATTTGTTCCCTTATATCTTTGAATCGTTGACAATAAGAGGGATTAAAAGCATTGTTATTACAAAAGGTACAACCTCCGAACGAAATATTGCCGTCTCTGTTGGGGCATGAAAAACCCGCATCTATGCTGAGCTTTTGCAGTCTTGTGCCGAAAAGTTTTTTATAATGGTTTGAGTAGGCATTGAACGGACGATTGTGTCCCCATATATGAGCGATTTCTTCCATCTTTTATTTGTTCGACATCAATAAATCCACCAAATGTATGGTCTTTAATTTGATTTGATGTTTGTCAATGTAAGATTGCAAATGCAGAAGACACGATTGATCATTGCTTACTATGTATTCCGCTCCTTCTTCCAAGGCTTTCTCTATTTTTTTCTTTGCCAAAGCAGTGCTTACAGGTTCATTGTAAATACTGAAAGTGCCTCCGAAACCGCAACAAAAGTTATCCGTTCTATCGTTTGTCAATTCCAAACCCTTCACATGCTGCAATAACAATTTTGTTTCCTCCTCTACATTATATTCATTCAAACCATGGCAATTAGAATGCAGGCAGACCTTGTGCGGAAACTCCGCACCCAAATCCGTTTTTCTTTCAACCGAGACAAGAAACTCGCTTATATCCATTATCTTATCGCGAAGCGATTTATAAGAATTGTGATTTGTGGTATTGAAAAAAAGTTTGCCGAAATTATTCTTCACATAGCCTACGCAGGAAGTGGAACAACCAACAATAAGTTCCGCATTTCTGAAATCGTTTATGAATTTCTCGCCTATGACTTTTGCTTCGTCCCAATTACCATTATCATATAAAACTCTGCCACAGCAAGTCTGTTCAGGTTCATAGTCCACTGTATGCCCAAAACCCTCCAACAATTTTATCAAATTGAAAGCCGTATTTGGGCTGAACTGATCTACACAACACGGAATAAAGACGCTTAAATTCATATCTCTCTCAGATTTTTTACAAAGGTACAAAAATAGAGGGTATCCACAAAGGAATACCCTCTTACCATGACAAAATTAAGACTCTTTTCTTAGAATTCCAACCTGAAGCCGTTACCCTTCTTCTTTAACTGGTCGTACTTATCCCTATTGAAGAAATACAAATACGGCGTTCTTGAAGGAATGCTTTTTTTCACTTCTCCATATTTGTTTTGTTCGGTTTTCTCATTTACCTTTAAGCCTTTTGATTTCATCAACCATGCACTCTGCTTTCCGTCCGCACGTTCCAATACTCCCAAAGTCAACATCTTTCTATAGAAATTGCGACGGTCGAATGATATTCCCAAAATTGCTTCGTATAATTTTTGAAGTTTGGTCATAGAGAACTTCTCTTCTAACATATCAAACACTATCGGCTCAAAAGCAATCCTCTCTTTCAAAGCTTTCAAAGCGGCTTTAATGATTTCATTATGGTCGAAAGCCAATTCCGGCAACTTTTCCACTTCAAACCATTTGGCTTGAACAGCATCAGAACCGCCGTATGCCTGCATCATTCTCACCAAAGCAAAGAAGCCTACCGATAATACCCTTTCTCTCGGGTCTCTGTCGATGGCTGAAAACACTTTGAATTGTTCCATTCTCACTGCATAAAGCCCTGTTTCTTCTTTTAGCTCCCTTTGTGCGCACTGCTCAACGGTTTCATTCAATTCAAGAAATCCGCCGGGCAAAGCCCAATGACCTTTGAAAGGCTCTCTTCCTCTTTCAATAAGCAAAACCCTCAATTTATTTCCATCAAATCCGAATACGACACAGTCCGTCGCAACGGCTGGACGAGGGTACTCGTATGAATACACTTTTTCCATAATTGTTTTTCAAGCAAGACACTAAACAAGACGTGCAAAGATACTACAATTTCCGAAATTACACACCTCTACACTGCGAAAACAAAGTCTTGAAATGTTTTTTGTCGTTTTTTACTTACTGTATTTCACTCCGAAAAGTCCTCAGGCTTCACTTTCATGAAATTCGGAATTATTATATCTGCCTTTCTTTCAAGTTCTTTCCTGCTTAAAGTAGTTTCAAGACCGACAACTTTCATTCCTGCTCCCTTTCCGGACAGTATTCCGGCAAGAGAATCCTCAAAAACGACACAATCGCATGCTTTCATTCCAAGTCTCACTGCTGCCGTAAGGTAACATTCGGGAGAAGGCTTGCTTTCGTTGACATCTTCTGCCGTTATGATTAAATCGAAAAAAGACTTCAAATGAGGCAAAGCTCGATAAACGTTTTCCATCTTGCTTTGTGAACTGCTCGTAACCAAAGCCGTTTTGACAATACCCCTGCATGCTCTGACAAACTTCTCTGCTCCCGATATATATTCATAAACCATTCCTTTCTCATGCTCAATCAATTCTTCTCTTATGGCTTTACGCTCATCAGGTTTGTCGGAAAAGTATTCCGCATAAATGGTTTTGAGGCTTCTGCCTTTGATTACCTGCTCAAAATTCTTTATATGAGGGAAATACTTCATACCTTGTCTCTTCCAAAACTCCGTATAGTAGAACTCCGTATTCACGAGTACACCGTCGAAATCAAACAAAAACGCCTTGTCTGCCATTATAAACCAACTTAAAGTCTGTTGCAAAATTACTATATTTCCCGACAAAAACACTTACCTTTGCAACGATTTCAGCGAACGAGCATGCTTAGGAATATTCTCAACACCCTCATAACAAAATTCTCATCAGCCTTATTCGGCTTCCTTACTCTGGTGCTTGTAAGCAGAGTTTTGGGAAGCGAAGGAAAGGGAGAACAAGCAATAGTGGTATATAATATCTATGTACTCTTGCTTGTCTTCACTCTTATAGGTAACTCCACATTGGTTTACCTCACTCCAAGAAAAAAAACAAGCGATTTATTGACTGTATCCTTATTATGGATAGGCATATTGGTGATTGCACTAAACCTGCTCTTCCTTTGCATTCCGAGCATTGCCTCTCCATATATCTTTGCAAGCATTTGGATAGGAGGCTTGGCAGCAATATGCGAGGTAAATCAATTCATATTATTAGGCAAACAGCAAATCTCTCGTGCAAATACACTCAAACTCCTATATCCTCTTATTTCTTTCGGATATATATTCGTTCTGCATCTCTCCTCACACTTTGACGGAGTAGAAGACTGCATTTACGGTATGGCTCTTGCCTATCTGCTTTCTCTTATATATGGAATCATAAGACTGAAAGAAGATTACCGACGAATGACATTCCTTTCCGCAAAAGAACTATGCCGAATATTTGCAACCCTCTTCTCTCTCGGAGCAACCAAACAAATAGGTTCTATAGCTCAAAGTCTGAATTACCGTCTCTCCTTTTATATCATGGGATATTATTGCGGCACAAGCCTTGTGGGAATTTACTCCAACGGAGTGAGTCTTACAGAGGCAGTCATGCTCTTCGGTACTTCGCTCGCATTGGTACAATACTCCTCACTGTCCAACAACAGTAACGATACAAACTCAAAGCGTCTGACTTGGCAAATGAGCGGAGTGAATGCCTTGTTTACTTTTCTTGCTCTGCTTGTACTGTGCTGCATTCCAAAGCAAGCCTATATACTTTTGTTCGGAGAAGGATTCGGTGAAATAAGAAGTGTAATCAGAATGCTATCTGCGGGCATAATGCTGCTCAGCATATCAAGCAATTTCACCCAATACCTCTTTTCACGAGGCAATTTCAAAATAAGCACCATAGCCTCTTTGGCAGGCTTGCTTGCAACCCTTCTTCTCGGCTTCCTTCTAATACCGCGATACGGCATAAGCGGAGCAGCCATAACAGCAACACTTTCCTATACCATTACCTTTGCAATAGAATTTTACGGTTTTTTGAAATGGCGAACAAAATAAGCAACTGAAAAACAATCTGCCCGCAATCCGTAAAATTAAATCGACATCTCTATCCACCCTCATCTCAAACACATTTGAAGTCAAAACACTTGCAAAGTAGTATAAGCAGAGTTCTATCAAATCCTTTTATTTGAGGGAAAAAGAACTTGCCTTCTTATTACCGAATTAACCAAATCATAAGCAATGCACTCACCATTTCTTATTAAGAGACTAAGAATATAAAAGAGCAGAATCGGCAGATCTCCTCTGTGTTTTGAACTGTTTTTCAGGCAAAATGAACTTTTCTGGCGATGAAAAGAAAACCTTAGATGAGCAAACGCCGTTTCAATTTTCTAAAACGCCGTTCTAATTTTTTCTTTCGGCGTTTCAGTTTCTTGGAACGGCGTTTTAATTTCCCGAAAGGGTGTTTGAGAAAAGGCTGTTGCGGAAATGATGAGACTTTGCGGGGTTTTGTTGTTTTGAGGTGGTGTTTGCGTCGCAAAAATGTATCCTTTTCCTCTTTGTTCCGTAAAGTAGGGATAAACAGATAAAGAAATAAAGACGAACCATGCTGATAAACATTTTCAAGAAGAATTATCCCTTGCAACTGCTTTTGCTTGTAATATTACCGTTGATACTTTGGATTCCGGCTTTTGTCAATCCGCCGGAGGTTTTTGCCACTAAGTTCGATATGCCTTTGTATAAGGTGATTTTTGATGCTGTGAAGGATATGCAGAGTGTGGCGGTTGTATGTGCCTTTGTGTTGGTTGTATTGCAGGCTTTGGCAGTCAATCATCTCCTTACGAGCAATCACTTATGCCAAAAGACGACTTTTATTCCTGCTTTCATATATATATTGCTTATGAGCTGCAATGTGCAGACGATGACGTTCAGTTCTATTCTTTTTTCCAATATATGCCTTATCGTAGCTCTGCATTTCTTCTTCAAATGTCATGATAAGAATGAGGGAATCGATGAAATATTCCAAGCAAGTTGCTTTCTGTCTTTGGCAAGTTTATTCTACGCTCCGTTTATCTTCTTTATACTTTGGATTTGGGGAGGATTGATTGTTTATAAACTCTATAAGTGGAGAAGTTGGAGTATGAGTATTCTCGGATTGCTTACTCCCTTTCTTTTGTTGACGGTTTATTATTATTTAAAGGATATATCGGTGGAGGAAAGATTGCTTGCCGGTGCAGATGGATGGTTAGATATAAATTTTGATTTTCTGAACATACCTATACAAGTGGTTTACATGTCCTTGTTGGCAATATATCTTATTCCGTCTTTGTTTTATACTTTAAGTTCTCGCTCAAACAGAATAATAGAGTACAGAAAGAAAAGCGGCGTTTTGGTTACCATGTTCGTTGTTTCGCTCATACCGTTTGTGCTAAGTAAAACGCAGGAGAATATGTCCTTTGTGTTTGCCGTGCCATTCACATTTTTCCTTTGCAATCTCTTCATGAACCAACCCAAAGAGAAGCATGCGGATACGTTTTTCATAATATTGATACTTTGTTGCATTGCTAAGGTTTATCTGCCTTTGTAAACATATCTGCTTTTGACGGGAAAGGGTCGATGTGTCGGGATTATATCCTGTCTTCTTCGGCAAAACAGCCTTATTCTTGCAATTACATTGATGGAAATTCGTAACTTTGCAATCTTGAAACATACAAAATAATAAAGAAATGAAGTTCGGAGTTGTTGTATTTCCCGGTTCCAATTGCGACCACGACATGATATATTTGCTAAGAAACAAATTAAATCAGGAAGTTGTAGAGTTATGGCACAAGGAGACCGATTTGAAGAATTGTGATATGATTATACTTCCAGGAGGTTTCTCTTATGGGGATTATCTTCGTTCGGGAGCCATAGCAAGCCTCTCTCCCGTTATGGAAAGCGTAAAGAAATTTGCAGATAAGGGCGGTTATGTATTAGGCGTTTGCAATGGCTTTCAAATATTGTGCGAATCCGGTTTATTGGACGGAGCATTGCTTGCAAACGATAACCGTAAGTTCGTATGCAAAAACCAATACATAGCAACGCAAACCAATTCCACCGTATTCACTCAAAAAGCCGTAAAAGGTAAAGCACTAAACATTCCTATAGCCCACGGAGAAGGTAGATTTTTAGCAGATGCAGATACCATAAAACGCCTCAATGATAATGAGCAAGTCCTATTCCGTTATTGCAATGCGGAAGGAAAAATTGCTCCGGAGTTCAATCCTAACGGCAGTATAGAGAATATAGCGGGCATAACCAATAAAACAAAGAACGTATTCGGCATGATGCCTCACCCTGAGAGGTGTTCGGACGAGGAATTGGGCAATACGGGCGGACGTATTTTGTTTGAAAGCCTGATAGAGAACATAGCAAGATAAGCAATTTTGTTAAAGACATTCTTTTCCGAAAGAAAGATTGCGGAATGTGGCTGTGATGAGGCAGGCAGAGGCTGTTTGGCCGGTCCTGTTGTGGCCGCTGCGGTTATTCTTCCGCATGATTTTGAGTGCGAAGGACTGAATGATTCCAAGCAGTTGAGCGATAAGCAACGCAGATTACTGCGTCCGATTATAGAAAAAGGAGCTGCGGCATACGCCGTGGCTTTTATTGATAATGAAACGATAGACCGTATCAACATATTGAACGCTTCGTTCCTTGCAATGAACAATGCTGTCAGGGAATTGAAGATAAAACCCGAACTTCTGCTGATAGACGGCAACAGATTCAAGAACGAAACCGATATTCCCTTTGAATGTATAGTTAAAGGGGACGCAAAATTTCGGAGTATTGCGGCTGCATCAATCCTTGCCAAGACATACAGAGATGATTTCATGCTTCAAGCTCATGAAAAGCACCCACAATATTATTGGAACAAGAATATGGGTTACCCGACCAAGCAACACAGGGAGGCAATCAGGCAATTCGGTCTCACTTCTTTACATAGAAGGAGTTATAATCTCTTGGGACAACTCAGTCTCTTTTAATCCATGCGGCATAAGAGGCTTCCCGCATTTATAAACAGTCCAAGGCTCGTTTTATTCTTGCAATGCTTTCCGTAATTTGCTCATCTGAGATAATCAATGCAGGTTTCAGGCTGAGACATCGGGCATTGAACAAATGCGTTCCTGTGATTATTCCCTCATTGAAGCAGGATTTCAAAGCCATTTGCCAATCCACCTTTTCCGAAAGCTCGATGCAGTTGAATAAGCCCTTTCCTCGTACTTCTTTAATCAAAGGATGTGTAAGTTCTTGGCGGTATCTCTTGCCTTTTTCCTCCACTTTATCCATAAGATTGCCCTCCATAATACAGTTAAGCGTAGCAAGAGCTGCCACACAGGAGACAGGATGCCCTCCGAAGGTTGAAGCATGACCTATAAGCGGGTGATGATTGTTAAGCCTCTGCATTATATCTTCACGACCGACGAATGCGCCGACAGGCATTCCGCCTCCCATTCCCTTTGCTATGCAAAGTATATCGGGAACCACCTCTTTGAAATGTTCAAAAGCAAATAATTTTCCCGTCCTTCCAAAGCCTGTTTGAATTTCATCGAAGATTAAAACCGTTCCTGTCTCGTTACACCTTTTTCTTACCGCTTCCATATATCCCTCTTTCGGCAATTCCACTCCCGCTCCCACCGATATGGGTTCTATAACAAGGCATGCGGTTCTCTCGCTTATCTTTTGCAAATCATCGAAATCATTATACCGTATCTTATTGCAGTCAGGTATCAATGGACGAAAGCCTCTTGTGAAAATCTCCTGCGAAAGCATGGATACTGCACCGAGGGTTGAGCCGTGGTAAGAGTTGTTACATGAAATCACTTCACTTCTTCCGGTGAACAATTTGGCTGTTTTCAATGCTCCTTCTATTGCTTCAGAACCGGAATTGACATAAAAAATTTGCGAAAGGCTCGTAGGTAGAAATTCTTTAAGGCGTTTGATATATCTGTATTGCGGACTTTGTACAAATTCTCCGTAAACCATTACGTGCATATACTTATCCAACTGCTCTTTCACGGCGGAAACAACCTTGGGATTGCGATGTCCCACATTGCCTACGCATATTCCGCTCAACATATCCATGTATTGCTTTCCCGAAGTGTCCCAAACGTATATTCCTTCTGCCTTTTCAACGTCTATCATTATCTCGTCTATTTCTCCCACTTGGGCAACGACTTGCCTGAAATCCTTTACCGATGTCTTCATTCTTCAATATGATTTTGTCTGCAAAGGTAAAATTTATTCGGCTTTGCGGTTTACTTTTTCGCTCTTTTGTTGTCTTTTGTTGTGTCGAAGTACTAACTTTGCAAAGTTTTGAAAGAAAATTACCGAACGTATGAAGAGAAAGACAAGTCTGCTTTTGGTCGTTGCCTTATTTGGTTTCATGCAAACCATAAAGGCACAGTATGAGATAAAACTTGAAATAACCGGTTGCAAGGACACTTGCCTTATCTTGGGACACTATTATTTGGACAAGACCTACGCAATAGATACTGCATGGAACAAGAACGGTCGTTTCATATTCAAGAAAAAGGACAAGAAATTGGAGAGTGGAATATACTTTTTCAGCACTTTGAAAGGCAGGTTCTGCGAATTTATGGTCGATAAGGAACAAAACTTCACCTTAAAGACCGATGACAAGGATTGGACCTATGATATGAAGGTCAAGGGTTCCCAAACTGCGGCAATTTATTTCGAGTACATGAAATCTAACAAACTTCTTGGCGACAAGCTTACACAGCTATCACAAGACAAGGCTTCGATTTCGGAGGAGGAGTATGCGGAAAGAATGAAGCAAGTACAACAATACGGTGACAGTTTGAAGAATGTATTCATCGAAAAGCAGCCCGACCACCTTTTAACCAAGGTTCTCTCTGCCACAAAGCCTGTAATCATTCCCGATATGCCTGTTCCTACAAAAGCCGACGGCTCACCCGACAGCACCGAATGGCAGAACGAACGCTGGTATTACTACAAACAACATTATTTTGACAACATCGACCTCTCTTGCAGCGGTCTTTTAAGAACACCCTCTGCCGTTTTCAATCGCACTTATGAGTATTTCTGGAACGAAGTCATGAAATACGAGCCTGTCGATAGCATTCTCATGTATGCGGACAGGGTGATTGAAAAAGCCGGTGGCTCAAAGGCTATGAATCGTTTTTTGATACATAATATTACAGAGCGTTATCTGCAAAGCGGAATAATGGGTCAGGACAAGATTTACGTCGAAATGGTAAAACGTTACTTCAAAAGCGGTAAAGTTGATTGGCTTTCGCCTTCTTCAATAGAGACAGAAGTGTTGCGTGCCGAGAAATGGGAGAACCTTTTAATAGGAAAGACGGTTCCGAACCTTGCCTGCCCCGACCAAAATGGTAATTGGCATGACCTTTATAGCTTGAATAAGAAATACAAGATACTTATTTTCTGGTCTGCCGACTGCGGACACTGCATTAAAGAAGTACCCAAGTTCCATGAATTCTACAAAGAGTTTAAGGATAAGTACGATTTGGAAATCATGGCTGTTAATACCGAAAGCGATACTGCTCATTGGCAAAGCTTCATCAGCGAAAAGAATTTGGATTGGGTCAATTTGAACGGATTGGTCGCCAATTTCGATTGGAGAGAGTACTTCGACATTGTGAAAACTCCCGTTGTCTATATTTTAGACAGACGAAACATCATAATAGCAAAAAACATACAGGGAGACAATATTGCAAAGGTTATGGAGTTGTTGGATAGTGGAAAGTTGAAACTTTAATACGATGGAAGCGAATTTTTCTTTGAGTGTAATGAATCGCCGTTTCGGAAAATTAAAACGGCGAAAGAAAAAAATAGAACGGCGTTCCATTTCAACCAAACGGCGTTTCGTTGCGACAGCCTTTTGCTTCATCTTTGTTGTTCTTTGTTGTGGAAAATCATCTGCTCAATTTGCCGATTATGAAGTAAAGTTATGGATATATGATTTCGAGGATAGTCTCGTTTTTATCAAAGGAGCATACGGACAGAATGCCGCTCTGCTTTTGGATACCTTGAAAATGCAGAAAGACGGCAGTTTTGTGATGAAAGGGAATTACCATTCAGGCATAGTTATAGTATCTTCGTTACAAGAGGACTTGTTCAGTTTCTTATTGGATAAGGAAAAGAAATTCACTATAGACATTTTCCCCGACGGATTCTACGAAGTTAAAGGCTCGATTGAGAACGACCGTTACTTGGAATACCAGAAGATGAACAAAAAATACAGGACTGTCATGCATGAATGCAATGCCATAGCAAAGGAACAGCCTGAAAAAAAAGACAGTCTGCAAGCTGTTTTATACAAAGCAAGAAAGACCTTCTCGGATTACCAACAATCATTCTACAAACTATATCCAGAGAATCTGATGAGTGTATTGGTCAGAGCCGTAACGGCTCCGCAGCTCGATAAAAAATACATTGATGAAAACGGAAACATCAAACAAGGCATGGAAGCAGAGTATGCCTACGTTTATCGCAGCAAGTTTTGGGACAGTTTCGACTTTCGGGACGAACGAATAATGGGAACGCCGTATTTTTACAAGAAATTCCAGACCTATATTGATAAAATGACAATGCAAACTGTAGATTCCGTATTCTCTTCTCTCAAATATTTCATTGATTACGCCAATTCACAAGGCGGGCAACTTTATTCCGATTATATAATTGACCTATATCTTAAAAGGTATTCGAGACTTCCGTTCTCGTTTAACGAAGCAATATATGTCAAAATGGTCGATTCGCTCTTCAATGACAAATATACCCCTTGGCTTTCTCATGGCGAAAAGGATTTCCATATGGCAAAAGCAGAACAATTACGCCATTTCCTGCCGACAAATCCCTTCCCTGAAATAACGGCACAAACACTTGAAAACAAATCTCTGCGATTATATGATTTGAAACACCGTTACACCGTAGTCTTCTTTTGGAGTGCCGGTTGCGAAAGCTGCAAGAAGAACATAGATGAATTGAAGAATTTCTACAAGGACTACAAGGACAAATACGACTTTGAGATATTCTCCATCGAAATGGGCGGCAATATCGAAGAAACAAAAAAACAATTACAGGAAGAACCTTTCGATTGGACTGTCGTACAGTCCAATCCTACGCAAATAAACAAACTATACGGTTTAGACATAGATCATACTCCCGAAATTTACATATTGGACAATGAAAAGAGGATATTGAACAAGACAGCATTGTATCAGCACGTTCAAGCGGTAATAGAACAAGAGGAAATGCAACGAACGAAAAATCAACCTTGATTTGTGCCGATTTGTAAGGAAAAAAGGAATTATTTATTTGAGATGAGAGTACATTTTATAGCCATAGGCGGAAGCGCAATGCACAATTTGGCAATCGCATTGAGTAAGAAAGCTTATACTGTCAGCGGCAGCGATGATGAAATCTTCGAGCCTGCGAAATCACACTTGAAAGCATACGGGCTTTTGCCCGAAAAAGAGGGCTGGGACGCAGATAAAATAAACGAAAACATAGATGCGGTAATTCTCGGCATGCACGCAAAGGAAGACAATCCCGAATTGAAAAAAGCAAAAGCACTCGGATTGAAAATTTATTCCTATCCGGAATTCTTATACGAGTTAAGCAAGAACAAAATCAGGATAGTAGTAGGCGGAAGCCATGGAAAGACCACCATAACCGCCATGATACTGCATGCTTTGCAAAACTTGAACATAGAAACCGACTATATGGTCGGAGCAAAGTTGGAAGGATTTGAAGTAATGGTCAAAACTGACGAAAGTGCCAAGTATATGGTTTTGGAAGGAGATGAATACCTTGCCTCAACCTTGGACAGACGTCCGAAATTTCACCTTTACAAACCAAACATCGCCATCATTAACGGCATAGCTTGGGATCACGTAAACGTCTTTCCGACCTTTGAGAACTATGTGGAGCAGTTTAAGATTTTTGCAGACAAGATAGAGCCTGACGGAACTTTGATTTATTGCGACGAAGACGAGAATGTAAGGAAAATTGCATCGAATGCAAGAAAGGATATACGTCTTTTGCCTTACAAGGCATTGGATTATGTGATTGAAAACGGCGATACCGTACTTTCTTACAAAGGAAAGAAATATACAATGCAGGTTTTCGGACACCATAATATGATAAACATGCACGCTGCAATGCTTGCATGCGAGTGTATAGGCGTGAAAAATGAAGATTTTTTGCATGCGATGACCTCTTTCAAAGGAGCATCAAAGCGATTGGAACTTTTGAAGAAATCTTCCTGCCGAGCAGTCTTTACAGACTTTGCTCACTCTCCATCTAAACTCAAAGCCACAATAGCAGCAGTAAAAGAGCAATATCCGAACAGACAGTTGCTTGCCTGCATGGAACTTCACACCTTTTCTTCTCTTTCCCGTGCTTTTCTGCAACAATATAAGACATGCATGGATCGGGCTGATATTGCAGCAGTTTACTTTGACCGACATGCAATAGAGTTGAAGCGTCTTGCCGATTTGAATTGCAATGAAGTTGCAAAGGCATTCGGAAAAAACGGATTGAGAGTATTCACAGACAAAACGGAACTTGTGGAATTTATAAAGGCAAACACAAAAGACAATACCAACATTCTCATGATGAGTTCGGGCAATTTCGGCGGTATAGACCTGAAAGCACTTGCCGAAGCACTCATTGAAGAGAAATAATAAGCAAATCAAAAATGGGAAAGTTCAAAATAGGAGACAAAGTCAAGTTTCTAAGCAGCCAAGGCGGAGGAATAATACGTTCTTTTGCGGCAACGAATGTTGCAAACGTGGAAGACGAAAGCGGATTTGAGATACCTACACTCGTAAGCGACCTTATACTTGACGCATGCGATGATGCGGCAGGAGCATTCTTTTGTTCACCGCGGGAAAACAAGCAAGAAGAAAAATCGGAAGCAAAGCAAAGTTTCTCGGAACAGGATTATTATCACTCGGAACAAGAAGAAGATTATTCGGAACAAAGGATAAGCTCCTTATATCTTAACAAGATGAGAGACCAAACAAGCGAAGGTATTTATCTTTGCTTTGTTCCTCATGAGCAAAGGTGGCTTGTGTATGGAGATATAGACATTTACCTCATCAATCATACAAAACACAGAATTATCTATTCAATCCTCTTGGCTGATGAGGAGAAAGGCTTTGTCTCCGAGGATTTCGGAACATTGGAAAAAGCAGAAAAAATACTTGTAGAAACCATTTCGAGAGAAAGACTTGAAGAATGGAAAAAAGCTTGCGTACAACTGATGTTCCATGACGACGAAGCAGAAAAAGTATTGCTGCCGGTAAATTGCGAATTGAAGATAAGAACGAATAAATTCTTCACCGAAGGCAGTTTTATTCATACTGCGTTTTTTGAAGAGAAAGTAATAATGTATCCTGTTTGCATCATGCTTACCGTAGGCACTTTCTTGCAGAATACAAACACAAAGAAAGACGAAGCAAACGAGAAAACGAATAAGCAAATCATCAATAAGGTAAACCATAACATTGAAGACAGCTTGCTAAGCAGACATAAATTAGACGCAAAGACTGCCGAGGTGGATCTGCACATAGAAGAACTGACGGAAAACGAAGGAAACATGAAGCCGGAACAAATGTTGAAGTTGCAACTTGACTATGCCGTAAAATGCCTCAACGAAGCCATAACAGAAAACCTCGATAAAATCATCTTCATTCACGGAGTCGGTCAAGGCATTTTGAAGAAAGAACTATGCAAAGAACTTGACAAATACAAAGGAATACACTATTTCGCCGCTTCAATGGCAAAATACGGTACCGGAGCCACGGAAGTATATATAGGAACAAGCCCCACAAAAGCACTATAAACAAATCCCGGAAACCCAAACGCCGATTCAGCATCAATGAAACGCCCTTTCGGAAAATTATTACGCCGTTTCAATTTTATGAATCGGCGTTTTGGTTTCGTCAAACGGCGTTTTGGTTTTAAGCTTTGCAAGGAACTGATTTTCAGGAGTGGGAATTGTCGTTCGGAATGGGGTGGGGTATATTGTTTTTTGCTTATATGAAATTCGATGAAAGGGCTTACCGCAATATTTGTTTCCCATGTTCGTTCGATAAGAGGACGAATGAAAAGCAATGAAACAAATCAGCGTTTGCGTAAGTAATGATTTGGTGTGCGACAACAGGGTGGACAAGACTTGCCGAAGCCTTGTCGCATGTGGTCTATCGGTAAAGCTTATCGGCAGAGAGTTCGATAATTCGCCTGCTTTGCCTTCTCGCTCTTACGAATGCGGCAGAGTAAAAATTTGTTTCAAGAGGAATGTTCTCTATTATGCGGAATTGAATTTGCGTCTTTTCTTTCGCTTGCTTTTTTCAAGGCAGGATATTATTTGGGCAAATGATTTGGATACGCTTTTGCCTTGTTGCCTCATCGCAAAGTTCAAAGGTAAACCGCTGATATTCGATTCTCATGAACATTTCACCCAAGTGCCGGAACTGAAAGACAATCCCTTTGCTCGCAAAGTGTGGAAGAAGGTGGAGAAGTACTGCATAAGGAGATGCAAGGGTGTTGTTACGGTTTGCGAACCGATAAGGGAGTACTTCAAAGAGGAGTATGGGGTTGAAAGTGCGGTGCTCAGGAATATGCCTCCGAGACAAGCCGCAATCGAAAGTCTTATTCCTGCTTCCGAAAAGGAAAATCTGATTGTCTGGCAGGGTGCTGTGAATATGGAAAGGGGACTTGAGGAGTTGTGCGAGGCAATGCAATTCGTTGATGGCAGGCTTATGATAATGGGAGAGGGAAGAATAAAAGAGGAATTGGAGAACAAAGTGCGGCAATACCCGTTTGCAAACAAGATTTGCTTTGTCGGCAGGTTGCCGTTTGCAGAAATGATGAGCAATACGAGGAAAGCAAAACTTGCTGTTTCGATAGACAAACCCACAAACGGCAATTATGCAATCAGTCTGCCCAATAAGATTTTTGAATATATGGCAAGCGGCGTTCCGATGCTCGTTTCGCCTTTGCAGGAGATAAAACCTATTGTGGAGAAATACGAGGTCGGAGAGTTCATTCGCTCTTATAATCCGCAGGAATTGGCGAAGCAGATAAACGAATTGCTATGCGATAATGTGAAAGCGGATTTCTTTGCAGCAAATGCTCTGAACGCAGCTGCGGAACTCTGTTGGGAAAATGAAGAAAAGAAGATATACGAATTGATAAAGCATACGGAGGACATCAAATGATTTCCATACTGATACCGGTCTATGAAGAAAACTGCATACACTTGGTCAACGATTTGAGAGAACAGGCGAAGAAATTGTTGGAAGACTTTGAAATATTGGTATTTGACGATGGCTCGCCGACAAGAAGGGAAGAGAACAGACCGCTTGCCTGCATGAGAGAAGTGGTTTACCATGAACTTTCTTCCAATGTGGGACGCTCTGCAATAAGAAACCTTTTGGCAAACAGGGCAAAGGGTGATAAACTTTTGTTTGTGGATTGCGATAGCAAGGTGGTAAGAGATGATTTCTTGGATAAGTATCTTTATGAAATTGATACGGCAGATGTTTTAATCGGAGGTACTGTTTATTGTTCCAAAAGCAAAGTTCCAAAAACTTGTGAATTGCATTGGAAATATGGAACCAAGGTGGAATGTAACAAGACGGGAAAGAAGACCGATACTTTCCAAGCAAATAACTTTTTTATCAAGAAAGCCGTCTTTGAAAAGGTGAAGTTCGATGAAAGAATCAAAGGATACGGACATGAAGACACTCTTTTCGGCAAAGAACTCCAAAAGGCAGGTTTCGCAATCAGAAGTATAGATAATCCTGTCGAGCATTCAGGTTTGAAAAACTTTGAAAACTTTATGGCTTCCACCGAAACAGCGGTGCAAAACATGAGAGCGATAATGCAAAACAGCGAGTTTTCGGATTTGGTAGGCGACATTCGATTGATAAAAGCATATAAAAAACTTGAGAAATTCGGATTGGGAGGATTGTATTCGGAATTTTTCAAGATGACAAAGCAATCCTTTCTCAGCCTATTAAGAAGCAAGAACCCGAATTTGCGTTTATTCGATTTATATAAGCTCGGTATTTTCTGCGAAAGGGATAAGGCTCGGTCATAACGATACTAAAATGCTGCCGAATGGCGTTTTCAATTAAATGAAAGCCCGAAAGGAAAGCATTGTTGCCTGCAATGGTACATAGAATTACTCAAAAGGAAGCAGCATTCATGCAAAAGTATGCAGGAGAAGCTGCAGACAAACTTATGTTACGTTATTCCAAGTCTTCGGAAGAAGATTTGGACATTGCATTCTGCTGTTCGCAAATAGCTGCTCGCCGAAAGTATGCTGCCAAACTGCCGACTTTCATTGCCGACAGCCACGTTGTGTTTTCTCCTTCTTTGAATTTGGAGCAGTCATCAAGCGAAGAAAGCGCTCTATACAAGCAAGGACTTATAGAAAAGGGGGAAAGCCTCGCCGATCTTAGCTGCGGATTCGGCATCGACAGTTTTTTCTTTGCTCAAAAAGCCGCAAGGGTTGTTTGTGTGGAGAAAGTGGCTTGGCTCTCCGAGATAACGGAATATAATTTCGGTGTTCTGGGTCTGAGAAATTGCAGTTTCCTTTGTGCCGATGTTGCAAAACAATCTCTCGAAAGTATATTGCAGACTGTCGCTTTGTCTTCTGTCGATGTCATATACCTCGACCCGTCTCGCAGAAACGAAAATACACAACAAAGAGTTTATGCCATAGAGGATTGTTCGCCCGATGTGAAGGCGATGATGGGAGATTTGCTTTCGGTTGCTCCTCATATTATCATCAAACTTTCTCCTATGGTGGATTTGAAAGCTTTGGAGAGGGATTTCAATGGTCTATGCGATATTCACGTTCTGTCTTTGAAAAACGAGTGTAAGGAAGTTCTTGTGGAAATACGCCGAGATTATAATGGCAAAGTGTTGTATCATGCGGCAGATTTGACTAAAGGAGGCTTCGGTACACTGTCTTTCAGTCGTGATGAGGACGAAATCTTTAAGCAAGCAGGCGATAGATATTCGCAAGTCGGCAAATACTTGTTTGAACCCGATGTTTCGTTGATGAAGATAGGCTTTTTCTCTCCTTTGATTGAGAAATACGCTCTGAAAAAGTTGCATAGAAACACTCATCTCTTCACTTCCGATAAGCCGATAGAGGATTTCTTCGGCAGGAGTTTTGAAGTGGAAGATGTCTTGCCCGCAGGCTCCAAATTGATACGCTGCATAAAGAAAGCCAATGTTGCTGTCAGGAATTTCCCTCAAACTGTCGAGCAGATAAGAAAGCAGCACAAACTTTCCGATGGAGGAGAGTTTTATCTGTTTTTTGCAATTCTGAAAGACGAAAGCAAGGTCTGCATAGTTTGCAAGAAGATTTGCAAAGATAATAAAGCGATGAAATAAAATCATATCACCAAAATATAAACCTCATGAACGTAAGCATAAACGAGAGTTGGAAGAATGTACTTGGCGAAGAGTTTGAAAAGGATTATTTTGCCCGACTTCGCGACTTCATTCATTCGGAATACAGAACCAAAATCATATTTCCGCCTGCCAAACTTATCTTTTCGGCATTTGACCTTTGCCCTTTCGATAAGGTTAAGGTGGTTATACTCGGACAAGACCCTTATCATGAACCCAATCAGGCTCACGGCTTGTCCTTTTCCGTCCTTCCGCCTTGCCCTCCGCCTCCTTCATTGGTGAATATACGCAAGGAAATAGAAACAGATTTGGGAAGACCGAGTGCATGTGTGGGAGACCTTGCTTACTGGGCTTCGCAGGGAGTCCTGCTTCTCAACTCCGTTCTCACCGTGGAGCAACACAGGGCAGGCTCTCACCAAAACAAAGGCTGGGAAGAGTTCACGGACAGAGCAATAGAAAGAATTGCCCATTTGAAAAGGAACGTTGTTTTTCTATTGTGGGGGAGCTATGCTCAAAAGAAAGGAAATTTCATAGATGAAACGCAACATTTGGTTTTGAAAGCACCTCACCCTTCGCCTCTGAGTGCGTATCGCGGTTTCTTTGGTTGCAAGCATTTTTCCAAAACCAACGATTACTTGATTGCACACTCGCTTACGCCTATAAATTGGTAGTTTCGCAATCTGCACAGCCTAAGAAAATACCTTAAATCAAAAGAAAGAAAATCAGCACTTTGCAAAGATAAAAATCAAAGGCTGTTTTCATACTCGCAAAACGCCGTTTGGAGAAATTCTTTCGGTCTTTTAATTTTCTGAAAGGGCGTTTCGTTTCATAGGGGTGGTTTTATGGTTGTTTGGAGTGGTTTAAGGGGAAAATATAGCGGCTTTCGGGTGCGGGAAATAGAAAATAATATTTACCTTTGCAGTATGATAGATAAGTTGTATTACAGCATAGCCGAGGTTTCGGAGTGTTTGGGTGTGTCGCAGCCTACTTTGCGTTTTTGGGAAAAGGAGTTCGGCAGTCTCAAACCTCAACGTACGTCCAAGGGTTTGAGGCAATACAGTAAGAATGATGTGGCTTTTTTGAAGAAGTTGGTATATCTGACAAGGGATTGCGGTTATACTTTGGACGGGGCGAAGAGAGTATTAAGGCAACAGAGACAGACGAAGACAGATGCGGCAGCTGAGTTGGCTTTTACTTTGAACGAATTGAAGAAATTTCTTATCGATATGAAGCAAAGCCTTTCCTCAGTGGAGAAATCTATCATTGAAAACGACAATACACAAAATCAATAATCGCAATGAAGAAAAACATAGCTTTGGTTGCAGGCGGATATTCGGGAGAGTTTGAAGTATCCGTTGCTTCTTCCCAACAGATTAAGGAAGATATAGATAGGGAAAAGTATAATGTTTACCTTATAATTCTTACTCGTCAATCGTGGTATTACGAACGGGAGGGAGTGAGAACGGAAGTGGATAAGAATGATTTTTCTCTTTGTTTAGATGGTAAGAAAGTACTTTTCGATGCAGCTTATATAACGGTTCATGGAACGCCCGGCGAAGACGGTTTGTTGCAAGGTTATTTCGATATGCTTAAAATCCCATATACGACCTGTTCGACCACTGTTTCGGCAATCACTTTCGATAAATCGGTATGCAATACCGTGGTAAGAAGTTTCGGTATCGTCAATGTGGCAAACAATGTTATCACAAGAAAGACGGCTCCTTTGAGCTTGGAGGAGATAATGCAAAGGTTGAGGCTGCCTGTCTTCGTGAAGCCCACCTCCGGCGGTTCTTCTATCGGCATGAGTAAGGTTTGCAAGAAAGAGGACTTGCTTGCGGCTGTGGAAAAGGCTTTCGGAGTATGGCATGATGTGATGATAGAGGAGTTTATAGAGGGAAGAGAACTTAGTTGCGGCGTAATGGAAATCGATGGTGAGGTTAAGGCTCTGCCTGTTACCGAAATAGTGTCGATGAATGAGTTCTTCGATTATGAGGCAAAGTACAAGGGTAAAAGCAATGAGTTGACCCCTGCACCCATAAGCCCCGAACTGACTGCCGAAATACAATATCTGACCGAGGAAATATACAAAGGCTTGCATTGCAGCGGTGTTTGCAGGGTGGATTTCATTCATGATGAAAAGCAGAACAAAGTTTTCTTTTTGGAAATCAACACCACACCCGGACAATCCGCCCAAAGTATAGTGCCACAGCAGGTAAGAGCAATGGGAAAGGATACCAAGTGGCTTTATAATACCATATTGGAGCAACTGAACTTGTAAAAGAGATGAAGAAAGCAGTCTTTGGGTTCTTGCTGTCGGTGATTTGTCTTATTGCATTTCCGCAACAGAAAGTCAAGAACGTTATTTTATTGATAGGAGACGGTATGGGCTTGGCTCAAAGCTATGCCGCATATATGGCAAACGGCGATTCTCTTGCAATGTTTTCAATGCCCTATACCGGCATTTCCATAACAACTTGTGCGGATCGAAAGGTTACCGATTCCGGAGCGGGCGGAACTGCGATAGCAACGGGACATAAAGCCAACTATAAGGCAATAGGATTGGATAAAAACGGTTTTTCACACCCTTCTCTTTTGAAAATAGCCAAGCAATATGGCAAATCGACCGCCATTGTCTGCTCTTGCGACCTTGCTCACGCCACTCCGGCAAGTTTCATCGCCAATGTAAAAGACCGAAAGTTGCAAGATGAGATAGCTTTGTGCTATTTGGAAGGATATTGCGATATAGCATTTGGCGGAGGCAGTAAAAGATTTCTTCCCTCAGGACGTAAGGACAAGAAAAATCTTGCAGACAGTTTGCGGGTAAGGGGTTTTGATGTGGTGTTTTCGCAAGAAGAGTTGAATAACAGCAGTAACAATAAAATCATAGGCTTGTTCGCCGAGGAGCATTTGGCAAAGGCAGGCAAGCGAGGAGGCATAATGCAAAGCAATATGGCGAAAGCATTGGAATTGCTCGGCAGAAACGAGAAAGGATTCTTCATGATGTTGGAGGGAAGCAAGATAGATATGGAAGCACACGAGAATAAGTATCAACAGATGATTGATGAGGTAATCGATTTCGACCGTTGTGTAGCCATGGCTTTGGACTTCGCCAAAAGGAATGGCAATACTCTTGTCATTGTAACGGCAGATCATGAAACCGGAGGGCTGACATTGCCTGCCGAGGCTGAGAAAACAAAAGCTGTTTGGACGTCTTTGAATCATACAGGTGTACCTGTGCCGATTTATTCTTTCGGAACGGGGGCGGAAAACTTTACCGGAGTAATGCAGAACACCGATATATTTTTTGAGATTTACAAATTGATGAATTAAACACAAAATACGATTTAATATGATGGACAATACGTTGAATTATAAGGTAGCAGATATTTCCCTTGCAGAGTGGGGAAGAAAGGAAATAGAGATTTCGGAAAAGGAAATGCCGGGTTTGATGGCTTTGAGGGAGAAATACGGCAAGCAAAAGCCCTTAAAGGGTGCTAAAATCATGGGTTCTTTGCACATGACTATACAAACGGCAGTGCTGATTGAGACTTTGGTGGAATTGGGTGCCGATGTGAGGTGGTGTTCCTGCAATATCTTCTCTACTCAAGACCATGCTGCTGCGGCTATTGCGGCAAGCGGTGTACCGGTGTTTGCTTGGAAGGGTGAGAGTTTGGAGGATTATTGGTGGTGTACGAACATGGCATTGTCTTTTCCGCAGGGAGAGGGACCTGATTTGATTGTAGATGATGGCGGAGACGCTACTTTATTGGTGCATAAGGGCTATGCGGCAGAGGATAATACGGCTTTGCTTGACGCAACTCCTGCTTCAACGGATGAAAGTATCATATTGAAAACCTTGAAAGCCGTTCAGGCAGAGGATAATCGCAAATGGCATAAGATAATGAAGCGTTTGAGGGGAGTGAGTGAGGAAACTACCACGGGCGTTCACCGTTTGTATCAGATGATGGAGCGTGGAGAATTGCTTATCCCTGCAATCAACGTGAATGATTCGGTAACAAAGAGCAAGTTTGATAACCTTTACGGTTGCAGAGAGTCTTTGGCAGACGGTATAAAGAGGGCTACGGACGTTATGATAGCGGGAAAGGTTGTCGTTGTGTGCGGTTACGGAGATGTGGGCAAGGGTTGTGCAAGGAGCATGAGAGGTTACGGTGCGAGAGTATTGGTTACGGAAATCGATCCTATATGTGCCTTGCAGGCAGCTATGGAAGGCTTCGAGGTAACGACACTTGAAGAGGCTTTATCGCAAGGAAACATTTATGTAACGACCACAGGAAATTGCGATGTCATCACTGCGGAGGATATGGCTCGCATGAAGACGGAAGCCATTGTGTGCAATATCGGACACTTTGACAATGAGATACAAGTCGAAAGGCTTGAAAATTGGAAGGGTATAAAGAAAGTGAACATAAAACCGCAGGTTGATAAGTACATTTACCCCGACGGACACTGCATTTACCTTTTGGCGGAGGGCAGGTTGGTGAACCTCGGTTGTGCAACGGGACATCCGTCCTTTGTTATGAGCAATTCGTTCACCAATCAGACACTCGCACAAATCGAACTTTGGACAAAGAAATACGAAGTGGGCGTTTATCGTCTGCCCAAGACCTTGGACGAAGAGGTTGCAAGACTTCATCTTGCCAACATAGGTGTGAAGCTGACCAAGCTGACGCAAAAACAAGCCGATTATATAGGTGTAAAGGTTGAAGGTCCTTATAAGGCGGAGCACTATCGTTATTAGACGATTATGAAACGCCGTTTTAATTTGGCGAAACGGCGGAAGAAAAAAACGAAACGCCGATTCATTCCTGATGGAACGGCGTTTCGTTTCATCAAGATAAAAAGAGCCTGTTTTCAAGAGGCGGCAGAGATGTATTGAAGCAAAATCCGATTGAATGAAAAACGTATTTGAAATTATTAAGGGCATATCAAAATACAAGAAAGAGGTTATATTGAATATTCTTTCAAATGCAGTGTATGTCTTTTTTTCTTTGTTTTCCTTTGTTGTGGTGATACCTTTTGTTTCTGTTTTGTTCGGAATTACTTCTGCACCGCCGCAATGCCCTGAATTTGCTTTCGATAAGACTGTGATTTCGGATTATGTTTCTTGGCACATAAACGCGTACAGTCAAAAGCATGGGATATACGCCTGTTTGTTTGCCATAAGTTCGGTATATCTTGTTTGTGTTTTTCTTTCGGCTCTTTTCCGTTATCTCGGCATGTATTTCCTTGCTCCGATTCGTAACGGAATAACACGGGATTTGAGAAACGCACTCTATTACAAGATGACCATATTGCCTGTCGGCTTTTTCTCAAACCAAAAGAAAGGAGATTTGATTTCCCGCCTTACTTCCGATTTGGAGGAATTGGAGTGGAGTGTTTTGAGCAGTTTGCAGATGTTGGTGAAAGACCCTTTGATGGTGTTGTTTTGTTTTGTTACATTGCTGATTTTGTCATGGAAATTGGTCTTGCTTACTTTGGTGGTGGTGCCTGTGGCGTATTTTCTGATAAAAAAGGTGGGAGAAAGTTTGAAACGCAATTCCACCAAGGCACAGAAGCGTATGGGTGTTTTGCTTTCGGTTTGTGAGGAAAGTATATACGGATTACGCTTGATAAAAGCCTTCAATGCTGAGGATTTTGTGCTGAAAAAGTTCTGTAAGGATAACGATGTTTATACCAAAACGGCGATAAAGGTTTTGCGAAGAAGAGAATTGGCATCGCCTTTGACCGAATTTCTTGCAATAGCTGCCCTTGTCTTTGTGGTGGTATTCGGAGGCGGTATGGTATTGGAGGGAGAGCTCGCTCCTGAAATGCTGATCGGTTTTACGCTTATCTTTGCCCGCATTATTGCTCCTTTGCAAGCCGTTGCCACTGCTTTCTATAATTTGCAGCGTGCCGAGCCTTGTGCCGAGAGAGTGAACGAAATACTTACTGCGGACGAGAGAATAAAGGAAATGGAGAATGCAGAGGTTTTGCAGAAGTTTGAAAAGGAGATTGTATTCAAGCATGTTTGCTTCTCTTATTCTCAAGGCGGCGATGAGGTTCTGCATAATATAAATTTGGTAATAGAGAAAGGCAAAACCATTGCTTTGGTCGGTGCTTCCGGAGCGGGCAAATCGACTCTTGTGGATTTGATTCCGCGTTTTGCGGATTGCACATCGGGAGAGTTAAGTATAGATGGAAAGGACATAAAGAGCTTGAACATAAATTCTTTGAGGCGGAAGATAGGCTATGTCGGGCAACAGGCGATTTTGTTCAACGATACGATATTCAATAACATTGCTTTTGCCAATCCGAATGCAAGTCGCAGCGAGGTGGAAGCGGCAGCTCGTGCAGCGAATGCACATGATTTCATAATGAATTGCGAAAACGGATACGATACTCGCTTGGTCGATAGAGGAATGAGCCTTTCGGGAGGAGAGAGGCAGAGACTTTGCATAGCGAGAGAACTGTTGAAAAATCCTGAAATACTCTTGTTGGATGAGGCGACTTCGGCTCTCGATGCCCAAAGCGAGGAACTTGTTCGCAGGGCGATAGACGAATTGAGCAAAAGCAAGACTTGCGTTGTTATAGCCCACAGACTCTCAACCATAACAAAGGCTGATAAGATTCTTTTCTTGGAAAAGGGCAGTATAACAGAGAGCGGCACTTACGAGGAACTGATGAACTTGAACGGAAACTTCGCAAAAATGGCAGGAATGCAGATTTTGTAAACGTAAAGAGGCAAAATTCTGCCTTCCAAGGGGTGGAGAGACGGACAAAATAAAGAGATAATTCATGAGAACGGCATATATTTTTCTTACTTACCTGACCGGCGTGGTCTTTTTCGGAATATTCAGATTTCTGTTGGTAATCGTGTATATGATGACGGCGGGACATGATGTTGCAATCGATGCTTTGCTTTTGAAAAGCTTTGCAATAGGCTTGCAATTCGATACATGCGTCAGTTGTTATCTCTTAGCCTTGCCTCTGTTGGCTGTCTTGGTCGGATATTTCGCCAAGATAGAGAATAAGATGTACTATAAGATTGTCCATGTTTTCACTTGCACGGTGTTTTCCATGGCATTTCTGATTTCTGCTGCCGATATACCGTATTTCAATTACTTTTTCGCCCATCTGAATGCCACAGTATTTTCTTACTTCTCTTCTTTCGGTTTTCTTGTCAAGATGATAGTGCAGGAACCGGCTTATTTGATTTTCGCATTTTTGTTTGCAGTGGTTTGTGTTCTCTATGTATTGTTGATGAATCGGTATTACAAGAAAGTATTGTCGCAAAAGCGTAAAGATATACGGTATTTCAAGACCGTGCCTTTTGCTTTGCTGTGTATATTGCTTTGTTGCGTCGGAATGAGAGGAAGATTGGCAGCTAAAAGTCCGCTTAGAGTCGGAACTGCATACCATTGCAACAATGCGTTTCTGAATTATGTGGGCTTGAATCCATCTTTTACTCTCTTGAAAAGTGTGGAAGAATACAATAAGACTGCAAACAAAGCTTTGCAACTTGTCGATAGTAAGACTGCAAACGAACTTTGGGAGCAACAAAAAAACTCCCGAAGGGAGAATAATCGGGCTTTTATGTTGAAGAAAGGTACAAATGTGATTGTTCTTATCATGGAATCCATGTCTGCGGAGAAGGTCGGTCATTTTAATGCGGAGAGTTGTTTGACACCTTCTTTGGATGCTCTGATTGAGTCTTCTTTGAGTTATGAGAGATGCTATACTGCAGGTATTCATACCTATAATGGTTTGTATTCTACGCTTTTTGCACACCCTGCACTCTTCTCTCGGCACAGCATGAAAGCCACAATGATACCGCAAATGTGCGGTTTGCCGAATAATTTCGCCGCAAGAGGGTATCAGACTTTCTATTTCACAACACACGATGCTCAATTCGATAATATAGCAGGCTTTCTTCATGCCAACAAAGTGCAGAAAATCATCTCTCAAAGCGACTATCCCTCCAAGCAAATCAAGAGTACGCTCGGCGTGAGCGACCATGTGATGTATGAGAAAGCCATCGAGATAATCAATAAGAGGGATAAGGGGAAGGCATTCTTTGCATGTTTGCTGTCATCAAGCGATCACGGACCTTATATCCTGCCTGCGGACATAGCATTCAAGCCAAAGAGTAAGGAATTGAAGCAACAAATGGTTGAATATGCCGATTGGGCAATAGGACACTTCATATCCCTCGCCGGTAAGCAGGATTGGTTTGAGAATACTCTCTTTGTGTTTGTGGCAGATCATGGTTATGTAAAGCCCGGTTCCAAATATGAAATGCCTTTATCCTATCATCATACGCCTATGATACTGTATTGTCCCGCTCAAATACCGCCGCAAAAGGATAGTTGCCTCGCTTTGCAGATAGATATTGCACCTACGGTACTTTCAATGCTGTTTGAAGATTACGGAAACAATACTTTGGGTGTGGATTTGCAAAGAGTGGTGCGACAATATGCCTATTTCAGTGCGGATGATAAGCTCGGGGTTTTGGATGATGAGTATTTCTACATAAACGAAGGCTCGGGCAAGGAAAAACTCTACCGATTGGATGATATTGAAAAGCGAAATCTGATAGGGATACACTCGTCGAAAGCTCGCGAAATGAGGACGTATGCATTCTCGATGCTGCAAAAAAGCAGCGATATGTTGAAAGAAAGAACTACTTCTTGCGAAGAGTAAAGTCTTTGGCTGCCAAAGTATTTTCTAATCGGGCAGAAAATATTTTCCAATGAAGTCTTGCGAATTTGTTTTTTTGTTGTACTTTTGCAATGGGTAAGTCTTGTACGACCAGCTCCCTTTGAATCTCCCCAGGGCGGGAACGCAGCAAGGTAAGAAGGTTGAGCGGTGCGATATAAGTAGCTTACCCTTTTTTATTTTATGCCTTCACGGTTCAGAGCCGCACGATACCTGTCCGCATTCGCATAATGCTCTTCCGAAGTCTCCGCAAAATTATGATAACCCGAGAAATCATCTTTCGCACAGAAGAAAACATAATTATGTTCCGCATATTCGAGGACGGCATTCAGAGAACTTTGTTCCGGTAGGCAAATGGCAGTGGGCGGTAAGCCCTTATACATATAAGTATTATATGGAGAGTCCGTTTGCAAATGCTTATACATAACCCTTTTTATGCTGAAATCTCCCACGGCATACTTGATTGTCGGGTCTGCTTGCAAAAGCATGTCGCGGCGAAGCCTGTTTACATAAACTCCGGCAATGATTGGTTTTTCTTCATTCTTGTTCGTCTCCTCCTCAACAATGGAAGCAAGAACCACGACCTCATGTCTGCTTAATCCAAGCCTTTCAAGTTGCTTGGCTTTACTATTCCACCATTTATCACTCTCCTTTTTCAGCCTTTGCAACAGCTGTTCCGCTCCTATATTCCAATAAACCTCGTATGTATTCGGCACTATGTTATCGAAAATATTTGAACTGTTTTCCGTTTTGAGTATTGCATGATTGACATCTGCGGAATTTATCATCAGTTGATTTGCCATCATTTCAGCAAGCTCCTCTTGCGTTCTAACCTTTCCGATAACTAATTTCACGGGAGTCTGTAATCCTCTGACAAGTTGCTTTGCCAAATCAAGCCTACTTGATTTAGGTTGAACGGTATAGTGTCCGCTTCTGAAAGTTGCATTGTCAGAAAGAACCTTTGTAAAGAATGAAAATATCCCCGTACCCTCCAACACACCTTTTTCCTTTAATTGTTTCACCACCTCCTCATAAGAGCTTGACGGATAGATGTACAACTCCACCGCTTTATCGTTTTTTACCTTTGCGTTCAAGAGTAATACCGATGTAATGCCCGTAGCAAAAAGCAGAACACCGCATACAATCAATATAATCGCCAATTTCTTTCTGTTTTTCATCTTAGCAAGTTTTTATTCTTTGATAAACTTCCACGTTCTTTGATTTTCCGTCTATATATATCCAATCCTTTAATGTGGCAGTGTGTTCAAATCCGCCTGAAAGCAACATACGTTTACTCGCTTGGTTGTCGCAAGGAACAAAGCAGTAAAGCTGGCGAAGCGAATAAACCCTCACCACATAATTCCACAGCAATTCCAATATCCCTCGGGCATACCCCTTACCCCTCTCTTCTTTCCGTATCAACAAACCCATGCCTGCCCGCAGGTCTCTCGGCTCAAAGTCGAACAAATCCACACAACCTATCGTTCTTATTCCCTGCTCATCTTCCAAATCTACCATAAGACGCATTTGCCCTGCCGAATAGAAACTCTCATTCTGCGATTGCATAACATATTGTTCCAATGCAAAGCGAGAAAAAGGTCTAAGAACATTGCCGACTTCCCAAGTCGCCATATCGTTTTCCCATTCGTAAAACAAATCTGCATCTTCAAGTTCGACAGCTCTGAATTTGAATACCATTGTTCTTTTTGTTTGCAAAGGTATAACAAAAAGGCGAATGAGGGAAACGAATAATCAAACCCACCTCACGGAAACAACTAATCACACAAACAATTTTGACAGGACTAAACACATGATTATAAATCGCAAAACCCTATAAACACCCACCCTTTCCCACAAGCAAAACACCGAAACGCCGTTTGCTCATCTAAGGTTTTCTTTTCATCGCCAGAAAAGTTCATTTTGCCTGAAAAACAGTTCAAAACACAGAGGAGATTCGCCGACATAACTCTTTCGCATTCTTACTTCGATTTTAAGGTGGCAATGATTTTGGTCGCGGTTTTACCAAATTCAAAACATAATCTCTGCTAATGGCAACTTCAACGGAGGAGTATATAAGCACAAATGTCTGTCAAGTCTTACGAATCTTTCGTAAGACTTGGAGGACGCAGATGAAGTTGTTTTCAACTATACGGGATTGCCGTATCGGTTCGGCTTCTGCTCTCCTTTGGCGAAAAGGAGGTAGAAAGTATAAAACGGTATAAGTATCCACCAACCGTTATGCCCTATATCATGCGACCGTTTGATTGCTTGCAAAATCCACCAAACCCAAACCACACAATATAATAACGCCAACACTCCAACTACTGCAGAATCACCTATATCAATCCTACTAAGTTGTGCAACTATCAACCAAATAAGAGAGGCAATGCAATATAAACCTCTGCCTATTCGACCTTTCGCCGAAAAGCCAAGCGAAGCTTCTTCCCTTGCGGGAGCTTCATTCTCAAAATTGTTTTCTTCCATTTTTATCACTATTTTTACTCTATCTTTCTATTATCGATTGTAATTCCCGAGCATCGATGGCTATAACAATGGTTCTATCTGTCTTCCTTAGCCTGAATTGAACTTTGACTCCGAAGCCGTTCCTATATAGGGCTTGAAGAAACTCAACTATATCTATCTGATTTATGTTAGCCTTTATATTTTCTCTCACTTCGGAAAAATTCTCATTCAAGCCTTCAAAATCATCTTCATACGACACTCTATAATGCAACACACAGAATGAACCCTGCACACTTGTAAACACCCATCGAATACCGTCTTCAACCTCTATCGGCAGAGATTTATTCCATTCGCTTATAACTTCTTGCAACTCTGTACGAAAATACTTGTTTTGCAAAATTGCACTGTTTTCATGAGAGTCTGCAATAGGTGCAGTAGTTCGTGTTTTCTTATCGACAGGCTTCTCCACCTGCTTGAGAGCATTGGTTTCCGTTCTCGGACTTGCCGGCAGGTAGTTTGCTTCTTGGAACGGTGTGTGATGTATCGGTCGGTCGATATTTCTTTCCGGAATGATTTGTTGTATTTTTTCTTGCGAAGAGATAGCCACAAGCATAGTAGTAACAAAGGTTACTACTATTATTATCGCCAGGATTACGAAAAGCGGACTAACCTTATCTTGTTCGGATATTCTGGTTTTGCTTACGAATGCAGTTGAGTTCGTATCGGTGTATTTGCTCAATTCATTGGCGTCGAACTTCGGAAATGTTTTCTTTATTGCCGGTTTTTCGTAACTAAGAATGGGAAGCGGTATCAGTTTAATGCTTGTTCTAAGATAGTTTTGTACTTTCGGAAGCACTGTTTTCCAATCCCCAAGGGCTATATATCGCAAATCAGATGCGATTTTTCGGAAACATTCCTTTTCGTTAAGGTCTATCATGAAGCCGTTGTAGCATGCGAATATGCTTCTGTTGATTTTTCCGTTCCGCCAACTCCATGAGTAGTACATCAAATCTCCTTCCCGTTTTTGGCAGAATACAAACTCGCTATCGAGTTTCTTGATTTTTATTTCCTCGACGAAGTCCTCGGGAAAGCTGTCGCCTTGCCAGAAGTCGCCTATCGAAACTGCTATGCTGCAATTCATAATATCATTTCTTATTTGTTGAACCTTATCACTTTTGCTTCATCGTCTATTTCAAAGGAACCGATGTCTTTAAGAGCGGAATTGCCCAAGAGAAGCGGGGCGTCGAGATTGCCGACTATTATTGCCGTTACGTCTGTTGCGACAAGCCCTTCTGCCAACTCCACTTCTTTCAGATTGACGACCATTCCTTCGCTTACTTCTCCGTTTGCCGTCTGTATATTAGTGCTTCCGAGAAAGTCGTCCTTCGTAAGCTTTCCCTGCTTGGCAAGAAAAATTGCTTCGGTCAGAGAAAGGCTCACGCCGCTTGCACCCGTGTCGAATATCATTTCCATCTCCACTCCGTTGACTTTCACTTTCACATATCTGACGTTCCCGTAAACCTCGAAAGGAATATCCACTCCGGTTCCCGAAAAGGCTTCTTCGTCATAAACTTCCAGCGGAGGCGGAGGCGATACTTTCCCGCCGCAAGAACCGAGCAAAAGTTCCGCCGCCAATATTATGAACCGGAAAAGAGTTTTCTTCATCATCATGGTTTATTCCTTTCTTATCGGAAAACGCATTTTGTATTTCACGGTATTCTTTTCAGTAGTAAATGAAATCGTTGCAGTGTCTTTACATTTTACTATGACACATTGCGTGCCTCCTGCACTATTGTCGAGTGATGAAAAGCCATCGACAGCCCATGTTCCATTGCCACGATATTCACTTCCATCTTTTTTCAGGGAAAAAACGACAGTATCGCCGGAATGTAACACTGTATCCGAGATAACCAACGTATCCCAAAGTTCAAAGTCTATCTGATGCGATGTGTGCTGTGCCGACTCTTCGGTGGCTGTTTCTGTTGAGCTATCCGTGTTGCTGGGGTTGCCTCCGCCAGCTTTATCGCAAGGATAAAAAATCCAAAATAATACACCGAATACCAATAATACTCCTATTATCCACCATTTTTTATGTCCCGAAATCCGTTTTTTGAACTTTGCCACCCCTTGGTCCACCGGATTTTTTCCCCACTGACATTGTTGTTTTCTGCTTTCGCAACTTGGCATGATTAATCTCATGTCTTCTCTCATCTCGGAGAAAGAGTTTTCCATCCCTTGCCACCATTCGTTTATTTCGGAGAATGTTTTTTGACGGTCTTTCAATTTATCGATTTCCCGTTTCGATTCATCGATTCGCTGTTTCATATTTTCGTTTTCCTCTTTGTATCGGTCTAGTTTGTCAGTTGTTCGTTTTAGTTCATCGGAGGTGTTTTCAAGTCGGAGTTTCGTATTGTCGAGTTGTTTTTGCAAGGGTACTATTCGAGAGATTGTTCTTGGAATTTCGGGAGCAAGGGATACATTTCCGCAAGCGAACAATTCATCGGAATACAAATCGCAACCGTTTTCCGACACATGACGTTGCAAGGTTGAGCCGTCTGTCTTTATTTTGCCCGAATTGTTTTTCAATTTGGTGAAACTGTTGCTGAAATCGCTCGCAAGCTGTCGCTTGAAAAGCTTGATCAACTCTTCGCATTTGTCTTTCCGTGAGGCAAAGGCGTTGATAAGGAACTTCTTGTCCTTATTCAGGAAAACTTCTGTAACCTTCTTGTCGCAACCCTGTTTGAATAGTTGATATAGACGCGAAAGGTCTTCGCAGTAATGCTCCTTCACTTTGAGGGTAAGAGCGAAATAACCTCCGCTGCGTTTGTCGCTATCCGATGTATTGGGTATCAAGTAGCTGTAATAGAAGCAGTATTTGCCCTGTTCCTCTCTTACGTTTATTATGAACAGATTATGTTCCGCAGAAATATATTCCGGGCGATATAAGCCTTTGGCATAATTTGCAACCGGCTCGTCTCCATAGAAATCCTGTCCTTTTGGCACACCGCTTATTGCGATTGCCATATCTTTCGTTTCCATCACTTGCCTACGTTTTTGAGTATCGTTTTCCATAGTCGGGCAGGATATTTGTCGTTGGCTTCATCGAACTTCCTGCCTTGGCTTGCTTCTGTGTAAATGCCTGTCATGAAAGGTACGAAATCGCAACTGTACGGCTTAAACCAACTGATGATGGGGCGGTTCTCCCTGAAAAGATTGAACAAACCCGGGTACAATCCTCCGTTACCATCGAGAGAAGAAAGATGTTCTCTGTACTTATCCGTGTTCACCACGCCTTGTGCCTCGATGAACTCATCTGCCTTATCCACCTTATTGCCGAGAAAAATTATTCTGTCTTTCGGACTTATATTGCTTTTCAATCGTTTTATCCTATCGACATAGTTTTTTCTGTCTTCGGGTTCTTTCCAATCCGGTTCCAAAAGGATAACCCACACCTTGCGGTTCGGCATCTGCTGTATCTTGTTAAGGTATCGCGGACTGTCGTCGTTCGGTTTGTTCGGGTCGAAATACAACTCGCCCGGAGCTTCCAAGATTTGGCAGACAGGCTCTCCGGCATTGCGGGTTACACTCACCAACATGAAAGACATCTTATCCGTACCCTTGGCAGCACTGTCGCTATTCAGCATTTGTGGAAATTCGTTGCACATCAGGTCATAGTCCTTGTCATCGCTCGGACGGAATGTGCGAATGGGCTTAACCATGTAAGAACCTCCCTGAACATTTTTCAGAAAACGGGACAACCTTATCAGCGTCATCGTCTTTCCGCAGGAAGGAGGACCGAACAATATGACGATGGGAGTTTTGCGGTCGGAAACCGTAACGCTTATGTCGTTGAAATCACCGTATGACTTCATCACGGTTGCCGCCTCTGTCTGCGATTCCTCCTGTCCGTAATCGTTTACAATCTCTTCCTCTTCCGAAGGTTCTTCATTTTGGACATTTTGTACCTCTTCCTTCTGCTCTTCCTTTACCTCTTCTGTAGCAGTAGGACGTTCGTCGTTATCAAAGAAATTTGCCATTATCGTATTTTTTGCTGTTATTACTCTGTTTGCACTAATCCTTCTCTTTGAATGCCACATTGAAGAAGCAGAAGGCTGCAAGGTCGATGACCAAGGAGAAAAGTATCCAATAAATCAAGCCATAATTCTTATCGCGGAACTCTCCCTTGAACATGTCTGCCCATACCTCCGTGACGTTTGTCAATCGCTCCGAACGGTATTCCTTGTAGTCGTCCTTGATACCTTTTGCGGAAAGAGTTCCTGTGGCTGTTCGTATCAGCTGACGGGATTGAGCCAAGGTCTTTTCCTCATCGTATTCCGGATTATCCAGATTCGATATATTGGCGTTCATGTTGGCGATTTGAGTGTTCAGTTCTCCCGCTTCTTTTCGGAAGTTTTTCAAATGGCTTGCCAACTGTTGAGCCTGCTGTTCTGATTGTATTTTCAGTTGGGTGGCTATCTGATTGGAGTAAAACTTGATTGCGGTGTTTATTTCCCTTTGGCTGCGTCCTATATGCGAAAGACGGGTGATTGTTCCAACCTTTACACCCAATTCGTTCTCGACTTTCTGCAAACATCTCTCCGCTTGGTCTCCCACGCCGGGGCGTTCAGGGTGTTCTATCTCTGCTTCAAGAGCCGTTTTTGCAGCATTCACCTTTTCTACCTTCTTTGCAAAATCTTCATTGAACTTTCCGATTGCCGTTTCCTCGTTGGTCAACTGCTTGAACTGGTTTATCAAGTAGAGTTGTTCGCTCTTGGCAGTCGGTTTTGCCATCTTATCATAGAAAAGCGAATGGACATTCGTAGGAAATGAGACAAGCAACCACGTTATAAGAACAATAATAAGTCCTCCGACAAGCTTTGCTCCTCGCTTATCAATAATTATGTTTCTATTAAAGCTGTCCATAATCATCTTCGTTCCGTAGGAAGTCAGGACATAAAGTCCGACGATGGCTATCCAAAAGCACCATCGCGGCACACTCGGAAGTGAAAGGTGGATACTCTCTACCGTAAGGTAGCAACTGACTGCCGCAAATGCACCGAAGGCAAGCAGACAAACGATTTGAAAGGGCGTTTTCTTTCCCATTTTATTGTATGTTTTCGCTTGTTCCGATGGTTCCGGGAGAACGTTAATATTCAAACGTAACAATTAGGAAGCGTGGAACCACCTGCTTGAATACCAACATCTGAAGGTCCTAGGAAAACCCACTTGTAGTAGTAATAGAAAAACAACAGCAGTTCCACGCCTGTGGCGTGAACCCGCTGTGCCTCCCTCTACAAGTTTTGAAAATTTCCTAGGTTTTCAGATGTAGAAGAAGCACACTTAACGCTTCGTTTATTAACAAATCAATTTGAACGAATTACTCCGCTCAGTCTGCAAAGATACAACTTCTTAACGGATATGCAAATTTCAAGCAAGATTTTTCCATTAGAACATACAATAACAGCCAAAATAAAAAACCTTTTAAGCAGTGGCTCGACTAAGGACGTAATGTAGTTGTACAAAGATTGCAGAGTAAGAGAACCAAATATCAAAGCATTATTGAAAAACTGCGGAATGTCGAAATAAACCCATATTTCGCTTCTAACAACAAAAGAATAGCGGTCGGCTTTGCAGCTTACCACTCTTCTTTTTACACTTTTCATTTTCATGAATATAGCAAAGACCGCAAATACAACGCCCTTTCATGAAAACTGAAACGCCGAAAGAATTTCATAGAACGCCGTTTTAATTTTCTGAAACGGCCTTTTAATCACAGCGAAATGGCGTTTGGGAAAGTTCTTTCAGGCTTTGTGGAAATATTATCCTTTTTTTGCTTTGCTGCAAGTGAAAGAATGAGGCATGGAAGCGGTATGTGTAAAAAAATGAGTCTTTGTTTTGTGTATTCAAAGATTTGTCATATCTTTGCGAATTGTAAGTAAGATGTCAAGAAAATGAATTCGTATTTGTTTTCACTTATCATTTACAGGACGTTCCTCAACATCAAGGAGAGGGATTGCTTCCTTTTGCCTTAATACACCGTCTTACGGCGAATTTGAATTTGAAATTCGTATTATTCATTATTATAAACAATTAAAAGATAGTATTTATGGAATTACCTTTTGCAGAGTCTTGGAAAATCAAGATGGTAGAGCCTATAAAGAAATCCACTCGTGAAGAACGTGAAAAGTGGTTGGAAGAGGCTCATAACAACATTTTTATGTTGAAATCGGAACAAGTTTATATCGACCTTTTGACTGATTCGGGTACAGGTTCGATGTCAGATCGTCAATGGGCTGCCATGATGATGGGTGATGAGAGTTACAGTGGCGCTCGTTCGTTTTTTGATTTCAAAGAGGTGGTTAACAGAATTACGGGCTTCAAGTATGTTATCCCAACTCATCAGGGTCGTGCTGCCGAGAATGTTTTGTTCTCTTACCTTGTGAAAGAGGGAAATGTTATCCCCGGTAATGCTCACTTCGATACCACAAAAGGGCATATAGAAAGCAGAAAAGCTTTTGCAATAGATGTAACAACGGACGAGGCAAAGGATACTCAGTTGGAGGTGCCTTTCAAGGGAAATGTTTCCTTGGAAAAGTTGGAAAAGATTTTGAAGGAAAATAAAGGCAATGTGCCTTTTATGGTTTTGACTGTTACGAACAACACCGTCGGTGGACAACCTGTCAGCATGAAGAACATTCGTGAGACTTGCGAACTTTGTCATAAGTATGGCGTTCCGGTGAATATGGACTCGGCTCGTTTTGCCGAAAACGCATATTTTATCAAAACTCGTGAGGAAGGATATGCCGATAAATCAATCAAGGAAATTGCAAAAGAGATGTTCTCTTACGCCGACTGCATGACCATGAGTGCAAAGAAAGACGGCTTGGTGAACATGGGAGGTTTTATTGCTACTAATAAGGAAGACTGGTATGAGGGAGCGAAGAAGTTCTGCATTCCTTTTGAAGGTTTCTTGACTTATGGCGGTATGAATGGTAGAGATATGGCTGCCTTGGCTGTGGGTTTGGATGAGAATACAGAGTTCGATATGCTTGATACCCGTATCAGACAAGTACAATATCTTGCAAAGAAATTGGACGAATATGGTATCCCTTACCAAAGACCTGCCGGCGGACATGCAATCTTTGTTGATGCGGATAAAATCCTTACTCACGTCCCTAAGCAGGAGTTCCCTGCACAGACGTTGACATGCGAGCTTTATTTGGAAGCAGGTATCAGAGCTTGTGAAATAGGATACATTCTTGCAGATAGAGACCCTGTTACGAGAGAAAATCGTTTCGGAGGCTTGGATTTCGTTCGTTTGTGTATCCCTCGCCGTGTTTATACCAATAATCACATGGATGTAATTGCCGCAGCATTGAAGAATGTTTACGATAGAAGAGAAAAGGTTACTCGCGGACTTGAAATAACATGGGAAGCCGAATTGATGAGACACTTCACCGTACAGTTGAAACGTTTGGGTAAATAATTGCAACTTGAAACGTTTCATACGTAATACTTGCAAAGGCAGGGGCAACGCAAAACCCCTGCCTTTGTTTTGAAGATGGGAAAGGGTAACAAAGACTTTGAAAAGAAGTGAAGCCTCTAATTTGAAAGGCTTTCAAACCGGAGTGGAAAATAAAAAGCGGAAAAGGCGTTCCCAAGTGAAAGAAACTTGCTATCTTTGCCGGAATTTTAGACGGAGAAAAAATAAAAAACAATATAGATATGACAGCAAAAGATGTTGTAAAGAAAGACGATGTTGTAATCAAGTTCGTCGGAGACTCCGGCGATGGAATGCAGCTGACCGGTACGCTTTTCTCGGACACATCGGCCTTAGATGGCAATGATATAGCCACCTTTCCCGATTATCCGGCCGAGATAAGAGCTCCGCATAATACTGTGGCAGGTGTATCGGGTTTCCAAGTTCATATAGGAAAGAAGATATATTCTTCCGGAGACAAGGCAGATGTTTTGGTGGCAATGAATCCTGCTTCCTTGAATGCAAACTTGAAATGGGTGAAAAAGGGAGGCATAATCATTGTTGATGCTGATACTTTCGAGGAAGGAGCAATAGAAAAAGCCGGATATACTTCCAACCCCTTGGAAGACGACAGCCTTTCCAATTACAGACTTATCAAAGCACCGATAACAAGTCTTACCATAGAGGCAGTAAAGGACATTTTCACGGATAGAAAAGCTGCTTTGAAATGTCGTAATATGTTTGCCTTGGGAATGATATTCTTTATCTTCGGCAAAAGATTGGAACATACGGATGCTTATCTTGAAAAGAAATTTGCAAAGAAGCCTGATGTGGTCAAGGCAAACAAAGAAGTAGTCAGAGCCGGTTACAATTTCTGTGAGAATACCGATGTGATGGAAGCACAAGTGGAGGTTCAGCCTGCACAAATGCCTAAGGGTAAATACAGAAACATCACAGGTAATGTGGCAACAGCTTGGGGACTTTTGGCAGCTGCCGAGAAAGCAGGCTTACCGCTCTTCCTCGGTTCTTATCCCATCACTCCGGCGACGGATATCATGGTGGAATTGGCAAAACACAAATCTTTGGGAGCAAGAGTCTTTCAAGCAGAAGACGAAATAGCGGGTATATGTTCTGCAATAGGAGCGTCTTTTGCAGGAGTTATGGCATGTACATCGACTTCCGGTCCCGGACTTTCTTTGAAGAGTGAAGCAATTGGCTTGGCAGTCATGGCTGAATTGCCATTGGTGATAGTAGATGTTCAAAGAGGCGGTCCTTGTACGGGTTTGCCGACAAAGACAGAGCAAGCCGACCTTGGTCAGGCACTCTTCGGCAGAAACGGAGAAGCACCTTGCATAGTTTTGGCAGCATCTTCGTCAGCCAACTGCTTTGATTGGGCATTTGAAGCGGGACGTTTGGCATTGGAATCGATGACACCCGTAATTTTACTTTCGGACGGTTACCTTGGAAACGGCTCACAGTTGTTCAGAATACCGAAAATGGCAGACCTTCCTAAGATAAATCCGCCGTTTGCAAAACCTAACGACCCTGATTATGCACCTTACAACAGAGATTCGGAAACTTTGGTAAGACAATGGGCAGTTCCCGGCATGGAGGGTTTGAGACATAGAATCGGAGGCTTGGAAAAGCTATCCGGAAAAGGCAGTGTATCCACAGATAACGCCAATCACCAATTGATGGTCAACTACCGAAAGGAGAAAGTTGAAAGAGTGGCAAACCGTATCCCTGATCAAAAAGTGGAAGGCGATGAAAACGCAGAACTATTGGTTGTAGGCTGGGGTGGAACGCAAGGAGCATTGCGTTGTGCAGTACAACAGTTGCAAGCAGAAGGCAAAAGCATTGCATTCACACACTTCAATTACATAATGCCTTTGCCAAAGAATACCGGCGATATAATGAAACGTCATAAGAAGATAGTCGTATGTGAACTTAATATGGGACAATTTGCAAACTATCTTAGAATGAACTTCGAAGGATTGACGTTCCATCAATATAATAAGGTACAAGGCCTACCGTTTGAGGTCAGCGAATTAGTAGAAGAGTTTAATAAAATTTTGGGAGAGTAGAAATGGCAATAGAACATTCAACAATAGAGTTAACCAAAGCAGACTTTGCGAGCGATCAAATGGTTAAATGGTGCCCCGGATGCGGCGACCATTCTATATTGGCATCGGTATTGAACGTATTCCCAAAGATTGGATACAAGAAAGAGAACTTTTGTTTGGTTTCAGGCATAGGTTGTTCCGGTCGTTTTCCATATTATGTGAACACATACGGTTTCCACTCCATTCACGGAAGAGCAGCAGCTATTGCAACCGGTGTCAAAATTGCAAATCCGCACTTATCCGTTTGGATAAACTCAGGAGACGGCGACGCAACGGCAATAGGAGGAAACCATTTCATACATGTAATCCGTCGAAACATGGACGTGAACTACATATTGTTCAATAACCGGATTTATGGTTTGACAAAAGGACAGTACTCGCCTACAACAAAGCAAGGACAGATAACAAAAACCTCTCCATTCGGCGTTATAGACTATCCGTTCAACCCCGGAGAATTGGTAATCGGAGCAAGAGGAACATTCTTTGCCAGAGCAATAGACACACAATCCAAACAGTTGCAAGATGTCTGCATGCACATGGCAGCACACGATGGAGCAGCAGTTGTGGAAGTCCTTCAAAACTGTGTTATCTTCAATGACGGAGCACATAAAGAAGTAACAGATAAAGAAGTCAGAGACGACCGTCAACTATGGTTGGAACACGGCAAGCCGATGATATTCGGAAAGAACAGAGACAAGGGAATCGTTTTGCGAGGCACCAAACTCGAAGTTGTAACCATAGGAGAAAACGGCATAACCGAAAAAGACATATTGGTACATGACGAAACAACCGAAAATACCGGTATTCACATGATGTTGGCTCAAATGAGACCACCGGAATTTCCAATGGCATTCGGCGTAATCAGAGCTTACAAACAACCAACCTACAATCAGCTGTTTGAAAAGCAAATGAAAGAAGCACAAGAAAATGCAAAAATCAAATGTGTTGACGATTTGCTTAACAGCGGAGAAACTTGGGAAGTCAAATAAACTTTCTCATAAAAACAAACAACGGGTGTCGAACTTCAAAATCGACACCCGTTTTCTTTTATCCGCCAAAGAAAACCATTGCAGTCCGGTAAAAAACAAAAAAAGCATAAGTTCTCTGTGCAAAACCCTGTAAAATAGAACTTCGAACTTTCTTCTGAAAAAAGTAAGCCCTTGACAATCAAAAAGAGTTAGTTCAGGAGAAGCCTATTGCTGTTCTTTAACAAGGATATTATCCCATGTTTTGTCAGGGGACTTCATTAAGTCTGCATAATTACGTCGACTTGCTCGTGGGTTATTCCATATTGCGGCGAGTGAAAGCGTTTTGCGGCTTTATCTCAATAGGGTTTTGATCGTACCATTGCAAGAAGGCAGTCCATTTGGCTTTGTTTTCTTTTATCCATGTGGCAGCTTGTGCAGTATTTCCATAGCCGAGCAGCCAATAGGTGTAGGCTTCAAAGTGTCCTGCTGAGATTATTTTGTTGTGGTATTCCGATAGTACATTCTCAAAAGCGGAGGCTTCTCGTCCAAATGCGGAGTTGAAACGTTGCCTTATTCTGTAAAGGGCTGCCAAGTCGCAATGCCGTTCTCCCTTACAGGCTTGTTGCATAAGTTCACGGTAGATTTCGGGGTAGCAGTTGGGACGAGAGGGAGAGTCTGAGTATCTTATCACATCGGTATCGAAACCTATGTGTACTTCTCCTCCCTTCTTGAAAGAGATATTTGCCTGATATGCTTCATAAAGTCTGCTGCTTATATCCTTCAATCGTTCGGCATCGTTCTTTTCCAAAAGCATGAACAGTTCTCCGTATGCCATGCCCCAGACTTCTTCGGTGGAATTAAGGAAAAGCAAGGCTGCTCTGTAATAATTGGAAGCGAAGTCGGGTTGATGTGATATGCCTTCCTCATAAAGAAGAATGGCATTGCGATAGTCGCCTTCGCCGGCTTTCATATTGCCGAGTTCGAGATACAGACAAGCAGAAGAAGGGAACAAGGCAAGTCCTCTGCGATATGCATCGTATGCTTCGCCTCTTCGTCCTGCCATATCAAGGGCATTACCGAGAAGTTGGAAGAGCTCGGCTGTGACATCGCTTCTCTTGATGAGGTTTGAGAGCTTTTCTGCTGCTTGCGTATAGTCTTTCATGCAGTAAAGGCACCATGCTGCTTCATAATGCAGGCGAATATCGTCCACTCCATTATCTATTGCCTGGCACAAAAGGCGTTCGGCTTCAAGGTATCCTTGATTATCTATCAGGCTGAGTGCTTTTGTAAGAATACTATCGACCTTCTCTACATCCTCTGAAAAAGTTGCTTTGTCTCGGAATAATGCTGTTTCCTCTCTATGTTGTTTTGAATAAGTATTGTTTGCCGAAAGCGTGCATGCCATAAGTTCTGATAGCGGAAGAAATTGCAAAATACTGCTTATGACAATGCAAAATACTGTAATACTGGTTGGCTTCTTATTTTTGTTCATGCGTTTGGTAAGTTTATTTTCTGTTTGCAAAGATAAGAAATTGGCGGAACAGAAGAAGCGAAACCGGTTTTCCGATTTCGCTCTACATTGATTGATTTTGTTTTTAATATCTTACGTTCAAAAACTTCTCCATAACATCCTACCCTGCTGCAAAAGTATTCGGGTAATCTGTTATACGGTATGTAAACGAGCTTTTCGATGAAAGATTGTATGGCATTGTAGGAAATTGATTTTTCATAGCCGATCAGCGTAAATCCTTACGGCGAATCATTTCAATAAAACGGGCATTTAGAAAATTCTTTCGGCCTTTGAGATTCTTGTTCATTAGTAGCGTTTCGGTCAAGCATTATTTGGCAATAAAAAGGCGAAGGCAAGCAAGCAGGAATTAAAGTCTTTTCTCATTATAATTTGCCTTTCCAAATTGTTTTCTTATATCTCCAAACAAATAATTCGACGAAATACTTGTCTATTTGCAAATTTATATGTATATTTGCGGGGTAAAACAATCAAATTATGAAGACCAAAATAGTATTATTAGCGATCATTTTGAGCGTATTCAGCCAGAATGCTAAGGCTCAGTATCAGTTTTATCCTCAACCGGAGGAAGATATGTATGATTATATGTATGTTTTCGATACAACCTATATCACGAACTGCTTTCTTTCTGACGACACTCTTAATTTTGAATTTGATTGGTGTTGGAGTGATTATTCCCAAGAATATATACACCATTATAGCGGTTCACCTTATTCGATGTTTTATGCCGAATTAAAATATTATACAGATTTGAAGCGTCAGTTCTGCGATAGCACCATACCTAATGTGGAGGGGTTTGTAATAGGTTCCAATCGCCTCGAAGAAGAACAATATGCGGAAGCATTTGCACAGGAATATTATTTGGAATACATGCCGAGCAAGTATGTCGTATGCGGTGTGGCAATCAAATTAAACAAAAGTGCTTTGGACGGTATAAGGCATCTCTGCATATTAAATCAGAATTTCGACACCATAGCTGAAACATCATTTCATACTCTGACAATCGGTAACGCTTATACAGATGAAATCATCCCTTGGAATAAATTAGGGTGGAATATGTATTATTTCCCTTATAAATATTACGACACATTGACTAACATAAACGACTTCCGTATAGCCTTTGATGTTCCGTTGTATGGTCATAATACATTCCGTGTAACGCACACTTGCAATGTATATTCTTCCTGTATATTCGACTCCATAAGAGCGAGAGGCGGTTCTTTCGTAACAGGTTACAATCTTGACACTATATTTCCCGGCGTTTTGCATCCGAATAGCTTATCTTATTTGCAACACAGCCAATTCTATGAACCATACTATGATGTTATCAAAAATGCAGGCGAGCCTATACCACTCTGCCGCTTCAGTACACCAAAGTTCTTGAAGCATGAGGGAGTGTGGGTGGCTTTTGAAGATGATCCTGTATATGATTTATATCAGAACATACACATAGCCATGGTTCCAATAATAATGGTTCCGAAAACAGAGGGAGCGTTAAGCGATGTTGAAATGGACAAGATGTGTTATCTCTTCCCAAATCCTGCAAAGGACTATATCAAGGTACTAAGTCATTACACCATAAAAAACGTTCAAATATTCGACTTATCGGGTAAACTGTTCGCAGAAAAGAAAGTGAACACATTTGAGGATACAATAGACATAAGCAATCTGCCTTCCGGAAGCTATATTGTCAAGATTCATACTCCGAAAGGCACTGCCGACAAGAAGCTCATAATCCCATAAAGGTTGTTGCAATCAAATAGAAAGAACGCAAAAAAACAGAGTTGCGATTTGCTTTGAAACCCGACTCTGTTTCTTGTTTTGCTATTTCTTTTTCGGAGAGGATAAAAGAGCAAAAGCCTCGGGACTTTTATGCATAAGCACCGATGTTTTCAAATCCAGCAGTGCTTGTTGGCATTATCAGAAGTGTGTTCCCTTGAATATTATTTTTTCAATCTTTGTATTTGAGCCATTTCCATATTTCATGGTAGCTTATTTTCTTACCGTAAAGCAGTATTGCGGTACGGTAGATTTTAGCTGCCAAACATACAGAAAGTATTATGCAGATAAGCATAAGGGCTGCTGACAATGTTAATTCCCATACGGGTACTCCGAAAGGCAGGCGAACCATCATTGCTACAGGTGAGGTAAACGGTATGATGGAAAGCCAAAAGGCTGCTGTTCCCGACGGGTTATCCATAACCAATGGCAAACACAGCATTGCTATTATCATCGGCAGGGTTACGGGCAAGGTGAATTGCTGTCCGTTTGTGTCAATATCAATAAGGGAGCCTATGGCTCCGAAGAGTGATGCATAGAGGAAGTATCCTGCGACGAAATAAAAAAGAAACATGAGTATGATAAGCGGATAATTTATTGCCATCAGACCTTGCACCAATTCGTTTAGCTGATTTTGTTCTACGGAATTGAGTTTGTCCACGCTTATTACTCGCTCGTTTATTGTTATTTCTTCCTGTGCTTTTGGTGAAAAAGTTTCCGGCGAAGTTGATTGTACAATTCCTATCAGACAAAAGGTCAATATCACCCACATTGCGAATTGGGTCAAACCTACCAAGGCTATTGCGATGAGTTTTCCCATAAGCAGTTGCACGGGTTTGACACTTGATACAAGGACTTCGACTATTCGGTTTACCTTTTCTTCGCTCACGCTCTTCATGACCATGGAACCGAACATGAAGACAAACATATATATCAGGACTCCGCCAACTGCTCCCAAAATTGTTTTGATTTCTTTGTAGGAGCTTTCACCTGTAAGTATGTTCTTGGTATAGAAGTCTATTTTAGGATTGTTTACCCATTGTATCTCTTTGTCGTCCATTCCGTAATCATAGCGTAGAACATTGTCTTTCAATATTGAGGTAAGTTGGCTTTCTATTTCGTTTTGGACTTTCAAGCCGGGTTCGTTCTCACCATAATACATAAGGCTCTTGATTGGCGGATTGTCATTGGTTTTCAATATTTCCAATACACCATCGCAGGATTTTTCTTTTAAAAGTTTTTGTGCAGTGTTTATGTCTTCAAGATAAGAGAAGTGAACTTTGTCGTTAGAGGTAAATTTATTATCGAATAAAGAGAGTTTTTTGTCATTCAGTTGTTCGGCTGTTCGGTCAACAACCATGATTTCGGCTCGTGTTTCTCCTGTTTGCTGCAACAGGAACGGCACTAACCACAAGGCACAAATCAAGACTGGACCGAGTATGGTCATTACAATGAAAGATTTCTTTCTGACCCTCGTAAGGTATTCCCTTTTGATGATTATCTTTATTTTATTCATTGTCCTTTACTGTTTTGATGAATATATCGTTCATTGATGGAAGCAGTTCTCTATAAGAAAGCAGTTCGGTTTGTCGCATAACGGAACTTATAAGGTCGGAATTACGACCTTCGGGTATTCTGATTTTAAGTGTAAGACTTTTACTATCTCTTATTTGTTCTTGCAATTCGCAATCGTCGGGCAGTTGCAAATTCTCATTGCCAAGTGGGATAATGATTTCAAAAAGATTTTCGCAGAACTCTCGTTTGATGTCTCCCACTCTACCCTCCAATACCTTTCGGGATTTATTTATCAAGACTATTCTATCGCATATTTCTTCAACGGAGGACATATTGTGTGTGGAGAAAATGATGGTTGCTCCATTGTCTCGCAAGGATAGTATTTCGTTTTTCAGCAGATTTGCATTTACAGGGTCAAAGCCGCTGAAAGGTTCATCAAATATAAGCAGTCGGGGTTGATGAAGTATTGTTGTAATGAATTGTATTTTTTGTGCCATTCCCTTTGAGAGTTCTTCCAAACGCTTATTCCACCATGAGGTTATACCGAAGCGTTCAAACCAATACTCCAAACGTTCTTTGGCTTGCTTGGCATTCATTCCTTTGAGTTCGGCAAGATACATGGCTTGCTCGGATACTTTCATCTTTTTATACAATCCTCGCTCTTCAGGGAGGTAACCTATATATTTGGTATCCTTACGCTGCATGGGCTTATCGAAGAAAAGTATTTCTCCGCTATCGGGGGCTGTGATTTGGTTTATCATACGTATAAGCGTCGTTTTCCCCGCTCCATTAGGGCCCAATAAGCCAAAGACTTCTCCTTCTTGTACATCTATGGATACTTTATCCAAAACAAGATGAGAGGAATACTGTTTGCTTACCTCCAAGGTTTTCAGTATAGACATATTCTATTTTGGTATTTTGCGTTAATGCTCTTTCACACATCTGACACTTCGCCCAAAGGCTCTGAATCCGAATATGCTTATGTTGGTTGTTATGTCATCTTTATTGAAATCTATGCAAGAGGAAGTACCGCGGCTTAATGCGTTTATTCCCCAATAATAGCCTCTTGTGCCGAGATGAAGAAAGTTTCCTGTATAGGCACTGCGTAAGCCGGCGGCAGGCAACAGCAGTTGTCCTCCGGCTATACTCAAATAGTAAAAGCCCTCAGGGGTTATTTTGATTTCATACCCGAGATTAAGCAAAGCTCTCCATTCTTTCTCTGTCGGCAGTCTGTATCCGCAGGGACAAGGGTTGGAAAGTCCTTTTTCTTCTTTCCACAGCTCATCATCGGGATTGCTCAACCAATCGTTGGCTTTTCTTTCGTCCACTATAAAGCGAGCATGTCCGGTTTCGTATGTTTCAGCTAAGCTCATGATTGTATCGGAGGTGCGTTTCTCATGTCCGTCTGTCGCTCTGCCCCATTGATAAAGATCTCCCCATGAATCTGTCGTGCCGACATATTCACTCAATGCCCCAAGGTTTCTATCCAAAAATATCAATTCACCTTCGGAAGTCTTTATGGCAGGCAATTCGTAATAGTGAAACTTACCGTTTTCGGTAACTATGGGTTTTGCAAAATTGTCATCATAATTTTGTGCGACAAGCACAAAGAACGATTGCAACACAAAATACAAACCAACTAACAATACTTTGAACATATACCGTATGGATATTGTTTGACTTTGCAAAGGTAGTAATTTATCGACTTTCGTTCGGTTGAAACAGAAAAAAAGAAGAAATTTCTTTGTCATGTGTAAGGTTTTAGCTACCTTTGTTGTCTAAGGTGAAAGATAGAAACAATAAAAACAATTTGAAGTTATGAAAAAACTAATCGTATTAGCCTTTGCATTGACTTTTGCAGGGGCGGTGAGCATGGCTCAAGAACCGGTAAAGAAGACAAAAGAGCCTCAAAAGACCGAACACAAATGCTGCAAAGATAAGAAAGACGCGAATCACAAGTGTACGGGAGAGCACAAAGATGCCAATCACAAATGCACCGGACAATGCAAAAGCAAAACAACCGGTGAACATAAATGCAGTGGCAAGAAAGATGCAAATCATAAATGCACCGGACAATGCAAGCATCACCAAAAAGACGTTAAGGCAGAGAAAATTTCAAAAGAAGTAAAGAAGTAGTCTTTAAGTCTTGAACCTTATGCAGCGGGAACAGTACGAAGGTTTTGTTTCCGCTGTCTTCTTGATATGGAACAGGATATAGTCAGAGCAAAAAAGATTGCTGAGGGAGACAATGCCGCATTCAAAGATTTGTTCGATGAATTCGGCTCGGGAGTATTAAATCTTTGCTATGCAATGGTGAGAGACCGTTTTGAAGCTGAGGATATAATGCAAGAGGTGTTTGTCGAAATATTTTGTTCTATCAAATCGTACAGAGGCGGTTCTAAGCTCTCGACATGGATTTACAGAATAGCCGTCAATAAATCCATTAACTTTATAAGGAAACAGAAAGTTCGCAAGTTGTTTGCCATCAAAGAGAGAAAAACGTTTGAGGGTATAAGCATGGCAGACTCCGACTGGTCGTTGAGAGATAAGCAATACAGGGAATACTTCGATAAGGCTCTGGCAAATTTACCTGAGAAACAAAGGACGGCTTTTGTTCTTTATATGTATGAAGAATTACCGCAAAAGGAGATAGCGGCTGTAATGAATTGCTCGCTTCCGGCGGTGGAAGTTTTGGTTCACCGTGCGAGAAAGTCAATGGAAAAATACATAAAGTCATTAGATAAGGAATTACTGAGATGAAGCATTTGGAAGATTTTATAGCGAAAGACAAATTGGAAGTATCGGACAAGATGTTTGAAAGGATATGTGCAGGGATTGAAAAAGAAAAGCAATCCCAAATGCCTGCTTTCCTTACAAAAGGAGTACAGATTTGTTTTATCCTGACGGCAGCATTGTTGATGGTAAATATATTGACAGGAAGAGAAGAAGACAATTTGCAAGCAGGTTTGCAAAAAGAAAACGAAGAGTTCAAGGCTTTCGCAAAAGAGAATTACTTCGATATTCTTTCGGATTATTATCCGCAATTTCTGGTAGAAAAAGAATAATAGCATGAAAAAAAAATATGTAATCCTGATAACACTCATATTGATTGTACTGACGGGCATAAATGTGTGGATATTGGTACAAAGAGAGTGCAAATGCGACAAAGGGTACCCCAAATGTCCCAATGCAAATTGCTATATCAGCAAAACAATTTCGCTTAATGACAATCAAAAAAAACAGTACAATCAAATCAAAGGTCGTTTTCAAAAGAAAGCAATTTTGATTGCCGACTCGCTTCATATCAATCAAGAACATCTGATGAAAGAACTAATGAAAGAAAAAAGCGACAGCCTTAAAGTCAGACAGTTGGAAACTAAGGTTACAGCCTGTCAAAGCGAACTCTTGCACCTTTCGGTTGAACAGTATTTTGAGATAAGAGATATTTTGGAAGTTCATCAAGTGCCGGCATTGAATGAACTATTCACTCAAATTTTTGTATGCCGCCCTACATGCAACCATAGAGATGATGATGGCGGCACAATCCCTCATTTGGAATAATCTGCTTACAATTATTTCCTCTTTTATTGCAGTGAAACGAGAAAAAGTCGTATCTTTGCACGGTTTTTTGCGAGGCATTGTATATAAGCATGCTTCAAAAGATTATAAAAACAACGTGATATGATAAACATAACATTGCCTGACGGTTCTATTAAGCAGTACGAAAATCCGACCACTGCCATGGAAGTCGCAAGAAGTATAAGTGAAGGACTTGCAAGAAATGTTTTATGTGCCACTGTAAATGGAGAAGTGGAGGAATTAAACAGAACCATAAACAATGATTGCACACTGAAACTTCATACATGGAACGATACAGAAGGAAAGCACACCTTTTGGCATACGTCTGCCCATTTACTTGCTTCTGCCGTTTTGGAGTTGTACCCTAACGCCAAATTCGGAATAGGTCCGGCAATAGAGAATGGTTTTTATTACGATATAGACTTCGGAGAACAAGTTCTTTCAAGCGAGGATTTCCCTAAAATTGAAGCCAAGATGGCTGAAATTGTAAAGAAAGGCATTCCTCTGATAAGAAAAGAGGTATCAAAAGCAGATGCTTTGAAGTGGTTTAAAGCAAAAGGAGAAACTTATAAAGTCGAATTGATAAACGATTTGGAGGACGGAACAATAACTTTCTATGAAAGTGGTAATTTTACCGACCTTTGTCGCGGACCGCATTTGCTTGACTTTTCTCCTATCAAGGCGATAAAAGTTCTTTCGCTCGCAGGAGCTTATTGGAGAGGTGATGAAAAACGTAAACAACTTACCCGTCTTTACGCAATAACTTTCCCTAAGAAAAAAGAACTCGATGAATACCTCGCTTTATTGGAAGAAGCGAAGAAAAGAGACCACAGAAAATTAGGAAAAGAGTTAGAATTGTTCACCTTTTCGCAGAATGTCGGACAAGGACTTCCTCTATGGTTACCCAAAGGTACCGAACTTCGTTTAAGGTTGGAAGCATTCCTTCGCAAAGTGCAGAAAAAGTACGGTTATCAGCAAGTAATAACTCCTCATATAGGAGATGTAAACCTGTACAAGACTTCCGGACACTACCAAAAATACGGACAGGATTCGTTCAGAACCATAACTACACCGTTTGAGGGAGAAGAATACATGTTGAAACCGATGAACTGCCCTCATCATGTCGAAATATACAAAGCGAAACCACATTCATATAAAGACCTCCCTGTAAGGTTGGCGGAGTTCGGAACAGTATATAGATACGAACAATCAGGTGAGTTGCATGGTTTGACAAGAGTTCGCTCATTCACGCAAGACGATGCTCACATCTTTTGTACGCCGGAACAATTGAAAGATGAATTTTGCAAAGTCATAGACATAGTCCTATATATCTTCAAAACGTTGAAGTTCGACAACTTCACGGCTCAAATATCACTGAGAGACCCTGCAAACAAAGAAAAATACATAGGCGATGACGATGTATGGGAGAAAGCAGAGAAAGCCATTGTCGAGGCCTCGGCAGAGAGAGGATTGAAAACAATCAGCGAAATAGGTGAGGCTGCTTTCTATGGACCTAAATTGGACTTCATGGTAAAAGATGCCATAGGCAGAAAATGGCAACTCGGAACGATTCAAGTAGATTATAATCTGCCTGAACGTTTCCAATTGGAATATACCGGAGCCGACAACAAAAAACATCGCCCAATCATGATACACAGAGCGCCATTCGGTTCCATGGAGAGATTCGTAGCTGTACTGATAGAACATACAGCAGGCAAATTCCCGTTGTGGCTCACACCGGAACAATTCATCATATTACCAATTTCCGAAAAATATGAAGACTATGCAAGACAGGTTCTTGCCAAATTGGAAAGTATGGATTTGCGAGGCAGCATAGACAATAGAAATGAAAAAACCGGCAAGAAGATAAGGGATGCCGAAATCGCAAAAATACCTTTCATGCTTATCGTAGGTGAAAAAGAAGAAGCCTCAAACATGCTTTCCGTTCGCAAACATACAGAAGGAGACTTGGGCAGCATGGAGACAGAAAAGTTTGCCGAACTTGTGAACAATATGGTAGCGAAAGAGTTGGAATAAAAATAGTAAAAGGAAATAGAATAGTACAAACTAATTATAGGAGGAAAAAGTCATAGCAACACCACAACAAGGACCTTTCAGAGGCAAAGGTGCTCCTAAAAAGGGAGAGCAACACAGAATAAACGAGAAAATAGACGCTCCAATGGTGAGAGTTGTCGGAGAAGGTATAGAAGCCAAAATCTACTCGTTGAAGGAGGCATTGAAAATGGCAGAAGAAGCCGAACTCGACCTTGTCGAAATTTCGCCGAACGCCAATCCGCCTGTCTGCAAATTGGTTGATTACCAAAAGTTGCTTTACGAACAAAAGAAGAAGCAAAAAGAAATCAAAGCCAAGTCCGCCAAGATAGTCATCAAGGAAATACGCCTCGGACCGCAAACGGATGAACATGATTTCAATTTCAAATTGAAACATGCCATACGATTTTTACAAGACGGTAACAAAGTAAGAGTCGATGTATTCTTCAAAGGAAGAACCATCATTTATAAGGAGCAAGGCGAAACACAACTGTTAAAATTTGCCGAGGCCTTATTGGAATACGGAAAACCGGAAATGATGCCGAAACTGGAAGGTAAGCGAATGATAATGATAATCGCTCCAAAGAAGTAAAGAAAAAGAGGCAAACGAAATGGCGTTTGTCGAAGAGTAAATATAGTATAAACAAATCAGAAAGGAAGAGAAATGCCAAAGATGAAAACCAAATCTGCTGCGAAAAAACGTTTTGCAGTAACAGGTTCAGGCAGAATCAAGCGTAAGCACGCCTATCACAGTCATATCTTGACGAAGAAGTCCGTTAAAAGGAAAAGAATATTAGCTTCTTCGACAATATGCAGCAGTGCAGACGAAAAAACAATCAAGGAAATGATTTAATTGATTCGGCAAAAGAAACAAAAGTAAAAAACAGGTAGTATTAACCATTGTATTCAGCACAAACAAGAGTCTGAAAAAGGAAAAAAGACCGCTGATACGAAAAAACAAAAAAAGTTATGCCAAGAGCAGTAAATGCAGTAGCGTCAAGAGCAAGACGCAAAAAGATTTTGAAACGCACCAAAGGATATTGGGGCAGAGGAAAGAACGTATGGACAGTAGCCAAAAACAAATGGGAAAAAGGTCAAACATACGCTTACAGAGACAGAAAAGCAAAGAAAAGAGAGTTCAGAGCATTGTGGATTAACCGTATCAATGCAGCCTGTCGTTTGAACGATGTATCATATTCGGTATTCATAGGCTTGCTTCACAAAAACAACATAGCTCTAAACAGAAAAGTTTTGGCTGATTTGGCAATGAATCATCCGGAAGCCTTCAAGGCTGTTGTTAATCAAGTGAAGAAGTAAAATGTATAACCATAAACACGATAGGAGACATAGAAATGAGTAAACCGGAATTGATGCAATACGTGGATGGTTTGACAACAATAAAAGACTATCCTCAATTCAAAGCAGGAGATACAATCTCAGTAACATACAAAATCAAAGAAGGAAACAAGGAACGTCCGCAAACATTCCAAGGAGTGGTTATCCAACGTTCCGGAAGCGGTACAACCGAAACCTTTACAGTAAGAAAGATTTCAGGAGGAATAGGCGTGGAAAGAATTTTCCCATTCGCTTCCCCATTCATTGAAAGCATAGTTGTAAACAAACGAGGCGTTGTTCGCAGAGCAAGAATATTCTATTTAAGAGGCTTGACAGGTAAGAAAGCCAGAATCAAAGAAAAGAAATTCTAAGCAAGCCTTGATAACAAAAAAGAGGAGACTGTTTCAGTCTCCTCTTTTTTTATTTGGTACTGTCCTTTATCCATAGAAAGGCGTTAATCCGCAAATATACAGTTCAAACTTGAATATTCCCAAAGCCTTATTCTTAACATCGAAGCATAAAAACACATCGCAAGAAAGCATTTCTCCATTTGGATTAAATGGAAACAACTCTCTTGCGATGTCTTATGCAATTATAAATTGCAAAATCAGTATTCAAAATTCATTCCTTCATCTGTATTAAAATCCACATCAACTGAGGAGGATTGGTTTCCACTGCTTCTCTCTCCGTTTCTTTGCAAAGAAACAATCATTGCACCGACCATTTTCGTCATTTCAATCAAAGTTTCACGAGATTGGTCATATTGCGATTGGTCAAACACCCCATCCTTATATGCCAAGGTGGATAACACTACGCAACTTCTTATAGCACTCTTGGCATCTTTCAAAAACTGTATGAATTGCGGTTTATGCCTCGCCGAACCTTCTGCTATATTTTCCGCAACCTTCGCAGCGGAAGTTGATAAGGGTTGAAGAATTACTTTCTTTTCAAATTCGCTTGCAGTTTGTGTTTGTTGCATTGTCCACACAAAGTAGTCCAATGCTTTGTCATAAACTCTCAAATCTTCAAATCTGAAGAAACTGACTGTCTTAGCTTGGTTTTCCATAAAAATTAAATTGTTTGCTGATTAATAGTCTTATTTGATATCTGAAAAATACTTCATGAACAAAGTGCGATAAAATACCGATGAATTACTGTTCTTTTCCACGGCAAGCTTTCCACGAAATTCATCTATGGACTTGAAGTTCTTCTCCTCCATCCAATTTCTTAGAAAATCATTTGCCTCAGATATGAATTCCGTACCCTGTTCATACAATGCCGAAACGACCTGAACAGTTGAAGCTCCTGCCAAAAGAAGCTTTATAACATCCTGAGGTTTATGTACACCGCCACCCGCAGTCAACGGACAGTTGATTATATTCGATAAAATTGCAGTCCAACGAATTACACGAGGCAGGTAGCCCGGTGAAGAGAAAACATTGCCCGGCTCTATGCACATCTTATCTATATTGATATCCTGTGGAGCAAAACGATTAAAGATATGCATATTTGCAATACCCATCCAAGAGAGTTTTTGTGCAAAGCGAGCAAAAGAAGAAAAATAAGAACTGATTTTTATGGAAATAGGTATGGACAAAGTACGCTTTATACTCTGTATAACGTCCTCATAGAAACGCTCCACATCATCCGTTGTCAAGTTAACATCCGAAGGAAGCACAAACATATTCAATTCCACCCCGTCTGCCCCTGCCTGTTCCATTCTTCCTGCAAAAGAAATCCATTGAGAAGCCGAAACGCAGTTCACACTTGCAATAACAGGAATAGACAACACGCTTTTCGCGGTTTTTATCAAGTTCATATATTTTTCCAAAGACTGTTCCTTGGTGTGAGCCACTACATAATCGTACGTTTCAGGTGAAAAACCAAAATTTGAAGACATATTCAAGGAATTGGTCATCTCTTGTAAAATCTGCTCCTCGAAAACGGATTTCAGAATTACCGCACCTGCTCCTGCTTGTTCTATCCTCTTCAAGGTTGCAAGGTCGGACGTCAAACCGCAACTTCCGACGATAATAGGGCTTTTTATTTTCACCCCCATGAAATTGGTTGTAGTGTCCATAACTCCGATATTTAGGAGGCAAAGATATAAAAACATTTTTATTCAAGCAAGCAAACGCTTGAAAATCTGCAAAAATATTCTTTTTCGACAAGTCTGACAGCGGAAAAACGCACCGCATAAGTACAATTTTTGCCCAAAAGACCTTTCCATTCAAGAAGAAACTGTATCTTTGCAAACCAAAAGGAGTTAACAAAAAACAAAGTGAACAAAATGGATACAGAAAACAGCATCAAAAACACGGAAAACCAAGAAGAAAAGAACTTTAACGTCGGAGCATTGGTAACAAACACGGAACAATTCTTGGAAAAGAATCGCAAGATAATAATAATTGCTTTGGCTGTTGTAGTCGTCGGAATTGCGGCTTTCTTCGGATACAAACACTTATATGCGATGCCGAAAGAAAAAAATGCACAAGCCGAATTGTTTGCGGCACAACAATACTTTCAAAACGAAGACTACGACAAGGCTCTCAAAGGAGACGGCAAGCATGCAGGCTTAATAAATATTGCAGACGAGTATAGCTCTACCAAAAGCGGCAAATTGGCAGCTTATTATGCAGGCAATATTTACCTTCAAAAAGGAGAATATCAAAAAGCAATAGACTATTTGAGCAAATTCTCACCTAAGGATATGTTGATGAAGTATCAAGCCAAAGCTTTGATAGGCGACGCATACGCAGAGTTAAATCAGTTGGACAAAGCCATATCCGCTTACAAAGAAGCAGCGAAAGCCGACAACGACATAACAACCCCTTTCGTTCTTTTGAAAATGGGACAAATCTATGAGATGCAACAAAAGAACAAAGAAGCCTTGGAATGCTACAAAAGCATAAAGAAAAACTATCCGAACTCCATGGAGTTCAGAGAAGTCGAGAAATACATTTCCAGAATGGAAGCTTTGATGCAATAACAAACTTCCTGACAAAGCAGATCAAAGAGAGAGGTCAATAACTTCTCTCTTTATTTTTATCCAATCTCTGCCTCCAAAAATCCAAACGCCCTTTGAGAAAATTCTTTCGGCGTTTTAATTTTCTGAATCGCCGAAAGAAAAAATTAGAACGGCGTTTGGATTTAGGGGGTATGCGGGAGCCTTTCTGACTGATGGTGATAGAATGAAGTGGGAAAATCATAGACGACTTTGTTTTTTTGTTTCCTGCTTGCTTGGTGGTTCGGGGATTTTGCCTAAATTTGCTTTCAAAAACATAGGGTTTGAAAAGGGTAGTTTGTTTCATAGTTTTGATTTTTTGTTCCATTGCTGCTTTCTCGCAAAAGGGGGCAGAGTTGTTCGGCATTGTAACAGATAGTGCGGGAAATGCCTTGCAGGGAGCCAATGTGGGTGTTGTGAATTTATCCAAGCCTGTGGGCAGTACGACTGATGAGAAGGGAGGGTATTCTTTCGAGCTTCCTGACAACAAAAAACTGAAAATAGTTGTCTCTTTTGTAGGATATAAGAAAGAGGAAAGAATTTTGGTTTTGAGAAAAGGGGAGAAACACAGATTGGATTTTGTTCTCGTTGAAGAGTCTTCGCTTTTGCAAGCAGCGGAAATAAGGGGCGATAATTCGAGAGAGGAGGGACTGACCCGCATAAGTTCGGAATGGGCAAAGAATGTTGCCGGTCCTACGGGAGGAGTGGAGAGTTTGTTGAAAAGTCTCGACGGAGTGTCCTCCAATAACGAGCTTAGTTCGCAGTATAATGTGAGAGGAGGAAATTTTGATGAGAATTTGGTGTATGTAAATGATATAGAGGTGTTCCGTCCTTTCCTTGTGCGTTCCGCTCAGCAAGAGGGATTGAGTTTTATCAATTCCGACATGGTGTCGGACATTGTTTTTTCTTCCGGAGGTTTCGATGCAAAGTATGGAGATAAGATGTCATCTGTTTTGGATATAAAATATCGTAAGCCGCAGGCTTTTTCGGCTTCGGCTTCTTTTGGTCTCTTGGGAGCAAGTCTGCATGTGGAGCAGGCTTTGGGCAGTCGCTTTACCTATCAGTTGGGATTTAGAAACAAAAACACCAAACACCTTATTTCCGCAATGGATACGGAGGGAGATTACTTCCCTTCTTTCAATGATTTGCAGCTTTATGCAACATACGATTTGAATGAGAAGACGGAACTTGCCTTTCTCGGTAATGTGGCTTATAATAAGTATGAATTTATTCCCCAAAACAGAGAAACGTCTTTTGGAAATCTATATGAGCTTTTGAAGTTAAAGGTTTATTTTGACGGGCAGGAAGCCGATAAATTCTCGTCTTTGTTTGGTGCATTTATGCTTACGCACAACATTAAAAAGGATTTGCAGTTGAAATTCATCGCTTCCGGATTTGCAACAGACGAAAGAGTGAACTATGACATACAGGGACAATATTGGTTGTCCGAAACAGGCTTGGGATACGGAGATGATGAGGGTTTGGAGCGTGGAATAGGGACGTATAAGGAGCATGCGAGAAATCATCTTGTCGCAAATATTTATAATATCGAGCATAAGGGAATAAAGTATGGCGAAAGTGGCAAATTGAGATGGGGTTTGAAATACCAAAGAGAAATCATAAACGACAGAGTGAATGAATGGAAAATGGTGGATTCGGCAGGTTATACCATACCATACACTCCCGATGTTCCTGGTGTGTATGAGGGTGTAAAGCCTCCTGCTTTGCAAAACGTTTTCAAGTCGGACAATGATATGTCTTCCAATCGTCTGACGGCTTATTTGCAGAGAGATTGGAGCAGAAACACTAAAATAGGAAAGTGGTTTCTGAATGCTGGAGCGAGAGCTTCGTATTGGAATTTCAATAATGAGGTTTTCTTTTCGCCGAGAGCAAGCATAGGTTTTTCGCCTGCCTCAAAAAGAGATTTGTTGTTTCGTTTTGCAACAGGCTTATATGCTCAAAGTCCGTTTTATAAGGAGTTGAGAGATGAGACAGGCAGAATAAACAAGGATATTCTTTCGCAAAAATCATGGCATTTCGTTCTTTCATCGGATTGGAATTTCACAATGTTGGAACGTCCTTTCAAATTTATCACTTCGGTGTACTATAAATATATGTGGGATTTGATACCCTATCAGGTGGATAACGTACAACTGCGATATACTGCAAAGAATAATGCTGTAGGATATGCGAGAGGTGTAGATATGAGACTGTACGGAGAATTTATAAAGGGAATTGACTCATGGTTGACATTGTCTTTGATGAATACCGAGGAGAATATAGAGGGCGATGGTGCGGGATATATTCCGAGACCGACCGATCAATTATACAATATCAATATTTCCTTTCAGGATTATGTGCCGAGAATGCCGTATTTGAGGGTTTACCTCAATTTCAACTATGGAAGCGGTTATCCTTATGGGGCTCCGAATTCGGAAAGATACCTTCAGACGAACAGAATGCCCGATTATTTGCGTTGCGATATAGCTTTCACCTTTCGGATAAAGGATGAAGATGCAAAATGGGCTCAAAACAATTTCATGAAAGTATTCAAGAGAATTTGGCTTAATGTGGAATGGTTCAATGTCTTTTCGAGCAAGAACGTAATCTCTTATTTTTGGGTGGCAGATTATTCGAATAAGTATTACGGAGTGCCGAATTACCTTACGCCTTCGCAGATAAACGCCAAGTTGACGGTGGAATTTTAATTTGAACAGACTTATGAACAAACTGCCTTTGTTTTCCGATTTTTCTTTCCGACTTCCCGATTTGAGTGAACAACAAATCGTTTTCCCGAATGGAATATCACTTGCCTGCTTTCCCGATAAGGATAGTGAGGTTGTGCGTTTGGAATTTATCTTTGCCAATGCCGGCAGCAATAATCAGAAGAAGTATTTCACGGCAGCAGCAGCTGCAAATCTTCTTACAGAGGGTAGCGGTGATATGTCGGCAGCAATGATGGCGGATAAGTTGGACTACTATGCCGCATACGTGGAAAAATCCACCGATAGGGAGAGCAGCTCGATTGTTTTCTTTTTTTTGGAGAAGTATTCCGCACAAATCATGCCGCTTGTGGAGCTTATAATCAAGCATCCTTTGTATGCGGAAAAAGAATTTGATATTTACAGAAACAAACAACGTCAATCCGTAGAGCTTAACAACCGCAAGACGAATATTATTGCCTATAAAAAGTTCTATAAACTTCTTTTCCCTGCGGAGAATCCTCTTTCCGGATTCGGGCAGGCAAGTGATTTCGATTTCTTGTCAAGAGATGATGTGAGGAAATTCTATGACGAGTTCTATTCTTCAAAGGAGTGTGAAATATCTCTTGCAGGCAATTTCTCGGACAGACTTTTGAAAACATTGGAACAAAGTTTCGGTTCAAACGATTGGGGCAAAGGAAAAAATCATTTTCCGCAAGAAACGTTTGTAACGGCTTTTCCGCAAGTTGAAACAGCCTTTGTGCATAAGGATAAGGCGGTTCAGGCAAGTCTCAGACTCGGAAACATCTGTATATCTCATAAGGATAAAGATTTTATGCCTTTCAAAGTTCTTGTAGCTTTGTTCGGCGGTTATTTCGGCTCACGTCTGATGACCAATATAAGGGAGGAGAAAGGTTATACTTACTCAATAGGTTCGTACGTTACTACTTACAGAGATTGTGCCGTGCTTTCAACTCTTGCAGATGTCAAGGCGGAGAAAGCAAAGGAAACTTTCAGGGAGATAGATAAGGAAATAGAAAAATTGCAGAACGAAACAGTGGGGGAGGAGGAACTTTGTGTTTTGAAGAATTACCTTTTGGGAGAATGCTTGCGAGGATTGGACGGAGTGTTTGACATGGCAGAGAAGTTTTCTGTGCTGAGACGTAGCGATTATCCTTTGTCTTATTTCGATGATATGCAGAAAGCAATAGTCGAAACAAGACCTGAAGACATCAGAGAACTTGCTCGGAAATATCTTAGAACGGAAAAGATGAGCAAAGTGCTTGTTTGCGATAAGAAATTCGTGGAATAATATACTCTTACGTATGAAGAAAAAAGTGTTGTGGTGTTGCATTGTATTGTTTTATGCTTTCGGGCTGTCGGCTCAAAGTATTGAACTTTGCTGTGCAAGAGTGAACGAAGATGGTTCCGCAACGCTTTTCTTTCAAACCCAAACGGCAGGAGCTTTTGTAAGATATGAGATATCGGTCTTTAATCCTGCTTCGGGAAATTACGACCTTATAGGGACGGAAAGCAATACGACAGCAACAGAGTACACGGATAACGCAACTAATGCGGCAAATGCTTCCGTGCAATACAGGTTGAGTGCAATTACAACGAGCGGAGCAGCGGTGGAAAGCGATATTCGGACGCTTTTTTTGACTATAACAGAAAATCAAAACGCTACTGTAACTCTCGCTTGGAATGATTTACTTGCAGAGCCTCCGCATGGCAGTGAAGGAAAAGGGTATAAGATTTATCGCAAACGCACCGCAGATGAGACGGATTGGAATTTTATAAGTTCCACATCGGAGATTTATTATGTCGATACACTGCCTCGAATTTGCGAAGACACCATACTATATAAGGTGGAGTTGGAAAATGACAATGCCTGCCTGTCTCGCTCAAATCAAGTGAAGATTGAAGTTGTCGATTCGGAAATTCCTTCGGCTCCCATATTGCAATCATCTTCCGTTGATGTGGAAACGCAGAAGTTAAACCTCCATTGGCTTCCCTCATCTTCCGTTGATGTGTATGGTTATGTCATTTGTGCCGGCAGTCCCTGCGTTGCGATTGATACGGTTTGGGGAGCCGATGCGGCAAACTATGTTTGCGAACAATGCAATGTGGAGGAACTTAATTCGCTTGCGGTAATGGCATTTGATACTTGCTTCAATACAAGTTTGCGAACGGACACTCATACTAATATTGTCCTGAACCGGCAACGCAAGGATTGCTCCGACCGTGTTCTTCTTTCGTGGAACGAGTATCAGGATTTCGATAACGGAGTGGAGAAGTACAACATATATTATAAGAATGCAACTTCCCATGCTTATACCCTCCTGCAATCTACCGTTAATACCGAAGAAGAGGTACAAATCGATTTAAGCCTCGGCAGTTGCGACTTTTACGTGGAAGCGGTTTCAAATAACGGCATAACGGCTAACTCCAATGCTGTAACGCTTGACATATCCGTTTCGCGGCAAGTTGATTTCATCGAAATACGACGTGTTTCCATACGAGAGAATAATGCAGAGGCAGATTTGGAATTCTATGTCGATGCCTCTTTACCTGTGGAGGCATATCGTTTGCAGCGTTCCATTGATGGCGGAAACCCTGTGCTTATTGCCGAATTGGCTTATACGGGACAAAACACATTGACTTATACAGACAAATTGCCTTCCTCGGCAGCAGAACATTTGTTTTGTTACACCTTTTCCGCACCGGATGAATGCGGATTGACGTATAAGTTTTCCGAAACGGTTTGCCCCATGCGTTTATCCATCGATTGTTCCGACCCTGATAAGAACATATTATCTTGGACACCTTATGCAGCTTGGCAAAACTCGGTCGAGCGTTACGATATCTTCCGTTTCTCCTATTCCGAGCCTCTTCCGATAATGATAAACTCCACTTCTGCCAATTCTTATACAGATACATCACACGAGCTTGCTTTTTCAGTAAGTGAGAACGGCTATTTCGTCCAAGCGATAGAGCAGGGAACGGGAGCAGACGGCAAACAGCAGACGGCAAATAGCAATTCCGCATTCACAAAGCACGAAAGCCTTGTCTTCATGCCCAATGCCTTTACGCCGAAAGGAGCAGAAAACAACCTCTTCAAGCCGGAGTGCCGTTTTGTTCTTCAAGGCACTTACCTCTTTCGCATATTCAACCGTCAGGCTACTCTTCTTTTCCAAACCGATGACCCCTCAGCAGCTTGGGACGGCAGGTTCAAAGGAGAGTTCTGCCACCCGGGTACATATATATATGTATTGGAATTTGTCAATGACCAAGGGGAGAAAATCGTAAAGCGGGGAACATTCGCAATAGTGGAATAGAAAAACAATCTGACAAGACATGCAAAAAATAGAAACAATATTAAGTCCTGCTCTTTATCCGTTCAGGACAATGAACGGCACGCATATTTGTGTGGTTACCGATATTCTCAGAGCTACAACTTCAATCTGCACAGCCATTCGCAACGGGGCGAAAGCAATAATACCGGTACGAAGCATAGAGGAGGCGAAGCAATACAAGGATAAAGGCTATTTGGTGGCAGGAGAGAGAATAGAGAAAACTTTTCCTTTTGCCGACTGGGGTAACTCGGCTTTGGAGTTTACCCGAGAAAGAGTTTGCGGAAAAGAAATCGTCCATTCGACGACCAACGGTACCGTTGCCATATCCATGGCTTCGGAAAGCAATCCCCTGCAAATAGCAATCGGGGCATTCTGCAACCTTTCCGCCCTTGCCGATTACCTTTCCTTGATGGAGAAAGACGTTCAGATTTTCTGCTCCGGCTGGAAGAATACACTAAGCCTTGAAGATACGGCTTTCGCAGGAGCTTTGGCAGAACGCTTGTTGGAAAGCGGAAAATTTGAAAACAAAAACGATTCCACTCATGCAGCTCTTGCAGTATGGCAGGCGGCAAAGCATAATCCGAGAGAGTATATGGAAAAAGCCTCACACATACACCGTTTACGCAAACATAAGATGGACGACGTCTTTGACTATACATTCCAAATAAATACCTGCAATGTTGTTCCCGTATTGAACCAAAAGAAAATTTGCGACGTTTATGCAATAAATCAGAAGGGCGATACGATATAGCTATCGGTTTTAAGATTAAATACTAACACAAAAACAGTAAAAGCAATGAGAAAAGCAATTGTTTGTTTAGTTGCAGCAGTTATGACATTGTGTGCAACAACAGGTGCAAAAGCACAAAAAGTAGGATTTGGCGTTAAGGGAGGATTGAATCTTTCCACATGGACACAAGACGACAGCAAATTCAGAGTAGGATTCCACCTTGGCGGATTTGCAAACATCAAGTTCAACAAAATGTTTGCCATTCAACCGGAGTTAATGTACTCTATGGAGGGCAATGCGTGGAAAACAGAAAATTCAGTTGCCGGTTATTACGCTAACTATGACTATCATACCACGGCTCATAAGTTGATAGTTCCGGTAATGTTCCAATTTACTCCTATCAGAGAGTTGACGCTTGAAGCAGGTCCTCAATTTGGTTTTAACCTTTCCTTGAAAGGTCATTACAATGTTGATACCAATATTCCGGGAGCGGAACTCCTTGAACAATATCAAGATGGCGATATTGATTATGACGATGATGCCTACAACACTTTTGAATTGGGTCTTGCCCTTGGTGCGAGATTCAATATCGCAAAGAACATGTCGGTAGGTGCAAGATACGTTTACGGTCTTACTCCTTTGGTCGATGCAGTTAAATTCAACGGAAAAGTTGTTAGCGACGCCGTTCACACTCACAATGTGATGTTCAGTTTCTCTTATATGTTCTAAGCTGAAAAGAGAAAAAGCAGGACGCTCTATTTCAACGTCCGAAGAACAGTATTAAACAATAGAAAGAAGGCATGCCGACAGTATTTCGGCATGCCTTTCTTCTTATCGGAAAATCAGCTTCTTGCAAAGCATAAAACCAAAACGCCGTTTGACGAAACCAAAACGCCGATTCATAAAATTGAAACGGCGTAATAATTTTCCGAAAGGGCGTTTTGTTTTGCAGGGAGAAAGTGTGTTGATTTTCAGAGGTGTTTTTTTTGAATGTAGAATGTTCTTTTGGAAGTTTTGCTCTGCGTTTGTCAAAATCCTTTACCTTTGCAGGTGGTAACAAAGAAAGGATAGATATATGAAAAGATTTATTGCATTTTTTGCCATGTTGTTTCCATTGTTCTGCATGGCTCAGTTTGATAAATATTTCGAGCATGCAACGCTGCGTATAGATTATTCGCATTCCGGAAGAGTTGGAGTGGAGTATTTCAACATTGAAAGGTTTCTGAAAATCCCTGATTGGGCAGGCAGCGAAGTCAATCTGACGGATACTCTCGCTCTTGGCGTTCATAAAGTGGAGGTAAGAGAGAAGGCAACAGGCAAGTTGTTATTTTCCAAGGGTTATTGTTCTCTTATGGAGGAATGGTTGAGCATGGAAGAGGCTAAAAACACTTGCGGAAATTTCCAAGAGGTAATCTTGATACCTTTCCCGAAAACGGAGGTGGAGATTTCATTTTTCACAAGGGACGAGAAGAATAAGTATCAACCGGTAAGCAAAAGTTATTTTGACGGAACGACTTTGGAGTATGCCGAAAAGAAGGATTTTGCCAAGACAATACCGCTTCATAAGGCAGGCAACAGCAATAAATGTCTCGATGTGGTTATTGTTCCTGCCGGATACACGGAAGGAGAAAAGGAAAAGATGTATGCGGATTTGAAACTGTATGCGGATTACTTCTTTTCCAAGCCGCCTTTCTCCAACGCAAAGGATAAGATAAATATCATAGGAATAGAGAGATACGATAAGCAAAGCGGTATCCCCGGTTTGAAAAATTCCACGGCGGATTACAATTATTTAGGCGTACATTACAATACATTCGGCTCTGAAAGATACCTTATGACCGAGCAATTATGGAATTTGCATGATGCTCTATTGGGTGCAAGTTACGACCAAATTGTCATTCTTTGCAATTCCGATGTGTATGGCGGCGGTGGAATTTATAATTTCTATGCAACGACATACGCAAACCCCGAAAACGCTTTTGTTCTCATACATGAATTCGGCCATTCCTTTGCAGGCTTGGCTGATGAGTACTCTTCAAACGACAGTGATGCCGGATTGGTTTCCTCGGAAGTGGAGCCATGGCAACGAAATATAACATCGCTCAAAAATTTCAAAGGGAAATGGGAAGATATGTTGGATAAATCCACACCTATACCGACTCCATGCACTAAGGAGTACGAAAAAATCGGCGTTTTTGAGGGAGCGGCATATCAAAGTAAAGGAATGTACAGACCATATCAGGATTGTCTGATGAGAAGCGACAAGCCTTTCTGTCCGGTATGCACAAGAGAGATAGAAAGAATGCTTGAATATCATTGCAGGTAAGACCTGCTGCATTCAAAAGATATTACATTACCTGCAAAAGCATATTTTCTGAGACATGCTGTCTTTTGCAGGTAATGTTTCTTTATTCCTCTTTTGCGGATTGAGCTGTGTCGGTGTTGTTTGTCTGATGGCGGAACAGATATATGTAATAGTATGCTATAAAAAGCACGGCAAGCATTATATCTCCTATATTCAGACCTCTCATTCCGAAGAAGAGTATAGGGATAAGCAAACTGCCGGTTTTGCAAAAAGCATAGAGGTTTACTCCGGTGCCGTGTCCGTTCCATATAAGTAAGCATGCATAAATACAGAGTGCAGCAAGCAGGGAGAGAAGGACATAATACACAAAGTTTGCACAAAAGAAAAACAACAGGTTCTCTTTCCAAAAGAAGAGCCAAGCGGGAAGATTGTCTCCTTGCAAAAATGCCGTAATCGAGTCTTGAAAAAACAATCCTGCAAGACCGTAAAACAAAAGGAAAAGTGCATTGGCAAGGGATAAAACCAAGGGTAATTTCACTCTCCAAGTCGAATACATATCTTTATTCTTGGGATAACGTACGGCTTTCGGAAGTTGCAAGCCGCCTTGCTGTTTATTGTCTTTCATATCTATATGTTTAGTCTGCAAAATTAGCCAAAATATGCGGCTTATCCTGTTTTTCCATTACTCCTTTGGCATATTTGTCGTCCGCATTGCTTGTCCGGCGAAAATTTTTCCTCTACTCATATACATCATAAGTATGCTTCTGCCTGAGAGATACACAAGAAAAGCTATCCAAAGAGCATTATTGGCAAACATTTCCCGCAAGCCGAAGTACAAAGCGAAGAATAAAGCCGTTGCAACGATGATTGCATTCCTCATCAAACGTGTTTCGGTCATACCTATAAGGATGCCGTCATATAAAAAAGCCACACAACCACACAAAGGAATGAAAAGCGTCCATACAATATAGTCTCTGCTTGCGTCGAGGACGTTTTGTTGATTTGTAAGTAAGGAAAGTATGTTGTTTCCGAAGAAAGCATATAGCAAAGTAAAGAAAGCACTCAATATAACGCCCCATAGAAGAATATATCTTACGCATCTGCTCAAATTCTTTCTCTCTCCCGCACCTTTGAAACGTCCGCAGAGTGATTCCGAAGCATAAGCAAATCCGTCCATAAAGTAAGAGAACAGAGTGAATAGTTGCATAAGTAAAGTATTCACGGCAAGCAGAGGATAAGGCATGGTAGAGGAAGCAATGGTAAAGTAAGTTGTAACCGCAATAAGGCATAGCGTTCTAAGGTATATGTCGGCATTGGCTTTGAAAAACACAGAGAGTTTCTTCTTATCCAGGGTCGCTTTCCAATTTACAAATTTCGACAAATGCCTGTACTTCTTATGCCAAAGGAAAAGCGTAATCAGCAAGCCACCCCACTGAGCAATCAATGTTCCTGCGGCTACTCCTTTTATGTGCATTTGCATTTTGATTGCCAATACAAAGCTGAAAACAATGTTCAATATATTTATCAGTATCGAAATCCACATCGGAGTTTTGGAATCCTGCATTCCTATGAACCACCCTTTGATTGCATACATGCCCAAGGTCGCAGGAGCTGCCCAAATGCGTATGTAAAAGTACTGCATTGCCAAATAGCCGAGAGAGTTCTTGTCTTCTATGCACAGAAGTGCCAACTTACCGATGGGCTTTTGTAAAATGACAAGAGCAAATGAAGCAATAAGAGCAATGAAACATGCTCTCATCAAAATGTTCATTTGTTCCTTTTCGTCCTTTGCCCCGTATGCTTGTGCGGTAAAGCCGCTTGTTCCCATTCTTAGGAAGCCGAAGTTCCAATAAATGACGTTGAAAATCATTGTTCCTATTGCCACGGCTCCTATGAAGTCCATTCCTTCCTGCACATCTATATGTCCTACGATTGCAGTATCGACCATGCCGAGCAGAGGCACGGTTATATTTGTTATGATGTTGGGAATGGCAAGTCGAAGGATTTGTCGGTTCATTGTGCAGAGCTTCCGACTTTATCTTATCTTTTGAAGATATGCATATAATACTTCCAATGCCAAATAATATGAATAACAGCTATAATAGTCATTGCTATACCGAATTCGACATGGAGCTTCAATATCGTTCCAAACCGTTGCATGCCGAAATGATAGTTCAACTGCAAAGCAAGAAAGAAACCCAAAAGACAGGAAACCAAGAATGTTATCAACAGTACACCATTCCATATCTTGTGATGTGTCATTTTCTTTATCTTACCACCTTTTTCCAAAGCAAAAGTCAAGAAGTAAGCACACAAACAGACAAGACTGATACTTATAAGTCTGTAGGGTTTCGCCTTGTTCGCAACAGGAGTCGGATTTTCTTCGATTGCCGACGTTTCAACCACCTTTTCTTCCTCTACAAGCACTTCTTCAACGTTTTCTATAATCTTTTTCTCTTTCACTTTCTTGTTCTTGTCAACAGGCTTTACTGTTTGCTTCCCTGATTGCAAAGCGGCATTTGAATGAACAGAGGATTCTTTCTTTTCCTTTGCCGTTTCAATTTTTGCTTTCGGCAATTCATCTGTATCTTGCTTTGTTTCGTTTTTCACTTTCTCCAAAATAGCGAAGTCGCAAAAACCATCGCCATTCTCATCAGTAAACCTGCCGCATTCACCTTGGCAATTTACTTTACCACCGAAAGGACATTGTGCATAAAGTCCGTTTCCGAAAAAGAGCAAACAAAACATGCTCAATACTATACTCCAAAATACTTTCATCTTATTTTGTATTTATCAAATTCAAATTGCAAACGCAATTCCTTGCCTGTCTTTACAAATTTGCAAAGTTAGCAAAAGTTTCATTGACGTCCCTTTTCCACAAAAGAAAAAAAGTCTCGGAGGTTCACACCTGCGAGACTTAGTCGGATATATTTACATATCTAAATCATGAAAGAAATATATCGGATAATTACTTTTTAAGATTATATGGTATTATTGCTTTGCCGGATTCGGCGGCAAGTGCAAAATTACGGCAAATGGTTGAGGGGTGTTTTAGATGGTTTGGTGTTGTGCTTTTGTTGACATGTTGTTGTGTGCTATAAAAACAAGTATCCTCTTGCGGCAGTTTCTCAACTGTCTTTTTAAGAGGATACACACTTCTGATATATGGAAAAATGCAATAATCAAGCCTTATTGCAGGGCTGTTACTTTCTTTGGATTGATGAATGTTTCAAATTTGCAATCGAAAGTGCCGTTGTGCTCGAAGACAAAGCACTCACCATTGATTTGGAAGTTTTTAGCGTCTGTTATATAGATATGTTCTCTATCTGAGTTTATGTTATAGATGGTTTGGAGGCTGCTTAGCTTACTTGTATTGGTTTCTATGAATGTTTGCGGTGTGGAAGTAAGATTGTCGGCAGGTATGCTGTAAATGTAATTCTTCATTGCATTGTCGATATATGCGTACACGATTTTGTCTCCGACTAATTCGTATGCGTTTGCAATGAATGGAATGCGTTCTTCGATTTGAAAGTTTGTGGCATTTATTCTTGCTAATTCGGAATTGCTGTAACTTCCGGTACCATAATCATAAACGCCTCTTGCTTGAACGAAGATGTTATTGCCCTTTGCTTTTATTTCTCCCGGGTTTAGCAGACCTTCTATTTTGTGAAGCAAACTCAAATCGTCGGGATTTATGACTGATATGCTGTTGTCAAAGTTCGGATAATCCAAACCGCCTGTGTTGGCTACGAAAAGTTTACCCATGCAGACTGCTATGGCTTCCGGATTGCGTCCTTGTGTTTTTGCGGTTTGCTCTACTTTGTAAGTCGTGGCGTTTATCTTATATATTGTGCCGTCAAAGCATGTAAGATATATTTTGCCATTGTAATAAGCCAAGCAACGCGGTTGTGGGTTTTCTCCTGCCATTATCGGGATAAGTGCCAAGCGTCTGCAATCTGCTTTGTTTACCACCATGACACAGTTGGATCCGTTTATTGCTATGAAGAGTTTGCCTTCGACTTCAATCATGTCATTGGCTGTTTCTCCCAAACCGGCATTATTTACTTCGGTAAAAAGGTCTATTGTTGTCGTTTGCTTTTCTATATTGAAGTAATCGAGAGAGGAGTTATTCTTTCCCCATAGGCCTTCGCATAGAACGTAATAGCCTTTTCCTAATTTTTCATTGTTACTGCCGGACGGTTCATTTACGTCAGGCTCTTCGTTACAGGAATAAAACATCATGCTTGCAGATATGATTGCGAGCATTGTTGCAATGAATGATAGTTTGATTGTTTTTTTCATCTTTTTGATTGTTAGAATTTATATTTGAAATTGATTATCCATTGTCTGCCCTGCATGGGGTAGGATTTGATTACTTCGTATTGAGAGTTGGTGAAGTTGTTGCAGCTTAGTTTTATGTTGATGTGTTTGTATGCGAAAGAGAATGAAAGAGAATGTTCTCCGTATGCGGGAAGGCTGTTGCGAGCAGAGTTTTGGTCGTTGTGATATCGTATTCCGACGTATGTTCCGGTATAGCTGAGGTTGAGTTTCCCGAAATCCAAACTCACAATAGCGTTGCCGCTGTTCAAAGGGGTGTATTGTATTTGATTTTTATATGAACTGCTGCTTGGGTCGTTGTTAATGGCGGAAGAGTGGTTGTATGCCAGGTTTGTGCTTATGCCGAAATTGCGATTGAACAGAATGCGTTCGTGTTTCCATGCGGCTTTTATTTCAAAGCCGTCTATGCGTACCTTTCCGTAATTAAGCATGCTCCAAATGAAAAGATTTCGACTTGGAACGGCTACTATTTTATCTGTAACGGAGTTGTGGTATAGGTCTGTGCTTAAAGCAAAACTGTGGGTATTTATTTCTCCGAAACTGTATTGAGTTGCCAAGTGCAGGTTATATTGCTTTGTTTTCTCAGGTCTCAGGTTTACTTCACCGACTGCATTATAGTATAGATCGTTGAAAGTTGGCAGGCGGAAGATGTCTTTATAGAAAATGCTTGCTTCAAAGTATTCGGTCTTCATACTTATGCTGAGAAAGGGACTGAGGTGGTTTTGACTTGAAAAGGCTTGATTGCGTCCCGCGTCGTCCTTTGTATATGTATGCAGAATATTGACGTCAAAGAGCATTATCTTATATTTATATGCTGCTATAAGGGCGGTGAGAGTAGTGAATCTTAAAGGGTCGAAGCTGTAATTGTTTCGTGCTTTCAGTTTGGAGGTTATGAGATCGTTTGTAAGTGTAAGGCTTGCTTTGTTTGATTTATGCCATGAGATGATATTGTTCCAATATGCTTCGCTTTGTGTATATCTGTCGTCTTGAAAGCCTTGTGCATTGTTGAAAAGAGGGTCATAATATCGGGTATGCGAATAGGATAGTTTGACATGGGTTTTATAATCGAAGCAATCGTTTATTTTCAAATTATATACGCTTTGCAGAAAGGCGTCTTTATCCCATAAATGTTGCTTGGCTTTTTGCCAATACAATGTTGTAGGTCCCGGCAGTTCTCTGTCGGAATAGTAAAAATAGGCTTTTGTGCGTAGGTTGCTGTTTTTGTTTATGTCGTAGAATAAATTGGCTTCTGCTTGAGCGGAAAAGAAAGCGTTGTTTTGTCTTTTTTCTTTGGAGGTACTGTCATTCGGGTAGAAGCCGTAGTGAAGGGTATATGGGTAATTACCTTTACTTGAAACGATGTCGGTATATATGTTCGTACTTACTTTATTGCTGAATTTGTGATTGAGCATTGCCGTGAATGTGCCAAGACGGAAACTGCCGACTCCCAAAGAGGCATAACCGTTTGTGCTTTTCCCTGCTTCAAAATATGGTTTCCGACTTTCTATAACAAGGACGTTTGCAGAGGAAAGGCTTTTGGCAGTTTGCATTCTCTGTATGCGATTGCCGTTGCTCAAAGATAGTTCGTTGATGTTTTCCGTGCCGAATTTCGATAAGTCTATTTGTCCGTTTTGAGCGTTGTTTATGCTTAACCCGTCGTAGATTACGTTTGTGTGTGTTGAGCCGAGACCTCTGACAGATATTGTTTTCAATCCTCCGACGCCTCCATAATCTTTTACAATTACTCCCGAAAGGAACTTGGCTGCATCTCCTGCCGAGTTGAAAGAAACTTTGTTGAGTTGTTCTGCTTTTAATGCGTCTCCGCTTGTTTGTCTGTTCTCTTCTTTCAGGGAAGTGGCAATAATATCGACATTATCCAAACGGACAGTCTTCAAACTATCTTGCCCGAATGAGATAACGCAATACAACAATATCGAACTTGCGATTAAAATTCTTTTTGCAATCATTTATTTTTACCCTTTCCTCGAGAGTTAAACATCAAAACAACGGCAGGTCTTCTGACTCGCTCCCTCCGATAGCGCCTTCCCATCTTCCTTTACCCAAAAGACAGTGGCTCGATTTGCCATCAGAGATATTTGGAACTCACAGCAGCGGGACTGTTCGGGATTTGCACCTGATTCCCTTTTAATCGAGAGTTACAGAGCGTAACTCTTCGAACCATTGCGACTGCAAAGGTATGACTTTTTCATGATATGACGATAGTTTTTCCGTTTTTCTTTCACCGATTGAAAAAAATGTTATAAGTTTGCAACTGGTTTCAAGTACGAAACGGCGAACCGAAAAAACAGATCTTTAATACAAAAAAATCTTTTCAAATTCCGTCGCAATGAAACGGCGGAAGGTTATTCTAACAAAATGAGTAAGATATGGATAATTTGACATCTACCGAAATCCTTGCTTCTCAAAAGGAGCAGGAACAACAAGAAGAAAAAAAAGAACAACGTTCCGATGAAGTGGCAGAAATATTGTCTGTCGAAACAGAGGAAGAGGCAACGCCGCAGGAGACTGTGGAGGAACTGACAAAGAAAGCAGAGGCTTTGACGAGAGATGAAATAGTCGAACAGATGAAGCAATTATGCGATGCCGGAGATTTTTCTGTTTTGAAATCAAGGGCAAGCATTTTGAGAAATGTATTCAACGAAAAGACTTCTGCAATGAGAAAGGAACATTTGGAGGCGTTTTTGGCAGAAGGCGGTGCAGAGGAGGATTTCAAGAGAGATGATGATAAGACGGAAGAGGAATTTAATTCGCTTTATGCCTCATATAAGGAAAAACGTCAAAGATATATAGAGCAGCAGGAAAAGGAAAAGGCTGATAATCTTGTAAAGAAGCAAGCCGTATTGGCTGAATTGAGAGAATTGTTGCAGAGTGAAGGCTCGTTGAAGGAGATATACGATAGTTTTAATGTCATTCAAGAGAAATGGAAAGCCATAGGTGCTGTTCCAAGAGCGGAAATCAATACTTTATGGGAGAGTTACAGATTTTTGATAGAGCAATTCTTCGATAAGGTGAAGATAAGTCGTGAATTGAGAGATATGGGCTTGAAGAAGAATTTGGAAGAAAAACTCGCTTTGTGTGAAAGGGTAGAGGGATTGATGTTGGAGAGTTCGATAAATGAGTCTTTCAAACAACTTCAAGAATGTCATCAACAATGGAAAGAAATAGGACCTGTGCCATCTGATAAGAGTGATGAAATTTGGGAGAGGTTCAAGAATGCTTCAGATGCAGTGAATAAGCGTCGTCAGGAGTATTATGATAAGATGAAAGAGGAACAATCCAATAATCTTTTGGCAAAAATCGCTCTTTGCGAGAAATTGGAAGAATTGTTGAAGAACGAAGTTTCTACGGTTAAGCAATGGAACGAGATGACTAACGAGGTGAACGAGTTGTTTAATCTTTGGAAGACCATAGGTACTGTTCCGAAATCGGAGAACGAAGCTATATGGAACAGATTCAAAAAACCGATAGATGCATTCTTTGCTCGCAAGAAAGAAGCGTTTACCAAAATGAAAGCAGAACAAGAGGTAAACAGTGAAAAAAAGACCGAGCTATGTGTAAAGGCTGAGGCTATTGCAGAAAGAAAGGATTGGAAAGCGGCAACGGCTGAATTGATAGAGTTGCAAAAGGAATGGAAAACCATAGGTTATGTTTCAAGAAAACAATCCGAGAAATTATGGACACGTTTTCGTGCGGCTTGTGATAAGTTCTTTGAAAGAAAGTCAGAAAGTTTCAAAGAACAGAAAAATTCCGAGGCAGAAAATATAGCAAAGAAAGAAGCCTTGATACAGGCTGTTAAGGATTTCTCTTTTACCGAAGATAAGCAGAAGAACCTTGATACAATAAAAGATTTTCAACGTCAATGGTCGGAAATAGGCTTTATTTCGTCTGCTGAAAGACAGCGTTTGTGGACGGAATTCAGGAAAGCGATAGATGCTCATTTTGAGAAATTGCAATCAGAAACCATGGAGTCAAGCCTGAATAACTTTAAGTCGTATTTAGAGACAGAAGGTAAAAAAGGAAACTTCGCAAGAGAAAGGCGAATAATCAAAGAGCAGATTGACAAATTGAAGAACGACATATTGTTGTGGGAAAATAATTTGGGCTTTTTGGCACATAGCAAACAAGCTGACTTGTTGAAAGCAGAGTTCGATAAGAAAATGGATAAAGCAAAGGCTGATATTGCTTTGCTGAATGCCAAATTGAAGATGCTTAATAAAGAAGAGTCAGAGAAAAAGGACGAAAAACAAGATTGATTTGTTCGATGTGAAGAAAAAGTTGTATCTTTGCACGCTCAAAGAAAGCAACGAAATAAAATATTGTTTAATATCCGTTTGGCGAAACCGGGCTTAACGGCAAAAAAAGACTAAGATGAAAAAGGGAATTCATCCTGAAAATTACAGACTATGTGTCTTTAAAGACATGTCTAATGAAGAGTACTTCATTACGAAAAGTTGTGCAGATTCCAAAGACGAGATTGAAATAGACGGAGTAAAGTATCCGTTGATAAAGATGGAAATCTCGAATACTTCGCACCCGTTCTTTACGGGTAAGGTGAAACTTGTTGATACAGCAGGACGTGTTGATAAGTTCATGAATAAGTACAAAAATCGTAAAACCAGCTTGAAATAAGTTGATTGTAAGATTAATTGAAAGTAAAAAGCGTTCTGCATTCAAAACAGAACGCTTTTTTGTTTGTTAGTTGGCAATAAAGTTGTATCTTTGTATCGTTTATTGGTATATTTATACGAACAACAAAACCTTGAAAACTATGAACTACATTCTTTTTGATGATGTATCACGCGAATCATTGAAACCGTTAACCTACATAAGGCCTGTATGTGATATAAGGGTCGGAATATTGACTATAAGAGAGAAATGGGAACGTTATTTGGGGGAAAAGACTTCCACAATGACCGAGGACTATCTTACAGTTAAGTATCCTTCAGAATTGTCTGATGCAATGATGTTGATAAACGGTTCTGTATGTCCTACTCCGGCTTTGGTCAAACAAGTGAAAGCATTGAAGACAGGACAGACACTTGTTTGTGGTGAAAACATTGTAGCAATGTTTAAGACAAAAGACGAGTTTATGTCTGAGGAAGATAATTCCGAAGTGATAAAAACAGAAGAGGACTTCATCAAGATAGTCAATCCTTGGGATATATTCGTATTTAATGACAGAGCATTGAGAGAAGACTTTGAATTGGTAACGAAAGGTCGTAAGAGTGCGGCGTTGAGCAATACCAATCGCGTTTTTGCACCCGAGAATATCTTCGTAGAGGAGGGGGCTATTGTTGAATGTGCTACTTTGAACGCCAAAGAAGGACCTATATATATAGGTAGAGATGCCGAGATAATGGAAAACTCTGTCGTCAGAGGTCCTTTCGCTATGTGTGAACATTCGGTATTGAAACTTAGTGCCAAGATTTATGGTGCGACAACCCTCGGACCATACGCAAAAGTAGGAGGAGAGTTGGCTAATGTTGTAATTTTCGGTTACAGCAACAAAGCTCATGATGGATTTATCGGTAATTCCGTGATAGGGGAGTGGTGTAATATAGGAGCGGATACAAACGCCTCAAACTTGAAAAACACATACGAGGAAGTCAGATTGTGGAGTATAGAAAAAAATACATTCGTTCCTACCGGTCAAACTTTCTGCGGAACAATCATGGGTGACCATTCTAAATGCGGTATCAATACCATGTTCAATACAGGTACTGTGATAGGTGTAAGTTCCAATATTTTCGGACACGGATACCAAAGAAATTATGTGCCATCTTTTGCTTGGGGCGGTCCGAGCGGTATGAAAACTTTTGAAGCCGATAAAGCAATAGAAGTGGCAGAAAAGATGGAGGCAAGAAGAGGCATAGAAATGAGTGATGTAGATAAGAGAATATTGTTACACGTATATAGGAGTACGTTGAAGAACAAAAAACTAAGATAAAACATAATGTTGAATAAAGATTTGATTGATTTGACACGGTTGATGGGGGACGGGGACACCGAAATCATACCTTTATTGACAGAGGAAGATACAAAAGATTTGACAGTTACGGACATGCCGGAAGATTTGCCCATATTGCCATTAAGAGGTAATGTGTTCTTTCCGGGAGTTGTCTTGCCGATAACGGCAGGCAGAGAAAAGTCCGTACAGTTGATAAAAACAGCTTATAAGAACAAACTTATAATAGGAATAGTAGCTCAGAAGGCATTGTCGGTTGAAGATCCTTCCGATGAGGAACTTTATCGCTACGGAACGATGGCAAGAGTTCTCAAAACTCTTAATATGCCTGACGGCACCACAATGGTGATTTTGCAGGGCTTGGATAGATTTGAGTTAAAGCAAATCATAACAAACGAACCTTATTGGGTCGGAAAAGTGCAGCCGGCACCTGATGGAGTAAAGGATATGCCGCATAACGCGCCTGCTGTTGCCGAAGCATTGAGGGATAGTTACCTTAAGCTTTTGAAGTTAATGCCCAATATGCCATCGGATCCCGGTTTTGCTATCCGTAACATAGAAAGTCCTTATTTCCTTCTTAATTATGTGGCAGCACATTTGGATATTGACGTACCGGAAAAGCAGAAACTTCTGGAAATAGACGACTTTACCAAACGAGCAAATAAAGTTTTGGAGGCTTTGAGCAAGGAGACCAACCTCCAAGAGTTAAAGATGAAAATACAGCGTAAAGTAAGCAAAGATATGGATAAGCAGCAGCGAGATTATTTGCTTACCCAACAGCTGAAAACCATACAAGAAGAACTTGGAGGCAGTCCTTCCGAACAGGAAATCGAGGAATTGAAGAAGAAAGCAGCAAAGAAACGTTGGAATCAAGAGGTTGCTGCCACTTTTGAAAAAGAAATCGCTCGTCTGTCTTCAATGCACAGCAGTTCCCCTGACTATTCCGTTCAACTTAATTACTTGAACTTCATGGTGGATTTGCCATGGAATGAATTTACCACTGATAATTTCGATTTGGATAAGGCACAAAAGACCTTAGATGCCGATCATTACGGTTTAGAAAAAGTAAAGCAAAGGATATTGGAGTATCTTGCCGTTCTGAAACTCAAAGGCAATATGAAATCTCCTGTATTGTGTTTGGTCGGACCTCCGGGAGTGGGAAAGACATCGCTTGGAAAGAGTATTGCAAAGGCAACAGGCAGAAAATATGTCAGAGTTGCATTGGGTGGATTGAATGATGAAAGCGAGATAAGGGGACATCGCCGTACATATATAGGAGCCATGCCGGGCAGGATTTTGAAATCCATATCCAAATGTGGCAGTTCTAATCCTGTTTTTGTGCTTGATGAGATAGATAAGGTCGCAGGCATGAGTGCAAACGGCGACCCTGCTTCGGCAATGCTCGAAGTATTGGATCCTGAACAGAACACCGCTTTTCATGATAACTATTTGGATATAGATTACGACCTTTCCAACGTAATGTTCATTGCAACGGCAAACAGTCTTTCCAATGTACACCCTGCTTTGATTGACAGAATGGAAGTTATAGACATATCAGGCTATATCGAACAGGAAAAACTACAAATAGCCGTGCGACATTTGTTGCCGAAACAGTTGAAAGAACATGGCTTGGCAAAGAAAGACCTCGGTTTATCGGATAAACTTATTTCCATACTCATAAACCAATATACAAGAGAGTCCGGTGTGCGACAGCTTGACAAAACCATAGCGAAAATCGTTCGTCACAGAGCCGTACAAATTGTAAAGAGTGAAGAATATAAGAAAGCCATAAAAGCCGAAGAGTTGAAAGACATACTCGGTTTGCCGATAGCTCAACACGATCACCAGCTTAATAAAAATCATATAGGCGTTGTATGTGGTCTGGCGTGGACGCAGGTAGGAGGAGAAATCCTTTTCGTAGAAGCAGCTGCAGGAAAGGGTAAAGGCGGCTTGAACCTGACAGGTAATTTGGGCGATGTAATGAAAGAAAGTGCAACATTGGCATACGAATACATCAAAACGAATGCCGAGAGTTTGGGAATAGATGCCGACGAATTGGAGGAGAAGAATATGTATGTGCATGTGCCGGAAGGGGCAACCCCTAAGGACGGACCGAGTGCAGGTGTAACCATGTTCACTGCAATGCTCAGCACATTAAAACATAAGGAAGTCAAATCCAATGTGGCAATGACCGGAGAAATCACTCTGCGAGGTTCCGTATTACCTGTTGGTGGAATAAAGGAAAAGATACTCGCTGCAAAGCGTGCAACAATAACAGACATCATTCTTTCCGAGGCAAACCGCAGAGATATAGAGGATATAAAGAGCGACTACCTTGACGGATTGCAATTCCATTTCATAGAAAATATGAGCGAAATTCCTTCATTGGCATTTGTCAATTAAACTATAAAAATCAGAAGGCATGCAATTAAGACTGACTTATGATGAAATAGGAGACTATGATTTCGGCATAGCACACGTCAAGAAATTAACCCCTGCATACATTGATAGCACCACGGTAAGCATTACGGCAGAACTTGAGTTCTTTATCGGTCTTTCATATAAGTTTCGCTTGAAATTCGAGACAATCATCGGAACGGATTTGCATTTGACTTGTGATGACGGACTGTTGAAGATAGTCGGAATGCTACCTTCTTTCAAGGAACAACTCCAAAAGAAAGCGGATTTCATAGAAATAGACAATCATCTGATTAATGTTCGTCTCTCCAAGATAAAGCAGTTGGACAAAGTACTCGAAAAAATAGAGCCGGAGAGAGTCTCTTTTGACGCTTCCGGCATTTTGATAGACATGAAGTTGAAGTAAAATACTGCTTCAACTTCTTTTGTTTCATCTTATCCGAATTTCTTTTTCCGCATCTGCTTTCCATGCTAAAACTTGAGGCGAAATATATCAGCCAATCGCAAATCCTCCAAGTCTGAACACAAAATAAAAATCGCATTTGAAGCTTTTCAAACAATCCATATCGGCAATGAACAAATCAAAGCAGCAAAGTCTCCAACCTATAGTAATAAAAGGAGCGAGAGTAAATAATCTCAAAAACCTGAATGTCGAAATACCGAGCAACAAACTCGTTGTCGTTACGGGAGTGTCGGGAAGTGGAAAAACATCATTGGCTTTCGATACCTTATTTGCCGAGGGACAGAGACGTTATGTTGAAAGTCTTTCTTCCTATGCCAGACAGTTTCTCGGAAAGATGAACAAACCGGAGGTCGATGACATAAGCGGCATAGCCCCTGCCATAGCCGTCGAACAAAGAACGGCAAACCGTAATCCGCGTTCCACAGTCGGTACAAGTACGGAAATATACGAATATCTCAAATTGTTGTTTGCAAAAATAGGTCGTACATATTCCCCTGTTTCAGGTTGTGAGGTAAAACGCCACAGTGTAAACAATGTTGTAGATACCCTTTTGACATTACCCGAAGGCACCAAAGCAAGCATTCTTTCACCAATCAAGCTCAAAGAAAACGAAACACTCTCCGAACGTTTTGAACTTCTAATGCAATCTGGCTATATCAGAGTAATGCTTAACAACGAAATCAAACGCATAGAAGAACTCTTGGAAAACACTGTTTCGATAGTGGAGACCCTAAGTATAGTCATAGACCGAATAAGTATAGAAAGGGTCAAAGATAACGAAGAATTGCGTATGCGTTTGTCCGATTCCGTGCATACTGCGTTCAATGAATCAGACGGTTTCTGTGATGTGCTTTTGTCGAATGCCACACTTATGCATTTTTCAAACAGATTTGAAGCCGACGGAATAACATTTGTAAAACCATCGGAGAACTTCTTTTCTTTCAACAACCCTTACGGAGCATGTAAGCGGTGCAGCGGTTCCGGTATGATTGAAGGCATATCGGAAGATTTGGTAATAACGCGAGGTGATCTCTCTGTTTATGACGGTGCAGTCAACTGTTGGAAAGGCGAAGTGATGCGAAAATTTAAAGAAGACTTCATTGCCAAAGCCTATAATCGCTTTCCCGTACACAAGCCCTACAATCAACTTACCGAAAAACAAAAAGACTTTCTTTGGAATGGCGATGAAACAGTTATAGGTATAAATCGCTTCTTCGATATCATCAGAAGCGAAAGCTATAAGATACAATTCCGAGTACTCCTTTCCCGATATACCGGCAGAACTACCTGTCCCGATTGCAAAGGAACAAGATTGCGTAAAGACGCTTCCTATGTCAAAATAGCAGGAAAAAGCATTGTCGATTTGGTTCTTATGCCCGTTAACGAATTACTTGATTTCTTCAATAATATCAGCCTGACAGAATACGAGCAAAGCCTATCCTCTCGTTTGCTTCCCGAAATTCGCACCCGACTATCCTATCTTTGCGAAGTAGGCTTGGGCTATCTGACATTGAACCGTCAAAGTTCCACTCTTTCAGGAGGCGAAAGCCAGAGAATAGCCTTGGCAAGCTCTTTGGGCAGTCCGTTGATGGGCAGTATGTATGTATTGGACGAACCAACCATAGGACTGCATTCCTGCGATACTTGCAGTTTGATAAACGTTCTTTTGAAGTTAAGAGATGCAGGAAACACCGTTATAGTTGTAGAACACGACGAAGAAGTCATCAAAGCAGCCGATTACATAATAGATATAGGACCCTATGCAGGCAGACATGGCGGTACACTTGTTTTTGCAGGCACATTCGATGAACTTATAAAGCATGGCAATTCCCTTACGGCGGACTTCCTTTCCGGCAGACAACGCATACCTTTGCCCGCCAAGCGACATTCTTGGAAGGAATACATCAAAATAGAGGGAGCAAGCGAGAACAATCTGCAATCCGTCAGCCTTACCCTCCCTCTGCAAGTCATCACTGTCGTCTGCGGCGTATCAGGCTCGGGCAAAACCACACTGATAAAGAAAGTATTCTACAATGCCATGCGTTATAAGCTCGGAATGTCGGTAGATGATATGCCTAAGTGTTCCGAACCAACCGGAAGCCTGAAACTTATAGAGGCAGTAGAGATGGTCGATCAAAACCCCATCGGACGTTCCTCCCGTTCCAATCCCGCAACCTATCTTGGAGCCTTCGATGAAATAAGAACCCTCTTCGCCGAACAGCCTCTTGCCAAGAAGCGAGGTCTCAAAGCCGGATACTTCTCCTTCAATATAGCCGGCGGAAGATGTGAAGAATGCAAGGGTGAAGGCACGGTTACCGTGCAAATGCAATTTATGGCAGATGTAATCCTGCCTTGCGAAAACTGTAACGGCAAACGATACAAGGAAGAAGCCTTGGAAATAAAATATAAGGACAAATCCATAGCCGATGTACTTGCAATGACAGTAGAACAAGCCATAGAATTTTTTGGAGATGACGCAAGCCCTCTCTGCAAGCACATAACCCAAAAACTGCGAGCTTTGAAGAAAGTAGGTTTGGACTATTTGCAGTTAGGACAAAGCTCCATAACATTGTCGGGAGGCGAAGCCCAAAGAATAAAACTTGCATACTTTCTCTCGAAAGGAGACAGCGAGAAGAAAACCCTCTTTATCTTCGATGAACCTTCCACAGGCTTGCACTTCTATGACATAGTCAAGTTGAACAAATGCTTTGAGGAATTGGTAAAACTCGGACACAGCGTACTTATCATAGAACATCATATGGATATAATCAAAACAGCCGATTGGCTTATCGAACTCGGACCCGGCGGGGGCAGGAACGGAGGCACCATAATCTTTGAAGGCACCCCAGAAGACTTAGTCTCCCGAACCGACAGCCTCACCGCACGATACCTTAAACCCAAACTGCAACTCAAATAAACCAAGTTCAAACACTATTTCAATCTTTGCCAGAAACCAAACGCCGATACAGAAAAATAAAACGCCGTTTGGAGAAATTATAACGCCGTTCTAATTTTCTAAAACGGCGTTTGGCGGAAAGTCAATAATGCAAGGTTTCGGAGAACAGACTATGCGGTGTTTTATTGCGGAGAATGCTGTGTCGGAAAAAGTGAAAGGCTGCATTCTTTTCGGCATTCGGTGCGTTCTTTCGTATCTTTGTCGTATCTTTGCACAATAACTGAAAAATACATGTAATGATGAAAAACATAACTGCCTTTATTTTGTCGTTTTTACCGGCAATGATGTTATTCTCTCAGGAAACGCCTTGCAATTTTACGGAGGTAGAGGAGAACGGAAAGATTGTTTATAAGGGTGAAAGGAACTATATCAGTACGGATTACAAGGAGTTGAAAATCTGTCTGCAATTCCAATATTCCGAAGGGCAATATTGCATTGCAGTAATTACGGAGGGAAACCGCAGAATGGAGATAGACAGTACCAATGTGGCATATATGCAACTCGGAAACGGAAAGGAATACGTTTTGAAGCCCGGTGAAAGAAAATATGACAAGGACGGAAAACAGTTGGAGTGCAGATATGTGGTAGGGGAGAAAGATGTGAGGGATTTTTCCAACAATCCGATAAGAGGAATCTTTTTTTCGACGGATATATATCCGCAAATCGATATTTCGGATTTGAACAATTATACTTCTCGAAAGTTGAGGGAGAGATTTAATTGTGCTTACACGAATTTCAACAAACAGGATTAAAAAATAAAACACACAGATATGAGCAGTAAAGTAACCAAGCAGTTGGTAAATCCGCAGAGCATAGTTGTTGTCGGTGCGAGCAACGACACTGCAAAGCCGGGCGGAGCAATATTAAGAAACATCAAAGAGGGTGGCTTCAAAGGAAAATTGTATGTTGTCAACCCTAAGGAGGACGAAATCCAAGGAATAAAGTGCTGTAAGGACGTAAAAGACCTTCCGCACGTTGATTTGGCAGTCATTGCAATAGCAGCCAAATTTACTGAAAACGCAGTCAGTGTTCTTACCAAGGAAAAGAATACCAAGGCATTCATAATCATTTCAGCCGGTTTCGGAGAAGAAAGCCATGAAGGCAAGGAATTGGAACAAAGAATAGTCAAATTGGTTGAAGAAGCGGGAGCATGCCTTATCGGACCTAATTGTACAGGTATATTCACGCCTTATCATCACGCCATATTCTCGAAGCCATTCCCTAAATCCTCGCCTAAGGGAGTGGATTTCATAACCGGTAGCGGTGCAACGGGTTGTTTCATCATGGATATAGGTATGCAACAAGGCTTACACTTCAATCACTGCTGGGCTGTCGGCAATTCGGCACAGTTGGGAATAGAAGACATATTGGAATACCACGATGAGAGTTTCAATGAAAACTCTTCCAAAGTTATATTGATGTATATCGAGAATATCAAGAACCCTCAAAAACTTTTGACTCACGCACGCAGTTTAAGGCGTAAGGGTTGCAGAATAGCAGCCATAAAGTCAGGTTCTTCGGAAGCAGGTTCGAGAGCAGCCTCCTCGCATACCGGAGCATTGGCAAGCCCTGATGTGGCAGTTGATGCTTTATTCAAGAAAGCCGGAATAGTGAGATGTTATGGCAGAGAGGAACTTTGTACCGTAGGAAATATCTTCACATATCCGCATTTCGATGGAAAGAACATTGCAATCATCACTCACGCCGGCGGTCCTGCCGTAATGCTTACAGACGCATTGAGTAAAGCCGGATTGAACATACCTCATATTGAAGGAAAACAGGCAGACGAATTATTGACCAAACTGTTCCCAGGTTCGGCAGTGGGCAACCCTATCGACTTTCTTGCAACAGGAACTCCCGAACAACTTGGAACAATCATAGATTACTGCGATACGAAATTCGATGGCATAGATGCAATGTGCGTTATCTTCGGAACACCGGGACTTGCTCCTATTCATGAAGCGTACAGAGTGCTGTCAGATAAAATGAAAACAGCAAAGAAACCTATCTTCCCTATTTTGCCTTCGACCCTTGTGGCAGGTGAAGAAGTAAGAGAGTTTGTCGATAGAGGCAATACCTATTTTGCCGACGAGACAGTGTTTGGCAATGCAGTGGCACGCATAGTTGCAACACCGGAACCAGCAAGCGAAGATGACGTAGTGAAGATTGACACAGCTAAGATAAGGGAAATCATTTCTCGTTGCGAGAACGGATACCTTGATGTCAAGATAATGAATGAATTACTCGACGCAGCAGGCATCAAACACGCCGTAGATTTATCATCGGATAAGGTAGAGGATATAGTGGCTTTTGCTAATAAAGTAGGCTATCCTTTGGTTATGAAAGTCGTAGGACCGGTTCATAAATCCGATGTGGGCGGAGTGAGTCTTAATGTGAAAGACGAAGCACATGTAAGAGCTGAATTTGAGAGATTGATGAAGATAAAGGACACTTATGCCGTGCAAGCTTATCCTATGTTGTTCGGAACAGAAATATTCATAGGCTCTATGCGTACACCGCTCTTCGGACATCAGGTACTATGCGGCTTGGGCGGTATATTCATAGAAGTATTGAAAGACGTTCAATCCTCACTTGCTCCTATCGGAATAAAGGAAGCAAAGCAGATGATAAAGAATTTGAGAAGCTATAAAATCATTCAAGGAGTCAGAGGTCAAGAGCCGGTAAACGAAGACCTGTATGCAGATCAGATAGCAAGAGTTTCCGCCTTGGTTCAAGCAGCTCCGGAAATAGCCGAAATGGACTTGAATCCTTTATTAGGCTCACCGACAGCAGTCGTTGCCGTTGACGCAAGAATAAGAATAGAAAAATAATCCGCCAAACAGCAGCGGAAATAACATTTCCGTCAAAATAAGAGAGTATTCCGATTTTTCGGAATACTCTCTTTGCATTATAGACCGACATTTCACCCTTCCTCACAGCTGAACATCTTATATCATTCAGCGAAACGCTCTTTCAAAAAGATTAAAACGGCGAAAGAATTTCTTAGAACGCCGTTCTGATTTTTTCTTTCGGCGTTTTGTGTATTACCAAACGGCGTTTTATTTTTGCCAATCTCTGATGATTTACATAAGTAGCAGAAATACATCTCATTGCCGAGTCATCAAATGCTCTCGAAAAACACTACCGTAATCACTCTCGTCAATTTTTCTGCAAGTTATGGAGTTAATGAATTTGTTAACCTTAATATCAGCAGATTTTCAGCGGTTGGGATGCTACGAATGTTAGGAAACATGGAGGCCTTTCGCTTATTCCGCTTCTACTTATGATATATGGATTTTATAGAAGCGTCAGGTATTCCGGGCAATCATAATAATTGTAGATTTTATAGAACAACCCTACATTCTTTGTTTCATGCTTCCGATTAAGATGTGGTGGCTTTTTCGTTCTTACTTGCCTATCGTTTTATGGAAATGTGCTATCTTTGCAGACGTAAATAATAGTAAGTAATTCAGAAGTAAAAAAGGAGAAGAAAATGTCTCAGATTATTGGAATTCATTCAAGGCAAATCCTTGATTCAAGGGGAAACCCAACGGTTGAAGTGGAAGTTTATACCGATGCAGGTGCTTTCGGAAGAGCAGCTGTGCCTTCGGGTGCTTCGACAGGTGTGCATGAGGCTTGCGAGTTGAGGGACGGAGATAAGAGTTGTTTCGGTGGTAAGAGTGTATTGCAGGCTGTGAAGAATGTGAACACTATTTTGTCCGATGAGTTGAAGGGCATGGTGGTTACAGAGCAAGGTGCTATTGATGCCAGAATGATTGAAATCGATGGTACGGAGAATAAATCCAAATTGGGTGCCAATGCGATTTTGGGTGTTTCTTTGGCTTGTGCGAAAGCGGCTGCCATGGAAACAGGACAGGAGTTGTACAGATATATAGGCGGGGTTAATGCCAATACATTGCCTATTCCGATGATGAATATATTGAATGGCGGTTCTCATGCGGACAATAGCATAGATTTTCAAGAGTTTATGGTAATGCCTGTGGGTGCAGATTGCTTTTCAAGGGCTTTGCAAATGGGTGCTGAGGTATTCCATAAGCTTAAAGAGGTGTTGAAGTCCAAAGGTTATTCCACCAATGTGGGTGATGAGGGTGGTTTCGCTCCAAATCTCGGCTCAAACGAAGAAGCCATAGAAGTTATATTGACGGCTATTGAGAAAGCGGGATACAAACCAGGCAGCGATATATGTATTGCTTTGGATCCTGCTTCAAGTGAGTATTATATACCGGAAGAAAACGTTTATCACTTGCACAAATCCTCAGGTGAGAAACTTACTCCTGAGCAAATGGTTTCTTATTGGAAAGAATGGGTGAATAAGTATCCTATTATATCTATAGAGGACGGCATGGCTGAGGACGATTGGAAAGGTTGGAAGGCTTTGACGGATACTTTGGGAGATAAAATCCAATTGGTGGGCGATGATTTGTTCGTAACCAATCCTTCTCGTTTGAAAATGGGTATAGAGAGGGGCGTTGCAAACTCCATTTTGGTTAAGGTTAATCAGATAGGTACGCTTACCGAAACAATAAATGCGGTTAATCTTGCATACAGAAACGGTTACACTGCAGTTATGAGCCATAGAAGCGGCGAAACCGAGGATACCACCATTGCCGATTTGGCTGTTGCATTGAATACAGGACAGATTAAAACCGGTTCTGCTTCAAGAACAGACAGAATATGCAAGTATAATCAGTTGTTGAGAATAGAAGAAATGCTTGAGGAACAAGCTGTTTACTTGGGTACAAACTTCAAATTCGCAAGATAAGTTTCTGCCTGTCGGCATAAAAAGGGAGCAAAAGTTTTGTCAATTCGGTAAAATTTCCGAACTTTGCACCCCGAAATATGTGAAGTACGAATATAATAACGGTATAGAGATGTCAAAAATTTGTGAGATTACAGGTAAGAAAGCATTGGTAGGAAACAGAGTTTCTCACTCGAATATCAAAACGAAGAGAAGATTCTATCCTAATTTGCAGATGAAGAAGTTTTATATTCCCGAAGAGGATTTGTGGATAACCTTGAAGGTTACTCCTGCGGGAATGAGAACAATCAACAAGAAAGGTATAATGGCTTGTTTGAATAATTCCTTGGAAAAGGGATTTATCAAATTCTAAGCGGGTTATATTGTTTTGATTAGGGAATTTGGTTTAGGAGTTCGACAAGATCGGACTCCTGTTTTTGATTTAGGCATGGCGGAAATTTATGGCTTTGATACAAAGATAAGAGTTGAGTATGTGGACACGGATAAAATGGGTGTTGTTCATAACAGCAATTATTTTCGTTTCTTTGAACGGGCAAGATGTGAAACGATGCGGGCGATTGGAATCAACTACAAGGACGTTGAGGCTTGCGGAGTAAGAATGCCTGTTATAGAGCAGTATGCAAAGTATATTTTACCTGCCGAATATGATGAAATTCTGACTGTCAGATGCAGTTTGGAATGCTTACCGACTGTCAAAATGAGGTTTGATTACCGGATTTCAAAGATGGAAAACGGGGAAGAAAAGATATTGTGCAACGGATATAACATATTGGCATTTATAGATATACATAGCGGAAAGCCTGTGGTGTGTCCAAATTGGATAACAGAAAAATTACAGAAAGTTTTGCAGTTACAGAGAAAATGAATATCTTTGCACGACAAAAATACAGTTCAATCAATTACTAACAACAAAACAGAAAGAGGTATTAATTATGATTATTGTTCCTATTAAAGAAGGCGAGAACATTGAGAGAGCGCTCAAAAAATTAAAGAGAAAATTTGAGAAAACCGGTGTGGTGAGAGAGTTGAGAAATCGACAGAAGTTCACCAAGCCTTCGGTAGTGGCAAGAGATCGTAAGTTGAAAGCTATCTATATCCAGAAGCTGCAACAGCAAGCGATGGATAAATAGTTTTCTCAAAAAAAAAATGAGAGGCTTGCAACAACATTGCAAGCCTCTTTTTCGTTATACTCTCAGATAGGGAAATCAAAGTTTGAAAAAGCTACATTTTTTATGCACACAGATGAATTTATAGAATACCTTAAAACAGAGAGAGATTTCTCTCAGCATACTGTATTTGCTTATCTTGCGGACTTGAAGCAGTTTGCAGAATGTATAGAAAGAGAATGCGGAGTTACGGAAGAAAAAGACGTAACGGCATCTATGGTTAGAATATGGCTGGTGAATTTGAAGGAACATGGAGTTTCAAACCGCAGCATAGGCAGAAAAGTTGCCAGCATGAGAACTTATTTCAACTTTATGGCAAGAGAGGGATTTGTCAGTCAAAATCCTATGCTGAAAATCGTTGCTCCCAAGATTACTCTTAAAAACCCTAACATCGTGTTGACTGATGACATGGAGAAAGTGCTTATAGAAAAACAACAGGATACGAGTTTCACAGGAGTTAGGAACAGTTTGATTTTGGAATTGTTGTATGCTACGGGAATGAGGCAGGCAGAACTCTTGGAGGTTGAGGAAGATGATATAAACTATGAGAACAGTGAAATAAGAATTGAGGGAAAGGGCAGAAAGGAAAGAATAGTGCCTATAAGCCGCAGCTTATTGGATAAAATCAGAGAGTTTATCGACAGAAAGCATGCCTTGAATATTTCAACGCCGAAGTTACTTGTCAATCGAAGATTTGGACCTATGACGAAGAAGCAACTCTATACTTTGGTATCTCGGGAATTGGCAGTGGTTACGTCGCTTGAACAACATTCTCCTCACGTGTTAAGACATAGTTTTGCGTCAAATGTCTTGAAAGAGGGCGGCGATTTGAATTCGGTAAAAGAGATATTGGGACATTCAAGTTTGGCTTCGACGCAGGTTTATACGCATACAACCATAGAAGAGTTGAAAAAAGCCTATAAACAAGCTCATCCGAGAGCAGGAGAAGACACAAACGAATAATAATAATGTGAATAGTCTTGACGGAATTGCCTAAGCACTACACAGAAAGACAGTTCATGCAAAGGGGAAGCAATTCCCGCACATAAGAACGGAAACTTAAAAACAAAAAGGAGGTCATAATGAAAGTGGTAATCAATGCTGTGAAATTTTCTCCGGAAGAGAAATTGCAGAACTTCGTAAATGAGAAAGTCGGAAAGTTGGAAAGGTTATTACCAGAGGCTTTACAGGCTGATGTTACTTTGAAGATAGACAAACCCGAAACCAATAACAATAAGATAGCCGATATAAGGCTTGTGGTAAGAGGTAATGACTTGTTTGTAACCAAGCAGGCAGATAGTTTCGAGGAAGCCGTCATGTTATGCATTGACGCCTTGAAAACTCAGATAGGCAAGTTCAAAGAAAAGAAATAATCAATAACAAATCAAGATGCAAAGAGGCAAGCGTGCAAATGCTTGCCTCTTTCTTTTTTTAACAAATAAAAAGCGAGAGACAGAGATTAAACACTGCCTCTCGCATGATATGCATTTCTGTATGGTTTTAATGATTAAACATATCCTTATTGAAGAAATTCAATATCTCTATACAACTGTCCCGCATTGCGAGAGCCGGAGATTGCGGATTGAGTTCTATCGCCCGTGTGTAGCTGTTGATCGCCTCTTTCCAATGATTGCCTCTGCGGAAAGCATTTCCACGGACGTAAAACGCCTCATCTTTCAATACATCTTCCTCCTCTGCAATCAGTTTATCAAGCAACTCTATTGCCTCTTGCACCTTATCTGCTTCCAAAAGCCCTTTCGCTCTATCAATATCCTCTGTCCTTATCATGCTTCTAAAATTCAAAAGTCTTAATTGTAAATCATGAACGTACCTGTTTCGCTTTCCAACCTGTTGGGAGCGTCATTGTGTCTGTACCTGACCTTCCAAACATAAATACCCTGCATAACAGTTTCGCCTTTATAAGTACAATCCCAAGCCTTCTCTATCTTATCAGTCTTATATACCATTTCCCCATTACGATTGAATATCATAAGTTCATATTCCACGATATTATCAATCCACAAGCGGAATTCTCTGTTCGCAGGGTTGTTATCATGAAGATAAATGCCCGTAGGAGCCCAAAGGAAATGGTCTCTCTTTACTCTTATGAAAGTGGAAATAGAATCCACACAACCGGCATTGGAATACGCCACAAGGTTTATATCAAAACGCATCGTGGTATCCGTCAACGGGAATGTATGAACGAAAGACTCATCATCGGAAGTAAAGCCATCGGACAAAGTCCACATTCTGGAAACATTGCCTCGTGAAGCATCCGTTATGATAGTCGTAGGATCTAATGCGTCAAGCACTCCCGGATTCAAATTGATGATAGGCGTAGGCTTCGGTTCAACTATTACAGTCATCTCATCTTGCGAATGACAGTTTATTTCATTGTAGCCATGCACCCTGTACAATGTCGAACTCTTTGGAGAAACAACAAAATTTGTTGCATTGCTTCCGTTTACGGCAGGATCCGAAGTCTCCCAAACCCATAAACTTGCATCTCCGTTGACGTTTATTTCTGCCGTTTCACCCTCACAAATCAACTTATCCTCGCTCAACATTATTGTAGGCAAAGGCTTCACCACCACAGTGGCAGTTTTCACAGTCTCACACATAGCAGGAGGCAACTTAACATTCACCGTATAAGTCTCGTCCGCAGCAGGGTTTACCACTATTGAATTTTCCGTACTGCCGTTGTTCCATTCAAAAATACAATTTGCAGGATTTGCCGTTGCAGTCAGCTTTGTCGAAGTCCCCGCACAAATAGCCATTGTACCGCTTATGGTAACTTCCGGCGAATCATTGACCGTTATCAATACCGTATCGCTTGCCGTACAACCCAAGTTATCAGTCTTGACAAGGATATAGTTCCCCGTTTCCTGAGGAGCAAAATTCAGCGTATCGCCTGTGGCTCCCGTACTCCAAGAAGACGTACCTGGGTGTTCTTTTAGAATATCCGTCAAAACCACCTCATCATTCCTGCATATCGTCAAGTCATCTCTTAACTTCACATCGAAACTCCTGTTCATCACAACGCAGGAATCATATCTCGTACAAACCAATACCCCGTATTGGTCGTAGTTCTCAATCTTGAAAACATACTTCACGGAATCCGCATTACGATTGTTCGCCCTTGTGAAAGTTGTTTGCAATTCCGTAAGAGTATCGTCAGGGTTTGCAAAAGGAGCAATCTGATAGTATTTCCCGTTGTCTCCGCCACCGTTGAGCGAAAATTCTATATTTCCACCCCTGCATACCGTATCAATATCCTCAACACTGCCATTATGAGAAATAACAATATCCGGCATATCGATAGGATAATACACGGCAGAAGAGTCCCAAACATCAAACTCATTGCCATCATCTCGAACTATTGTATTCTTACAAAAATATCTGTAAGGACCATCGTCAGCCGAAAGATTTACCATAACAATACCTTGGTCGTTCGGAGATACCGGCTCCATAGCTGCCTCATAGTCAAACGCCTTTCTTCTCTGCCACTCAACTCCGTAAGTTCCCAATTCACCTGATGGTTTTATTCGCCATGCCTCGTTTTGAGCAGTCCATTGCGTTGTATTGTAGCTTTGCGTTCCATTGGTAATGGTTACAGCCTGTGTTCCGTCTGCATTATGTATTCCAAGCGTTGCCTTACCTCCATTGGTTGTTGCACAGCATGGTTTGTTTTGCATGTAAAACTCAATGACATTGGTAGTCTCATAAAGCACTATCATGTGCGTTGCAATCTGACTGTTATTGCCAAATAACGGCACTTCATAGAAACTCAAAACTATCTTTCTGCAAGGATAATCTCCTATGATTTGAAAATACATATGTCCAGGGTATGTAGGACGGGTAGCAAGGAAGTGTATATCATGATAAGGACCGTAAACACAGTTTTTATAGCGATTAGTATTTGGTAGAGGACCGGATGCGGAACCTTGTGAAAAATCACAAAAACTTTCACAGTTTGTTGTTTGAGATGCAACGGACAAATCCCAACTAAGTAAAGCATTTGACCCTATTACACAATGAGTATAAGAATTTCCATAGAAAGAAAAACTGAACTCAGGTGTTCCCGGCGGTTCCGGTGGTCGATTAAAGCCCAAGCTCATCACCATTCCCCAGCAGTCATCCCGAGGAAGAATATACTCCGTTCCCGAACTGAACTCGTATGGCGGTTCATACGGGATACGTTCATAGACATAGTTATTCGAACCACCCGGAGCAAAAGTTACCGCTCCCAACATATATGTTTCTCCACACTGCATCTGTATTCCGTTGTTCAGTTCCTGAGCAGAGAAGTCGATAGTATCGGTAGCATTGTTCTGAATCTTGATTTTCTTTGCATAAACAGCAGCACAACCTTGTCCGCTTGCCAAATTAAAGCTGAATAAACAGCAGACGAAAGAGATGAAAGCGATTTTTCTCATATTATTTATATATGTATATTCGTAAAATCTGTTCGTAGCCCGCCCCGATACGGAACGCCTTGACGAAAATACCGTGCAAAGCTACTAAAAAAACAACAAACAGACACTGCCAACCCACGATTTGTTTTCCCTTTCCCATTAGAAAAAGCTAATAAGAACTCACTCTTTCCCTTTTTTCGCAGTCCCAAACCCCATTTCACCACCGCATGATTTACCCCTGCCGAATCGAAACGCCGTAATAATTTCTCCAAACGCCCTTTCAGAAAATTATTACGCCGTTCTAATTTCAACAAAACGCCGATTCGTTTTAGGTATATGCTTTTCGAGCAAGATGAGAGAGAAAAAAGATGGAATATCTTTTGATACTATTGCCGACTTTGGGTATAAAACAAAAGCAGGAGAGTTGTTTGCTTCCTGCTTTCTTGCGGAAAGTGAGGGATTCGAACCCCCGGATCCGTGAAGATCGACGGCTTTCGAAACCGTTGCATTCGACCACTCTGCCAACTTTCCGTTTTGCAAAGGTAGTATTTTTCAGTGATTCGACAAGCCGCAATAAGTTTTTTTTCTTGCGAAGACCATTCTATCCTTTCCGAAGAAATCTTTGACTGTTTTGGTTTCGTAATTCAAGGAAGTGAAAATCAATTCCGTTTCATGGCAAAGAGCTTCATTTGTTTCCAAATATATTTTTCCCATTTCTTTGAGATGACATTCCGCAATCGAAGCAATGCTTCGATAAAATTCCAATGGATTGTCGTCTTTGACGAATAAAGCCGTATATGGCTCGTATTCCGTTACATTAGGCTTCATCTCCACTTTTTCGCTCTCCCTTACGTATGGAGGATTGGAAACTATGATGTCAAACGACACCTTTTCCGGTAAACCTTTCCTCATATCGGCTTTGCGAACCTTGACATTAACGCTGTTATGAGCCGCATTCTCCTCGGTTTGTGCAATAGCCTCATCGCTGATGTCAAAAGCAAAAACCTCGCTTTGAGGAAGGTGTTTAGCCAATGCAATCGCAATACAACCGCTGCCACAACCAAGGTCGGCAATCTTCAAGCCGCTTTGCGAAGAGTTCTCTTTTATTATGTTATTCACCAATTCTTCCGTTTCCGGACGAGGAATCAATACTTTGCGGGACAATAATATTTCCGTATCAAGGAAATCACATACACCGATTATATATTGCAGAGGTCTGTTCCGCTTTAAGTCCTTTATGCCGAAGCGTATTTTCAGAAGTTCCGACTCACTCACACCAGTCATAGGTTCGGACAATATTTTGGCAATGGACAAACCTGCAAAATGTTCCAACAAGCGATAAACCATTGCCCTTACCTCTTCTTTACCATAAATATCGTCCAATTCCGAATGAGCAAACCGAACAATGTCCTGAACTTTGTTTGAAGGTATCCGCATTTTTCTTATTTTTGTCGCTGCAAAAGTAGGTAAATTATCACTAACAGCCTTCTTGCTATGCAAGAGATATAATATTCATGAACTTTTTCGAACTGTATTCTATGAGTGAACAAGACAATATTTACATGAGACGCTGCTTTGAATTGGCACGTCTCGGTGCGGGTTCGGTGAGTCCGAATCCGATGGTGGGTTCTGTGATTGTGTATAATGGGGACGTAATCGGCGAGGGCTGGCATAGGAAATACGGGCAGGCTCATGCGGAAGTCAATGCGGTGGCTTCGGTCAGGGACAAAAGCCTTTTGAAAAACTCGACTATTTATGTGGCATTGGAGCCTTGCTGTCATTGGGGAAAGACACCGCCTTGTGCAAAATTGATAATAGAGAGCGGCATAAGGCGTTGCGTTATCGCCAACACAGATCCAAATCCCAAGGTGTCGGGAGGCGGCATAAGGTTGCTGAAAGAGGCAGGTATCGATGTCGTTACAGGCGTGTTGGAAAGCGAAGGGGCGTTTCTCAATCGTCGCTTCTTCACCAATCAAAACGAAAAGCGACCATACGTGATATTAAAGTACGCCGAAACGGCCGATGGCTTTATTGCCCCTGGGGGAAAGGGTGCATGGATAAGCAATGACGCTCTCAGAGTATGGGTGCATAGACAAAGGAGCGAAGAAGACGCTATAATGGTCGGCTATCATACCGCAATGCAGGACAACCCGCAACTGAACGTACGATATTATGGCGGAAGAAATCCAAAGCGTATCGTTTTCGACAAAGAACTCAGCCTTCCTGCACAAATGCACCTCAAAGATAATTCACAAGATACCTATATCTTCAACTTCAAAAAGGACTTCAAGGACGGAAGAAACACATACATTAGATTGGAAAGAAATTCAGAGGTGGTGAAAAGCATGTTGAACTATTTGTATGAACAGAAAATATGTTCTCTTGTTGTAGAGGGCGGACGGAAAACCTTGGATATGTTTTTGCAATCTGATTTGTGGGATGAAGCAAACGTAATCACAGGAACAACAAACTTTAATGTCGGCATACCTTCTCCTATCATTCCGATAAAAGCCGCAAAGGTCGAAACCATAGGTAATAACACATTGCGAACATACTTCAATATGTAAGTATTTAATCGATTGATTTTTCCGACATCTCCGGTGGGTATAACCCAAACGCCCTTTCAGTTTTCTAAAACGCCGTTTGGAGAAATTATAACGCCGTTCTGATTTTTTAGAACGGCGTTTTGCTAAATGCTTGATGTTTAAGGGTGTTTCTTTACGCTTAGGTGGCGGGGTTATTCCTTGTCAAACCAGCTTGCATAGGTTGGATAGGCATTGGAAATTCTCTTCACGGTTCCTTCCAATCGTTCTTGGTCTATGCTTTTTACCTTTTTTGCGGGACATCCTGCATAGACGCTGCCGCTTTCGCAATGTGTGCCTTCAAGAACCACCGCTCCGGCGGCAATGATTGTGTTACTCTCCACAACGGCTCCGTCCATTACGATGGCTCCCATGCCGATGAGAACATTGTCTTTGATGGTGCAACCGTGTACTATGGCGTTGTGGGCTATAGAAACGTAGTTCCCTATGCTTGTGGGGGCGGTTTTATAGGTACAATGTACGATTGCTCCGTCTTGAACATTGACATAATCTCCCATTACTATCTTATCCACATCGCCTCTTACGACGGAATTAAACCAAAAGGAGCAGTGAGAACCTGTCTGCACGTCTCCTACTATTGTTGCATTGTCGGCGATAAAGTTTTCTTCGCCGAAACGGGGTGCAATCCCCCTTACCTTTTTTATAAGTGCCATTATGTTGATTGTTTTATTGATTGAAGTGTGGCAGAGTGCCGTTTCGGCTCGGTATCACACTATAAAGATTTCCAAAATCTCCAATGAGTTTTGAGGCTCTATCAAAGCGGATTGACAAACAGCAGGAAGCATGATGACTTCACTTGCTTTCAATGGTATTCTTCCGCTTTCGGTATTGATAAAGCCCTGTCCTCCTACACAGAAATAAAGAACGAAAGTATCCAAAGCACTGTAATCCTTTCTTAATCCTTGGAAACAATGTATGTGGTTGACTGTGAAGAATGGTGTTGTCAGCATATTGCTTGTTTCATTCGGGTGATAATGGTAATGAATTTTGCCCGAATGTTTGTGGCTCTTCAAATCCAAGACCTGTAATGCCCGTTCCAAATGCAGAGGGCGTTCTTTACCGTTTGCATCTTTCCTTTGCCAATCATACAAACGATAAGTTACATCGCTGCTTTGCTGAACCTCGGCAAGCAGACAGCCCTTTCCGGCACTGTGAACCATTCCCGCAGGTATGAAAAAGAGATCGCCTTTCTCCACTTGTTCCGTATTCAAAACCTCAGGCAGACTGCCGTCTCTCACACGGTTGATGATCTCCGCTTTTGTCATGTTTTTATTGAACCCGTCGCAAATTCTGGCTCCTTTATCGGCTTGCAAGACATACCACATCTCATTCTTTCCGTTGTCAAGCCCTATACGTTCGGCATAATCGTCGTCAGGGTGTACTTGAACGGACAAATCGTCTGTCGCATCAAGGATTTTCAAAAGCAAAGGGAAGTTTTCGCCAAACTCATTGTAGTTCTCTTCACCCAAAAGTTCATCGGCGTACATTTCTATAACCTCTCGGATATTTGCCTCTGCCAAAAAGCCGTTTGCAACGACACTTTCCTGCTCGGCAAGTCCCGATAAACACCATAACTCGCCGCATGACGGCAAGGGAGAGTAGTCAACACCCAATAGATCTGCAATCTTGTGTCCCTCCCATATCCTTTGTTTGAACAGAGGCAGGAATTTAAGCGGATATATTCCTTGTTCCATATAATTTGTTTTTGCAAAGTTATGCAATTCTCCTCAAACGTCGTTTGCGTAGCGGTCAAAAACAGAAGAATTTACTTTTGGGATTGTTTTCTTCTGCCATTTGAGATGATTTATGCCCGTTTCCTTGCTCTGTCTATAATAATAGTGTACGAAGCAACGTTGTTTGATTTGTCTAAATTGTGAAATAATCATCATGAAAACCCGATACATTGGTCTCTCTGACCAAGAAGTTGAAGAAAATCGCCTGAAATACGGCGAGAATACAATGACTCCTCCTGCCAAAAAACCTCTTTGGCTTATATTTTTAGAGAAATTCAAAGACCCTCTCATCGTTGTACTCTTGGTTGCGGCTGTTTTGAGTCTGGCTATTTCCTTTTATGAATATTTCGTGCATGGTTCGCCGACGGCTTTCTTGGAACCGGTTGGAATTTTCGTCGCAGTCTTTTTATCGACAGGACTGTCATTCTTCTTTGAACATAAAGCGGAGGGCGAATTTGAGATTTTGAACAAGGTGAACGAGCATGAGAAAGTGAAGGTTTATCGAAACGGTAAATTGACGGAGGAAGATAAAAGCAAAATCGTGGTGGGTGATATTCTCGTTTTGTCGTCCGGAGACGAGATTTGTGCAGATGCCGTCCTTTGCGAAGCCACGGGATTGCGTGTCGATGAGAGTTCGCTTACGGGAGAAAGTTCTTGCAATAAGACAACGGACGAAACGGAATTCGATAGCGAAGCAACATTTCCTTCCAACAAAGTTTACAAAGGCTCAAATGTCTTGGAAGGCGAAGCAGTCTGCAAGGTGTTTGCCGTTGGAGACAATACGGAAGCCGGAAAGGTCTTCGCGGCAAGTCAAATCGACAATTCCACACGTACGCCTCTCAATGAACAGTTGGAGAAATTGGGAGGAGTGATTTCCAAGATAAGTTATTGCATGGCCTTTCTACTGCTTGCAGGCAGGCTTGCCATGTTTTTCTTCACCATGAGTTCGTTCGATTGGATTGAATTTCTGACTTACATGCTGCAAAGTCTTATGATAGCAATCACTTTGGTCGTTGTGGCAGTGCCGGAAGGGCTTCCTATGGCAGTTACATTGAGCCTTGCTTACAGCATGCAGAAGCTTTTGAAAAGTAAAAGCCTTGTAAGGCGTATGCATGCTTGCGAAACAATGGGAGCCGTTAACGTTATATGCACAGACAAGACAGGAACGCTGACACAAAACCAAATGACGGTGGCATCGGCTTTGTTTCCGGAAAATTTGAAAGCCGATAAATTCGTTGCGGAAAGTCTTTCTTTGAATTCATCAGCCTATTTGGATTGTTTCGATGACGGAAAAATAAAGGTAATCGGCAATCCGACGGAAGGAGCCTTGCTTTTGTGGCTGAAAGATGAGGGATACGACTATATAAAATACCGAAACGAAACCGAGGTATTGGAGAAACTGCCATTCACAACAGAGAATAAGTACATGGCAACGGTTATTTTCTCCAATGTTTTCAAGAAAAAAATTCTTTTGGTCAAAGGAGCGCCTGAAATTGTGCTGCAAATGTGTACCTCTTTTGAACAAGGCTTTGATATAAACGGCGTAAGAGCAAATCTATCCGACTTTCAAAATAAGGCAATGCGGACATTGGTTTTCGCATATAAGGAATTAGACAATCATAAGAGCGTTATAGATGACGGAAAACTTGCCGTGCAGGATTTATGCTTCATGGGCATGGTCGGAATTACCGATCCTGTGAGAGCGGGTGTGGCAGATGCCGTAAAGGAATGCCTTAATGCCGGCATAGATATAAAGGTTGTAACCGGAGATACTTCGATTACGGCAAAAGCAATAGCCGAACAAATAGGCTTATTGCAAGGAACAAACGATGAAAACAGCATAATAACAGGTGAGCAACTCTCTTCCATGTCACATGATGAGTTGAAGAAAAGAATAAAAGACCTGAAAATCATTTCGAGAGCAAGACCTATGGATAAGAAACTGCTTGTCGAAACATTGCAAGAGGAAGACTGTGTCGTGGCAGTAACTGGTGATGGAACGAATGATGCACCTGCTTTGAAATCCGCCCAAGTGGGTTTATCCATGGGCGATGGTACCAATGTTGCAAAGCAGGCAAGCGACATCACGATAACGGATAATTCTTTCAATTCCATAGTTCGAGCCGTTATGTGGGGCAGAAGCCTGTATCAAAACATACAAAGGTTTATTCTTTTCCAAATGACGATAAACGTGGTTGCCTGTTTCATTGTGCTTTTCGGGGCATTCATGGGCAAGGAATCGCCGCTTACGGTAACTCAAATGCTGTGGGTAAATCTTATAATGGACACATTCGCCGCCATGGCTTTGGCTTCGCTTCCGCCAGATGAGAGAGTAATGAATAATCTTCCCCGAAAGAGAAAAGATTTCATCATTACAAAATCCATGCGTAAGGGTATTCTCGGAGTAGGAGCCGTCTTCTTCTTCGTCCTTATGGGATTGCTTTACGTTTTTCAGCATTACGACATACAGAATATGAAAGATATTTTACTCTTTGGCGGATATACGGCAACGGCACATCTGTCCGCTTATGAGAAAAGTCTTTTCTTCACCATCTTTGTGCTTATGCAGTTTTGGAATATGTTCAATGCGAAAGCGTATTTGAGCAAGCGTGATTTCTTTCACTTCAAAAACTGCAACAGTTTCCTATTTATCGCTGCCATTATATTGATCGGTCAAATTCTTATAGTAAGTTTCGGCGGTAAAATGTTTAATGTAACACCTATAAAGTTGCAAGACTGGTTCGGAATAATACTTTCCACTTCTCTTGTGCTGATTGTGGGAGAAATTACAAGGTTCGTGAAAAGGCATGCCAAGGCTTAGTGAAGCCTGAGACTGTTTCGCTGCTTTCAATTCAGAATATACGGTAGCAATTCGTCTATCTTGCCGAGCGAAATCACCTCTATACCTTTTACTGTTTGCGAAAGATTTTTGGCATTGCCTTTGGCAATGTAAATTCTCTCGAATCCGAGTTTTGCAGCCTCGTTTATACGTTGCTCTATTTTGATTACACCCCTTAATTCGCCGCTTAAGCCCACTTCTGCGGCAAAGCAATGGCGGTTATTTATCGCTATATCTTCCCCTGAAGAAATAAGACCGGCAACAATCGCAAGATCAATGGCAGGATCGGATACTTTCAAACCTCCGACTATATTAAGGAATACATCTTTCGCCCCAATCTTTATGCCTACACGCTTTTCCAATACAGCCAACAGCATGCTTAATCTTCTCAAATCAAATCCCGTCGCATTCTTCTGTGCAGAGGAATAATAAGAATTGGCAACCAATGCCTGTGTTTCTATAAATAACGGACGGTTACCCTCCATTGTGGCAGCTATTGCGGTGCCTGACAATTCTTCTCCGTTATTTGACATAAGTATTTCGGAAGGATTGCTCACCTGTCTCAACCCATAGGACTGCATTTCGTAAATTCCCAACTCCTGAGTCGAGCCGAAACGGTTCTTTATCGAACGAACAATCCTATATCCGTAGTTTCTCTCTCCCTCAAACTGCAAGACAGTATCCACCATGTGTTCTAAAATTTTCGGACCCGCTATACTGCCGTCCTTTGTTATGTGTCCGACAATTATTACAGGAGTTGCGGTCTGCTTGGCATAGTTACTCAATCGAGCGGCACTTTCTCTTATTTGCGAAATACTGCCTGCCGAAGAATCAATATCGGCAGTGGTCATGGTTTGAATGGAATCCACTATGATGATTTGAGCTTTCACTTCATCGGCTCGTTCGATAATATTTTCCACACAGGTTTCTGTCAACACATAACAGTTTCCGTTCATTCTGTTAATGCGTTCAGCTCTCATTTTTATCTGACCTGCACTCTCTTCTCCGCTTACATAAAGCACTCTTTTGTCCTTACAATTCAATGCCGTTTGAAGTAAAAGGGTGCTTTTGCCTATTCCCGGCTCTCCACCCATCAAAACAACGCTTCCGACAACGAGACCGCCGCCCAAAACCCTGTTCAACTCATCATCTTTCAGGTCTATACGCTGTTCATTCGCACATTCAATTCTGCTCATCAGCATGGTAACGGCTTTTTCGGAAGTTATCCTGCCGGCACTTCCCCTTGCACTGCGGTGAATAACCTCCTGCTCATATGAATTCCATGCTCCGCATTGCGGACAACGACCGATCCATACAGCGGATTTGGCTCCGCATTCACGACAAAAGAAAGCGGTTTTCTCCTTTGCCATATCAGCTCGGCTTTATCTTGACTTTATACTTCATTTCTTTCTTGTGCGAGAATTTCTTTTGGTCCATCAGGTAATCCTTATGGTATGGTCCGATAGGAAAATCCGAGAAGGTATAAGTCTGCATTTGTTCGCTTATTCCCAAATAGTTATTCTCTTTTTCATCACTTATTAAGCCGTTATCGCTTTTTGATTTCGGCGGCAGTTGAGAGTCATAATTGAAATCGGAATGGCGGGAAAACAATGTCTCTCCGGTCTTTGTGGAAATCAAATCATACTGTGCGTTCATGTTTACGTTCGTTGTCCACCATTCTTTCTTGACAGAATAAACCGTTATGTACAAAACTGCATCCACTCCGTGAGATTTGAGATATTTCCTGCTGTCCGATTGTTCGCAATAACGGGAATTAAACATTGTGTCTGCCTTATAAGCGTCCAAAGCAGGCAAAGCTGGCAATACATAATAGCCTTTGTTCACCAATTCTTTGCATACGGAAACGTAGAACATCTCGTCGGCAAATTGTTCCTTGCTCCTGTTCCATGGATACATTACCATAATGGTTTTAGGCTTCTCTTGGTACATCAGATTATAAGAAACCTCTCTTTCCACTTTCTTGGGAAAGACCTTATGCCACGTTCTCTTTATGAAGTTCTCCTTTTTCTCTCCCTCTTCTTCATGATTCTTTTCAAGCTCTTTAAGATACCTCTTGCGGGCTTTCTTATCCATTACGCTGACATTGCTGTCCGCTTGCAGCAATACCTCTTCCACTTGAGCGAAGCCTGCACCCGCTACAACAAATAGCGATACGAATAACATTATAATACCTTTTCTCATAGTCCTAACTTTTGCATAAGGGATTCGACATAAACCTTGCTTTCAGGGTATGTTACATACTCTTTTTGGAAATACGTCTTGGCTTCATCTCTGTTGCCTTGCAGAAAAAGCAGATAGGCATAATCCGCATATGCTCCCGGAGGCGGCACATTGTTCGCCCCTTTCGGGTGTTCCACAATGCGTTTGTATGATTTTGTCAGCTTTTTCAAATCCTTTCCTTCCAAGGATTTATTTTGTTTCGCATAGAAGTAAGTTACTTCATCGTAATCGTAATGAGAATACAAAGCCTTACCGCATGAACATGCGAGCAAAAGAGAAAAGCCTGTAACGAAAAATATTTTCTTCATCTCAAATTGTTTCTTAGAAAGTTCAAAATTACGTTTTTCCTGCGTAATTGCCAAAAATTATCGGCTGTTTTATTTGAATATCTCGGTTGCTCGCTCGAAAATTCCGTTCATATAAGCTATTGCCAAGCCGTAATTGCTGACCGGAATGTTGTTTTCCAAAGCCGGCTTGAGTCTTGACCGGAGTTGCTTCCTACTTGCAACACAACCGCCGCATTGAATAATCAATGCAAACTCCCTCAATGGAGTTTCGATATTGTCCAAGCCGCTCACAGCCTCACAATGTATATCTTTACCCGTGTATTTGCGAATAAGTTTCGGCAATTTTACCCTGCCTATATCCTCACATGTCGGTTGATGAGTGCAACTTTCCAACATCAAAACCCTGTCTCCGTCCTTCAAACTATCCAAATAAGGCGTACCCTTCAAGTAAGCATCGAACATACCTTTCATTCTCGCCAACAAAATAGAGAAACTCGTCAACGGAATACTCTTCGGCACAACGGCATTCACCATTGCGAAAACCTGAGAGTCCGTAACAACCAAATCAGGCTTTATTCCCTTTTCATTCAAAACATATTCCAACTCTGTTTCTTTCACCACCATGCATACGCAGTTCTTATCCAAAACCTCCCTTATCAGTTGCACCTGAGGCAATATCAACCTGCCTTGCGGAGCCGCCGAATCAATAGGAGTAACCAACAAAACGACTTCACCACCCTCAACAATCCCTTGCAATAAAGTACGTTTTTCACCTTCCTCCCCTCTGAGAATTTCGCCTATTCTTCCTGCCAAAGCAAGCATAGCCTCCTTGGAGTGATTTTCCAACACCAACACCTCACTCGAAACCGCCTCTCTCAACTCTGCCAACATATCGGCATTCGCCTTGCACACGTCCTCTTTATTATAAACCACAAGGCACGGAACCTCAAAGCGTTTGCATTCCTGCAAAAAGTCTTTTTCCATATCCGAAAACCTGTTCTCGCTAACCACAAGCACAGCCGCATCAACCCTTCGCAGTTCCTGCATGGACTTTTCCACCCTTTGCCGCCCCAAATCCGTCATATCGTCCAATCCTGCCGTATCCACAAGAACCACAGCCCCGTAGCCGAACAATTCCATACTCTTTCTGACCACATCGGTAGTCGTTCCTCTCTGCTCTGAAACGATTGAAACCCCCTGCCCCGTGAGAGCATTTATCAAACTGCTCTTTCCGACATTACACCTGCCGAAAAAACCCACATACTTCTTCTCATTTTTTTCCATCTTATCCATAAGCAATGAATTTTATCATACAATACCCTTTGTCCTTGTCCTTTTCCAAACAGCAAAACGCCAAAAGGAAACACAATGCAAAGATAGTAAAATATCCGCAAGCAACACCACCGCAACACACCGCCCTTTCATGAAAACTGAAACGGCGTTTTAATTTTTCCAAACGGCGTTTTAATTTTCTGAAAGGGCGTTTGGTTGTATTGGTTCTAAGTGGTTGATTTTTCAATAGTTGTCAGGGTATGATGAGGGCTTGAATTTGCTGTCGGAATAGGTTGAAAAACGGTTTATTTTCAGTGTGTTATTTGTTTGTTCCGAAAAATGTTCTATCTTTGCTCTATTAAATTTTTTTGAGAGATGAAGACAATTAGAAAATTCGGCATTTTGTTGCTTTGTATCTTTGCTGTAACGGCATTCTTCGCTTTTTCCAGAGATGAAAAGGAGGAAACAGGGAGAAATTCCGAGGAAGGAGCAAGAGGGGAGGTGTTCACAGAGACATTCACTGTGAATGCTGTGCAATTCAAGATGGTGAAAGTGGAAGGCGGAACTTTCCAAATGGGAGCTACCTCGGAGCAAGATGATTATGCATACTATGATGAATACCCTGTTCATTCGGTTACTCTCTCCGATTACTATATCGGACAAACCGAAGTAACGCAAGAACTATGGGAAGCCGTCATGGGTAGTAATCCTTCTTACTTTAAGGGCAATAATCAATGTCCGGTGGAAAAGGTAAGCTGGGACGACTGTCAAGAATTTATCAAAAAGCTCAACCGACTTACAGGAAAGAATTTCCGTCTGCCTACGGAAGCCGAATGGGAGTATGCAGCGAGAGGCGGAAATAAAAGCAAAGGCTATAAATACAGTGGAAGTAATGATGCAAATGCTGTTGCATGGCATAAAGGCAATAGTGAAAATGAAACACATCCTGTTGCATTAAAACAAGCCAATGAATTAGGCCTATACGATATGAGTGGAAACGTATGGGAGTGGTGTCAAGATTGGTATGGTGATTATACGAGTCGGTCACAGAACAATCCCAAGGGAGCAAATACCGGTAGTTTCCACGTTCTGCGTGGCGGCAGCCGGGTCAACGACGCGAGGGGCGTGCGAGTGTCGTTTCGCGGCGGCGGCGCGCCCGACTACCGCGACTGCTACTGCGGTCTCCGCCTCGCCCTTTAAGTTTACCGCTTGGTAATCCGCCAGATGTTTTAATCGACATACCATTGCTGCAATCGGATACCTGCAAGCATAAAACAAAAAACGATGTTTGCTTACAGGCTTTGCAAGGAGTGATTATCAAACTATATATCTATCGTGACAAGAGGCAAAGTGTCGAATAGTGAATTGAGCATAAGTTGCCTGTGATTTGAGTTTGAACTTTTGCATGCTTCGCTTTTATTATTCAGAAGGTGGAAATATGCATACAAACTTATGTTCTCGCAGTTTGTGAGTCCGAATACCGAAATGGAACAAAGAGATTAAGGAGGCGAAAGGGTCAAAGATACTGTAAGATAAACATAGCCAAGCAAAAAACCGCAAAAAGATTGAACCGTGTGTCGTATTTTTTTGTTACCTTTGCAAACTCGTTTCGGAGACGTTTCTTTCGGATTTTGTCAAAAACCGAAATACGTTCATTGAAAGAGTTTTATATCAATATATTATTTATTAATTTCAGAATGAGACAATGACAAAGAAGTATGTTTATACCTTTGGCGGCAAGACTGCGGAAGGTAAGGCTGACATGAAAAACTTGTTGGGGGGAAAAGGTGCGAATTTGGCTGAGATGTGCTTATTGGGTCTTCCGGTTCCTGCCGGATTGACGATTACTACGGAATGTTGCACCGATTATTATGACCATAATTGCGAACTTCCAAGTGGTTTGATGGAGCAGGTTTGGGACGGAATGAAGAGAACGGAAGAGATTATGGGAATGAAGTACGGAGACAAAGAGAATTGTCTTTTGGTTTCCTGTCGTTCAGGGGCAAGGAGTTCCATGCCGGGAATGATGGATACGGTCTTGAACATAGGTCTTTGCTCGGATACAATACCCGGATTGATAAAGAAAACGAATAATCCTCGTTTTGTTTATGACTCTTACAGGCGTCTTATTATGATGTACGCCGATGTGGTTATGGAGAAAGCGGAAGGCTTGGAGCCTGCAAAGGGTGTGGGTATCCGCCGTTTGTTAGACGATATGTTGGACGAATACAAGCATTCCAAATCTTATAAATCGGATACTGATTTGACCACAGAGGATTTGCAATTCTTGGCAGAGGAGTTTAAGAAAACCGTTAAGGAAAATCTCGGAGTGGAATTTCCGGATAATGCGGCAAAGCAGTTGGAGGGCGGAATAAAAGCCGTTTTCAAGTCATGGAACGGAAAGAAAGCTGTATCATATAGAAGAATAGAGGGTATTCCTGACGATTGGGGTACAGCGGTTAACGTTCAAGCCATGGTGTTCGGCAATATGGGTGATAATTCTGCAACAGGCGTTGCATTCACTCGTAATCCTGCAACGGGCGAAAACCTTTTCTATGGAGAATGGTTGGTCAATGCACAGGGTGAAGACGTGGTTGCCGGCATAAGAACGCCAAATCCGTTAAACGATGATACGAAGAACGAACAGAATAAGCACTTGCATTCCATGCAGGAGGCAATGCCGGAGACTTATAAGGAACTTTGCAACATTCGTGAGATATTGGAGAAAAATTTCCACGATATGTTGGATATAGAGTTCACCATTCAAGATGGTAAACTCTATATGTTGCAATGCCGTGTCGGCAAAAGAACCGGCGTAGCAGCTTTGACGATGGCAATGGACATGCTTAAAGATGGCTTGATAGATGAGAAAGAAGTTATAAGAAGAGTTTCTCCTACCCAGCTTGATGAATTGCTTCACCCTATTTTGGACACAAATGATGAGAAAAAGCATAAGATTATAGCGAAAGGCTTACCTGCGGGTCCGGGCGGAGCAGTCGGTGTGATAGCTCTCACAAGTGAAGAGGCAATGAGGCTTGAAAGAGAAGGCAAAGACAATATATTGGTAAGAGAAGAGACCAATCCGGAAGATGTAGAGGGAATGCGTGCCGCTACGGGTATTCTTACGGCTCGCGGAGGTATGACTTCTCACGCTGCATTGGTCGCAAGAGGTTGGGGAAAATGCTGTATAGTGGGCTGTGATGCTTTGCAGATAAACATGGATGCCAAAACGATAACTATTGCAGGCAAGACATATAAAGAAGGCGATGTTTTGAGTTTGAACGGAACCAAAGGAATTGTCTATGACGAAGTTGTGGCAATGATAAACGCAACAGAAAATCCTTTGTTCCAACAGTTCATGCAGATAGTTGACAAATATCGTACCATGGGAGTGAGAACCAATGCCGACACTCCGGAAGATGCTCAACAAGCTCTTGACTTCGGTGCAGAGGGTATAGGATTGTTCAGAATAGAACACATGTTCTATGGAAAGAACTCGGAAACGCCTCTTGCGTTATTGAGAAAAATGATACTTTCAGGCTCTACCGAAGAACGTAAAAAATGGTTGAACGAATTGCATCTTCATATCAAACAATCGGTTAAGGGAACAATGAAAGTAATGGACAAGAAACCTGTTACTTTCCGCCTTATCGACCCTCCTTTGCACGAATTTGTGCCTCACACAAAGGACAAGATAGATTTACTTGCCAATGAATTGAACATCAATTCAGCCGAATTGGAGGACAGAATAGAGGTATTGAACGAGGTGAATCCTATGATGGGATTGAGAGGTGTAAGACTCGGTGTTATCTATCCTGAAATAAGTGAAACACAATTCAGAGCTTTATTTGAGGCTGAGGCAGAATTGAGAAAGGAAGGCTTCGATCCTCACTTGGAAATCATGATTCCGCTTACCGTTTCGGTTACCGAGTTGAAAAATCAAAAGGAAATATGCGACAAAGTGCATGCAGAAGTTGAGAAAGCAATGAATGCAAAAATTGCATACATGTACGGTACCATGATTGAGATACCTCGTGCAACTTTGGTGGCAGATGAAATTGCCGAAGTGGCTGATTTCTTCTCTTTCGGAACGAACGACTTGACGCAAATGACGTTCGGATTTTCCCGTGATGACGTTAACGCCATCATTCATGAGTATCAATCAAAGAAAATCCTGCCTGCGGATCCATTCCAGACCTTAGACCAAGAGGGAGTGGGACAACTCGTAAAACTCGGTGTCGAGAAAGGTCGTTCGACCAGGGCTTCGCTGAAAATAGGTGTCTGTGGAGAACACGGAGGCGACCCTGCATCGGTGGAATTCTTCTTCCGTACAGGCATGAACTATGTTTCATGCTCACCGTTCAGAGTTCCGGTTGCAAGATTGGCAGCGGCACAGGCAGCTGTCGGCATGTAAAATCAATCAAATCTCATAGAATGAAGGGGGAGTCTTTTCTTGGGATTCCCCCTTTTGCAAATAATCAGAATAAAACATGAAAAGGATTATCGCAATCGGTATATTGATTTTATCAGGCATGCTTTTACAAGCACAGAGCCTTGATGAAATAATTGCTCATTGCAATCAACAGGCAAAACAAACCAATTCGGCTTACTATGAAGCCCTTATAGAGATAAAAACACAGCAAAGCAAACATAAGTATTTGCATAAGGTGAGCTTCAAAAAGACAAAGACGAAACAACATCTGCCTAAATTCAGCATAATGCAGCTGCATAACAATCTGCCTGACTATCGACAATTCTACGATCAAAGAAATTTTACACTGATTGACTATGCAAGCAATGTGGCAAAGCAATACAGAAAAGAAGATATTGATGTTTTTGAACAGGAAATAGAGGTTCATGCCCTGCACCCCTATATGATGAAGTCGAAACTCTTTGACAAGAAAAAGAAGTATGAACAAATCACTCTCTTACAGGATACTGTGATAAACGGAGAGATATGCGGCAGAATTGAAATAAGAAAACAGGAAAAGAATAAGACAATTTGGCTTGACAGGCATGAGATTTACACCATAAGTTTGTCGTCTTATCAACCCATGGCAGTGAAATCGGAAATCAGAACTTGCAAACAGGGAACGAAAGACACTGTTCAAAAGAGTTATGAGGTAAATTTCCTCCGTTTGGATCTCAATGCAGCATTTTCCGACAATCATTTCGATTATCGTTCCGACAAATCGCCCTATACGTTGCAATATATGTCTTATTCTGCTCTGAAAGAACAATGGAAAATGCAGGAGAAAGACCAAAGTTCCTTTGCTTACGGAAATAAAGCTGTGTCATTTCGTCTGCCAAACAGCAATAACGAGATAGTCAAACTCGAAGATATGAAAGGGAAAGTTGTAATCCTTGCTTTCTATTACAACAACTGTTCACCTTGTATCCAAATGCTTTCCGATTTGGAGGCTTTGTATCAAAGCTATAAGGAGAAAGGTTTGGAGGTTGTGGCATTAAATCCCATAGACAACGGTTCAGACAGTGAGCAATTCAATAAATTCGTAAAACGAAACCGCTTAAACTATCATGTATGCAGCGTCCCACGCAAGACGCTTGAAGAAATATATTTGGTTTATTCCTATCCGACCATCTTTATCGTAGATAAGAAAGGTAAAATATGCTTTTCCCATCAAGGCTATAACGCTTTATTCTCGCTGGAAGTGGAAAAAGCAATCAAGAAAGCACTTTAACGAAAGCCAATCGGCATTTATGAAGTTTGAAAGTTCATTCCTTTCAAACAAAAAGGCAGTCGGCAGAAGTCCGAAGTTCCTTGAAACTTTATAAAGGCAGGGAGGGGGGGCGAAATTGTCGGTGTATGAATATGAGTGCAGATAATGCTTTTCGTCATGGTAAGAATAATCATGATGATATTCATTAACTGCCGTTCGACAAGCAGTTTCATAGCAAACAATGCTTATTGCAAGACATCGAAAATCGTTCGACTCTCAGATAACGGCTTTTGGAGTGATGCCATGACGAAAACAAAAAAGGGAGGAGGCATCTCGCCTTTCTCCCTCATGTTGAATTAAAAATTAAAACCTGAAAAGAATAATGATTTTACTCTTCATGATTATGTTCACAACCTTCTCCATGTTCATGAGAATGACCGTGTGAGCATCCGCTTTCAATTCCCTTGGCTGTATTCTTGCAACAAGCAGGCAATTTCTCGATTGCTCTTTTGTTTGCCTTGAAATTAGGCGTTTCAAAGCCTGCTTTTGCCAAGGCTTTCTCTATTTTCTCTTGTGTTGTCTTGTTTTCTTTGAATGTTACCAAAACAGATTTGGTAATAGGATTGACTTGAAAACTTTCAACTCCTTTTTCGTATGCAAGAGTCTTCTCTATGATAGGGTCGGACTCCCCACAACAATACTTTGGTAAGGATATTTGCACTGTTCTTTCCTGTGCCATTACGCCTATTGCTCCAATAAAGGCAAAGAGGCAAAACATCAAAACTTTCTTCATTGCTTCTTATTTTTCTCGTTAATTATTTCGTTCTTACCAAACGCCGTTTCAATGATAACGAAAGGGCGTTTGAAAAATTTCTTTCGCCGTTATATTTTTTTCTTTCGGCCTTTCGTCAAACGCTTACTTGATATTAAGTCTGAAACCAAGGTAGAATAATCTTCCCATCACAGGTGCATAGACCACAGAGGCGTCAAAATGTTGGCTGAACGGTTGGTCGGCTCCAAAAACAGGGGTGTCCTGTTTATAATCCGTGAGGTTTTCTGCTCCCACATAGATGTCGAAGTTTTTGAACTTACGAGTTATTTGTGCCAACATGTATATATATGCGTTTGCATAGTCTTTCTTGTAAGCGATATTGGAAGGTATTCTCTGTTTGCCGTTAAACTGTGTCGTCAAATCGAACATCCATTTGTCGTACTTGGTTTTGTAGGACAAGACAAGCAAGCCTTTCCATTTTGCGACGTATGGTTTCTCCATTAACTCGCCGTGATAAGTTGTTTTTACGTCGTTGTATCTTCCGGCCAAAGTGATATTGAACCTGTCAAAGGGTTCAATGTTGATGTCCAACTGTGCTGCATTCGAATAACTCTTGCCGTCAAGATTGTAGAACAAAACCTCGTTGGCACTCTTGTCCAAATCCATCACTACCTGATTGACAAAACGGGTATGATAATAGTCCAAAGCTATGGTCATTTCCCTGTCTCCTCCGAGTTTGATGGTTTGGGAAATATTCAACCCGCCGTTCCAAGCATCTTCCATATCGAGTTTGCCATCTATTTTGATGTTTCTGGACGAGGCAAGTATGCCGAAGTTATCCGCAATAGGGTTTGCACTTCTGTAACCCTTTCCGCCGGCTCCGCGAAATATCAAATCATCGGTTATTTTCCAACGGAAGTGTAAACGTGGCGTGATGATGTGTTTTTCATAGAAAGAATTGTAATCGTATCTTACCCCTGCGGTGGCGACGAACTTCTTATCGTATTTGAAACTGAACTGTCCGAAAACGCCGGGTACTATTTCCTGCTTGAAGAAGTTGTCTTTTATTCCCTCTATATCGGATCGGAAAGCAGTCGCACCGAGGTAGGGCATGCTGAAAAGGTCTTCCTTCGTATCGGAATAACGGAAACTTGCTCCGAAATCGACGCTGTGTCCGCCCCAAATCTCGCTGTTCACAAGCACATTGGCATAAACATCGCTCTCTCTGCCCTTATAATTTGTCAATCCGTAATAAGCATCTTGTTTGAAATAAGTTGCGGAAACCTGTGTACCGAAAGAGGAAGCGTTATTTATGGGAGCTCCGTTCTTTGTGAAGAAGTGAATACGGTCGGTCGTACCTCCGAGACCGTAAATCGTACTGTCGCCTCTCATACTCTTCTCAAAATCCATATCACCCCCCACTCTCTCTTCATGAGTGTAGTTAATCATGGTCTGAGAGCAAATTCCGTCCGGCACTTCATACGTCCAACGGTTGGCAAGGTTTATTTGCGTTTGCTTCGGATAGTCCATGAATCCGTCTCCGTGAGAATACCCTTCCCTGTTTCCCAAATGGTCGTATGCCTTGAAGCGGTTTGTTGTCCCATAAACGTAAAATCCTGTCGATAATTTGTCGTTAAGCATTATGTTTGTCTTTGCACTCAACTCGCTTTTCAACTCATTATTCACGTATGCGTTCAAAGAGAATAAATCTCCTTTGTTCGGTTTTTCGTATTCCAAATCTATTATTCCCGTAATGGTCTCATAGCCGTGCTTTACGGTTGCAACGCCCTTACTCACCGAGATACTTTCCATCCAATTGCCGGGAACATATCCCAATCCGAAAGGAGCAGACAATCCTCTCAAAAACGGCATGTTTTCAAGCAAGAGTTGAGAATATACTCCGGTCAATCCCAACAACTGGATTTGCTTACTGCCGCTCACAGCGTCCGAATATCCGACATCGACAGAAGCAGAGTTTTCAAAACTCTCCCCAAGATTGCAACAAGCCAAGTGTTTCAAGCCCTCAGAGGAAATTATCTCTTTTTGTTCGAGGCTCATTTTGGAAAGATAATTGCTCTTCATTCTCTCCTTTATTTCAACGACGTTCAACATCTCGCCAACCGCTTTCATGGCAACCTCGATATTTGTTTTATCTCCCACATTCACCGTATCGGATGCGTAACCCGTATAACTGAATATCAATTTGCCTTGCTCCGATTTCTTACGAACGATTGTAAACACTCCGTCCACATCTGTTATTGTTCCACCTCCACCGTTCAACCAATAAACGTTACAACTCGGCAGGGTTTCCTTTGTTTTCCCATCAAAAACTCTTCCGCTTATCTTTTGAGCCGCAGCGTCAAAAAACAAGATACTCAACAGCATAACAAAAATAAATCTGTACTTCATTTCTATCCCTTTTTAGATTTCGTATGCTTAGACGATTTGCGAGCGGATTTATTACAGGGATTGTGAGAAAATATATCGAAAAACGATATTTTGATTGTTTTCGGACGTCGATAAAATCCAAAGAGTACGTTTATTTGTATCTTTGCAAAGCGGTTGAACGAACTGCATAAAAGCAAAGTTTATGGATATAAGTGCAATAAGGGAAGATTTTCCACTCTTGAAAGAAAAGGTGAACGGCAAGCCTTTGATTTATCTTGATAATGCTGCCACCACACAGAAACCTGATAAGGTCATAGACACCATAGATTATTATTATCGTCATCAGAATGCCAATGTACACAGAGGCGTTCATACTTTGAGCCAAAAAGCAACCGATTTGTTTGAAGCTGTAAGAGAACAAGTGTGTAAATTCATAAACGCACGAGAAAGCAGTGAAATAGTTTTCACAAGAGGAGCGACCGAAGGGCTTAATCTTTTGGCTGAAACGCTTACACAATCCATGAAAGAAGGCGATGAAATACTGCTTTCCGAGAGTGAACATCATTCAAACATCGTACCATGGCAGTTGGCTGCTCAAAAAAGAGGACTTGTCATCAGAGTAATTCCTATTGATGATGAAGGCATGTTGCGATATGATATGTTGGAAGAATTGCTTGGTGAACGAACAAAAGTTGTTTCCATTGCACATATCTCCAATTCACTCGGAGTTGTCAACGATGTGAAAGCGATTTTCGCCAAAATTCGCCACAAATGCGGCAAAGGGGTGAAAACCATTGTCGATGGAGCTCAGGGAATAGTGCATAGAAAGGTCGATGTGCAAGATATGAATTGTGATTTTTATTGTTTCTCTGCTCATAAGCTGTATGCTCCTATGGGCATAGGTGTTGTTTATGGCAAACAAGAACTTTGGGAAAGCATGCCGCCGTATCAGGGTGGAGGAGAAATGATAAAGGATGTAGATTTTTCGGGAACGACATTCAACGTGCCTCCTTACAAATTTGAAGCCGGCACTCCTGCTGTTGCAGAGGTTGCGGGTCTCGGTGCGGCTTTAAATTATTTGGAAAAGGTCGGACTTGATGATATTTTCGCTCATGAAGACATGATAATGAATTATGCACAAGAGCGTTTGAGCAATATAAAAGGAGTAAAGACGTATGCAGCAAAAGCAACTAAGGCAGGCAGTCTTTCTTTCAATGTAGAAGGTTTGCACCCCTTTGATGTAGGTACGCTTTTGGATCAAATGGGCGTGGCAATACGAACAGGACATCACTGTGCCCAACCCGTCATGAAACACTTCAATATACCGGGTACGGCAAGAGCCTCTTTTGCTCTTTATACCACAAAGGAAGAAATAGATATTTTCATCAACGCTTTGGAGAGAGTAATAGGAATGTTGGCATAAAAGTTCTGCGAAAATGACAGACAGCTATCTGACGGTTGAAAATAAAGTCGAGACATTATATAAGGAAAAAGGCAGCAAGTTTTTCTCTTTCGTATTTCCTGTAAAAGACCTCTCCGAAGTGAAAAGCATTTTGGACGAACTTAAAAAGAAATACTACGATGCTACTCACCATTGCTATGCATATATCTTAGGTTTTGAAAAAGAAGTCTTCCGAATGAACGATGACGGAGAACCCTCTTCAACGGCAGGTAAACCGATATACGGGCAGTTGCAATCGAAAAATCTTACCAATGTATTACTTGTAGTGATTCGTTATTTCGGAGGAACAAAGCTTGGTGTAAGCGGATTGATTAAGGCATATAAAACGGCTGCTGCGGAATGCTTGTCGGCAGCAATGATTGTTGAAAAAAAAGTACGGCTGTCATATAAAGTGATGTTTCCTTACGAAAAAATGAATGCCGTAATGAGCCTGTTGAAAGAAATAAAAGCAGAGCAAACAAAGCATATATTTGAAACGGAATGCAGTATGGAAGTTTTGGTTGAAAGCAGTCAACAAAATAAATTCGAGGACGCAATTTCAAAGATTGAAAAAACAAATTTTTCTCTTTTGGCAAGCTTGTGATTGTTCATATTGCTGTCTTTTGAAATCAAAAGCCTGATTGCCATAACTTTGTTCTTGTTGAAAAGATATGCTTTTCCTGTGAAGAAAAATCGCTTGAAAATTGTTTGAATGGTATTTTTTTTGTAAGAGAGTTGTAAAGCGTACGTAAACATGGTTCATGAGCTGTCTAAACTCAAACATTACTGCCTTTTAATCGCATTTCCCTCTCTTCGGCTGCAAAAACGGACAACTTTGCTCGGCTTTTCTATAAGAATATTTTTCGACATTTCCAAAATGAAATCGGAAAATATTTTCCACAATAAAGAGTTAACTTTGCCAAGCAAAAAGGAGGAAGATATGTTCACTTCTCAAAAATCAAGAAAAGCATCATTTCTCCTATTAGAGAAGACTATTGGTATAATTAGACAAAGTAACGGAGGTATTAAATGCAAAAAGATTGTAACCAAGTTTGGCAGAACTGTTTGAACTTCATCAAGGACATATTGCCCGATAAGCATATATTTGAAACATGGTTTGTTCCCCTCAAACCTCTCGCCATTCAAGACGGTGCTTTGACGCTTAAAGTTCCAAGCATGTTCTTTTGCGAGTGGTTGGAAGCAAATTATATCGGAGAATTGCGTGCAGCCATAAAAAAGGAACTGGGAGAGGGGGGAAAACTCATTTATTCCATTGCCATAGACGGCTCGGCTGTCGGACAAGATGTGCAACTGCCTTCAAGCGACAGAACAGCCACACAAAACAGTCCGACGACAATACCTGTAAATATAGATACAAACGTGAAAGATTTTCCAAATCCTTTTGTGATACCGGGGCTTAAAAAGGTAAAAGTCAACTCACAATTAGACGAAAACTATTCTTTCGAGAACTTTGTGGAAGGAGCCTGCAATCGATTGGCACGTTCCGCAGGTTATGCAGTTGCACAAAATCCCGGAAAGACATCATTCAACCCGCTTTTCATTTACGGCTCCGTTGGCTTGGGTAAAACGCATCTTGTTCATGCAATAGGCTTGGAAACCAAGCAACGTTATCCCGACAAAACGGTGCTTTACATCAGTGCCGAGCAATTCTTTCAGCAGTATATTGATAGTGTAAAGAACAAAACAACCAGCGACTTCCTGCAATTCTATCAAATGATGATAGATGTTCTCATCATAGACGACATACAATTCTTTGCAAACAAGCAAGCCACCCAAGACATCTTTTTCCAAATCTTCAACGGATTGCATTCCGCAGGAAAACAGCTGATAATTACTTCCGATAAATCACCGGCAGAGCTCTCCGGCTTGGAACAAAGAGTCATTTCCCGTTTGAAATGGGGGCTGAGTGCCGACCTTCAAATGCCGGACGCACCCACAAGAGTGGAAATAATTAAGAGAAAACTACGGAAAGACGGTATAAGCATGCCGGAAGATGTCATAGAGTATCTTGCTTACAATGTCAGCACCAGTGTAAGAGAATTGGAAGGCGTCCTTATCTCCCTGCTCTTCCAAAGTTCCATCGACAAGAAAGAAATAACCATCGATTTGGCAAAAGAGCTTATAGACAAATTCGTCAAGAACTCCGCAAGAGAGATGTCGATAGAATACATACAGAAAGTAGTCTGCGATTACTTCTCGGTACCTGTCAGTGTCATGCTGTCGAAAACCCGTAAAGGCAACGTTGTTGCAGCACGCCACATCTCCATGTTCCTATCTCGTAAACACACTCACGAATCCCTTGTCGTCATTGGTTCAAAGTGTGGCAACAAAGACCACGCAACCGTTCTCCACGCTTGTAAGTCTGTCAAGAACAGTTACGAAACAGACCGTCGTTTCCGAATAGACTTGGACGAAATCGAAAAACGCATAACCGAATAAGGAACACGTAAACATAATATTCTTCATCAGGAAAACACTTTTGCTTACAGCAGGGGTGTTTTCTTTTTTCTCTATCATTAAATGTCAATGTTCTATCTTCATACAAAAAAACAGCTGAGCCGCAGGCATTGTTGCTTGCGGCTCAGCTGTGTAGTGCTTAGAATATTCCCCTTTTACTCTACTATCAGTTTCTTCGCCGCATTGCCGAGCATGATGGTATAAACTCCCTTAGGCAGCTCGCCTACGTTGATTTGCAAAGTCTCCTGACCGGCTTTGAGATTGAATGCTTTCAATGCTCTGCCGTTGAGGTCGAGAACTTGCAGCAAGGTGTTCTCTTTTAATGCCTCGAACTCCAATGTTACGAAGTTCTTCGCAGGGTTGGGATACAATGCAAACTCTCTTGCGTTCACCTCTTGCAAAGATGAAGCCGGCGAGAATATCGCCATGAAAGCTGTATCGCTTGTAATGGTTACCGTTCTCGGGTTCTCCGTATTGCCGTCGCTCCATGTCAGGAAGCTGTAACCCTCGTTTGCTGTTGCCGTCAATACTGCGGTGTTGCCGTCCAAGGTGTATGTTGCACTGCCCATAGTCTCATCATTCACCGTCAAGGTGATTGTCGGCGCGCTTACTGCCTCCGTGAATATCGCCATGAAAGCTGTATCGCTTGTAATTGTTACCGTTCTCGGGTTCTCGGTATTACCGTCGCTCCATGTCAGGAAGCTGTAACCCTCGTTCGGTGTTGCGGTCAGTACTGCGGTGTTGCCGTCCAAGGTGTATGTTGCACTGCCCATCGTCGCGTCGTTCACCGTTACCGTGATTGTCGGCGTGCTTACTGCCTCTGTGAATATTGCCATGAAAGCTGTATCGCTCGTAATAGTTACCGTTCTCGGGTTCTCAGTATTGCCGTCGCTCCATATTACAAAACTGTAACCCTCGTTTGCTGTTGCCGTCAATACTGCCGTATTGCCGTCCAAGGTGTATGTTGCACTGCCCATCGTCGCATCGTTCACCGTTACCGTGATTGTCGGCGTGATTTCCGTTTCCGTGAATATTGCCGTAAAGGCGGTATCGCTCGTAACGGTTACCGTTCTCGGGTTCTCCGTATTGCCGTCATTCCAACCGGTGAACTCGTAACCCTCGTTTGCTGTTGCCGTCAGTACTGCGGTGTTGCCGTCCAAGGTATATGAGGCACTGCCCATCGTCGCGTCGTTCACCGTTACAGTGATTGTCGGCGTACTTACTGCCTCTGTGAATATTGCCACGAATGCAGTATCGCTCGTAATGGTTACCGTTCTCGGGTTCTCCGTATTGCCATCGTTCCAACCGGTGAACTCGTAACCCTCGTTTGCAATGGCAGTAAGAGTTTTGACGTTGCAAGATTGCGTTTCCACTTCAACACTGCCGTATGCCTCTTCGTTTACTGATACAGACAGCTCAAAGGACGAACTCTCCGTAATGCGTTGAGGGAAATACACACTCCAATAGCACGTTGAAGCGGTATATGCTTCCAAACTTCCGCAAGGCACTGTTACCGTGCATATATTCGGATAAGGAAATGCCTCATTGCCGATAGTAGGAGGAACAGTAGCCAAAGATATAAGCGAGGATAAGTTAAGACATTCGTAAAATGCTCTATCACCGATGGAAGTAACGCTGTTAGGAAGAGTAATCGAAGTCAAGCCGCTGCAACCGCTAAACGCAGCATTGCTGATAGAAGTAAGGCTGTTAGGAAGAGTAACCGAAGTCAAGCCGCTGCAACCGGAAAACGCACTACCTCCTATGGAAGTAAGGCTGTTAGGAAGAGTAATCGAAGTCAAACCGCTGCAAGCGGAAAACGCACCACCTCCTATGGAAGTAACGCCGGTCGGAATGGTAACCAAAGTCAAGCCGCTGCAACCTTCAAATGCTTTTTCTCCGATAGAAGTAACGCTGTTCGGAATAGTAACCGAAGTCAAACCGCTGCAATTTCTGACAAAGTATGCAGGTATGCGTTGTACACTGTCTCCGACATTTACCGTGGTTAGTGAGGTGCCGTTAAAAGGATTATCATAGTAGTCTGACGAAAAATCTTGACAGTTGATGGCATTGAAATTCAATGTCGTCAATCCGCTGCAACCGTAAAACGCACTATTTCCGATGGAAGTAACGCTGTTCGGTATGGTAACCGAAGTCAAAGAGGTGCAACCTCTAAACACACTACCTCCGATGGAAGTAATGCTGTTCGGTATGGTAACCGAAGTCAAAGAGGTGCAACCTCTAAACGCACTACCTCCGATGGAAGTAACGCTGTTCGGTATGGTAACCGAAGTCAAACCGCTGCAATAGTAAAACGCACTGTCTCCGATGGAAGTAACGCTGTTCGGAAGAGTAACCGAAGTCAAACCGCTGCAACCTCTGACAAAGTTGTTCGGTATGCGTTGTACTCTGTCTCCTATATTGACTGTGGTTAGAGGTATATCATCAAAAGGGCAATAAGAGGAACCATAAGAAGTCCATCTTTGAAAATGACAATTGATTGCATTGAAGTTCAGTGTTGTTAAATTGCTGCAATTTCTGAAAATGTTTGCAGGTATTCGTCGTACACTATCTCCGATATTGACTGTGGTTAAAGCTGTGCCAGCAAAAGGAGAACCAGAGAAATAATCATCGCTATTAGTAACATCCGGATAATTGATTGCATTAAAGTTTAGTGTTGTCAAGCCGCTGCAACCGGAAAACGTCCAACCTCCGATGGAAGTAACGCCGTTTCCAATAGTAACCGAAGTCAAGCCGCTGCAACCGTAAAATGTACCACCTCCGATGGAAGTAACGCTGTTCGGTATGGTTACCGAAGTCAAACCGCTGCAATTGAAAAACGCATCCTCTCCGATGGAAGTAACGCCGTTTCCAATAGTAACCGAAGTCAAGCCGCTGCAAC
>ERZ1026882.27-NODE-27-length-152672-cov-11.871030_pt1 | contig 152672 bp, 130 predicted proteins | sample MGYA00380171_ERZ1026882 | MGnify/ENA primary metagenome ERZ1026882 (study PRJEB33269, sample SAMEA4719807) | human gut metagenome | biome: human-associated habitat; feature: organic feature; material: feces | place: Cameroon | collected 2013-10 ...
GTCGTTTCCTCGTTGTTTTTCTCCTCAAATTGGGGTTTTCTTGCTATATTCGGGGTATCTCATATCGTTTCGCAGGGGTTTTGAACGGGGTTGTGGATATATTTTGTCCGGCTTTCTCTTATTTTCGGGGCATTATCACCTCTCTTCTTTTTAATCATCGTCTCTCATTTCTTATTGTGATACCATACTATATAATAATGCTCCTCTACTATATCTACTACGTGTGTTATTACTATTGTAAAAATAGTCGGCTCGCAACTTGGCTATCCGACTATTTTATACTCTACAAATCAAGGTTTTGTTGTAGTTTTGCAAGGACTTATTGTTTCTAAGCTGTGTACAATAAGAGTGTTCTTATTGTTTGTGGCGTTCTCTTTTCAGTTTACGACGACGTTGCCAGTGTTGCCATCTTTTCAAAGGGGAGGCGGTTCGTGAGGTACGGTTGAGTTTCAGCATCAGTTCACCTTCGGAAGCGAATTTTTCGGTACGGGCTTCGGCTATGCTGGCATTAAGTTCAAAGCCTATGAGGAGTATGAAGGAGTTAATATAAGTCCACAAAAGGAAAATGATTAACACTCCTATCGAGCCGTAGAGTGCGTTGTAGCGGGAGAAGTGAAGTATATAGAAATTGAAGCCTTGGGTTGTAAGAATGAATAATACGGTTGCCAAACTTGCTCCTGCGGAAAAGAAAGTGTAGTTCTTGCGGTTTGCGGGTGTGCAATAATACAGTGCTGCGAACATGAGATAGACTATACTTATGAGAAGAAACCATTTGAGGCTTTTCAGAATGATGAGCTTGGCTGTTGTGTCCAGTATTCCTTCTTGTTCCAAATGTCGAACAAAAATCCGAAAACCGCCTATCAGGGTAAAGCTGATAAGGACAACGATTGCAATAATCAAAACCATTAGAATACTTAGTAATCTACGCTTTAACCATTTGCGTTTTTCTATGCTGTGATGTGATTGGTTGAAAGAGACAAGCATTGCATTTATGCCACTTGATGCAACATAAATGGAGGAAATGAAACCGACGGACAGCAGTCCGTTATGCTTACGTTGCAATATGTCGATAAGAGTTTTCTCTATTGCAGGATAGACATTTTCCGGCAAAGTATCTTTAAGCAATGAGAAAAGCTGCTCTGCATAATATGCTGTATCGAAATATGGTAACAATGTGAAGAAAAACAATACTAAAGGGAAGATTGCCAAAACGAAATGAAAGGAAACAGCCGCTGCTCTCTGATTCAAAACGCCTTTCATCAAACCTTTGATAAAAAAAACGGTAACATCGAAAAGCGGAACACCTTGGAAACCCGGTATGACCAACATTCGGGAAGTGTGTAATATCTTCCTGACCGGTCGCCAATATATCAACTTTCGCAGATATTTCGTTTTGGTTGAGCCGTCCATCTATTCGTCTGTCAACAAACTTAAATCGACGCTTTTTATATGGTGTGTCAATGCACCTACCGAGATATAGTCCACTCCGCAACGGGCATAGGATAAGATATTCTCTGCTGTTATTCCTCCGGAACTTTCGGTCTCGTAACGTTGTGCTATAAGTTCCACTGCTTTTCGAGTGTCTTCAACGCTGAAATTATCCAACATTATTCTGTTCACTCCTCCGTGAGCAAGCACACGCCGTAATTCGTCAAGGTCTCGCACCTCTATTTCGATTTTCAGCTCAAGGTGATTTTCTTTCAGATAATGCAGAGTTTTGTCTATGGCATTCTCTATCCCGCCTGCAAAATCGATATGATTGTCTTTCAACATTATCATATCATATAAACCGATTCTGTGATTTGTTCCTCCTCCTGTCTTTACGGCATATTTTTCCAAAAGTCGCATACAGGGAGTGGTTTTGCGGGTATCCAAAAGCCTTGTCGATGTTCCTTTGATAAGGTTTACATATTCTGCCGTTGTGCTTGCTATTCCGGAAAGTCTTTGCATATAATTCAATGCTGTTCTTTCCGCAGTCAGTATAGAGGCAGCCGAACCTTCAACTCTGAACAGCACATCGCCCTTTTCTGCATTTTGACCGTCTTTCATCAATGGAGTAAAGACAATGTCTTTATCCGTTAACTCGAAAACCTTGCCTGCTATATCTATTCCGCAAACCACACAGGCTTGTTTTGCCACTAATTTGGCTTTTCCCCGCTCGGTTGAGGGTATGCACGCCAATGAAGAGTAATCACCCTCTCCGACATCTTCTTTAAGAGCGGAGAGGATGTGTTGTTCAATATATTGTTCGTTTAGTTCCATTATCGCTTGTTGATTATCAGCACTGTTTCCCAAGAGAAGCCTTCTGCGAAAATTCGTAATATGTATGAAGATGTGCCGAGTTGACTGAGGTCTATGCTGTTTTCCCCTTTCACTATACGTATATTGTCCATTGTTTGAACGATACTGCCGTTCATTGCTATGATTTCCAATCTTGCAACAGGCAATTCTTTTTCGGAAATCAGGCAAATATTTCCTGTTGAAGGATTAGGGCTGATCTTTATCGCCTTTTTATCGTTCTCGACAGCAGTCAAGCCTACACCTTCTGTAACATCAACATTTATGGAACCGGAATATTTCATATCACATACTCCGTTCTGTACGGCTACACGGTAATTGTATATACCTTTTTCCCTAAGTACATCCGTAAAGTAAATACTGTCCTCCGAATTCTCTATTCTCTCCCAATTAAATTCGGGTTTCCTTCTTTCCCAATAAAGAACATCTCCCACATTGGCTCTGAGCTGCAATCTTATTTCCTTGTTTGTTGCAGGGTTTTCGCTTACAAGAAATACATTTCCTCCTCTTGTCGTTGCGTCAATGAAAATTGTAACAAGGTTACTTGTATCCGTTACAAAGGTTGAACGAACCACTCTGCGGAAATAAGTTGTGGTGAAAAGCTGTCGCATTTCCAAATCCTTTCCTGTGGAGAGAGAACTCAATGTACTCTCGATCCAATTCTCTCCGTCGGTACTCATAATCCATTGATACTCGAATGTGCCATCTCCTCCGGTAGGGGTGCTGCCTACAAGAGTGTTTGCCACCACGCCTTCGCAGACTGTCTGGTCTTGAGATATGGTATTGTTGAATATAGGGGTGTAAGGAGTGCTTATACTGTACTCTTGTCCGTATGAAGTGCCGAAAGAGTTAACTGCAAAGGCTCTTATATAATATGTAGTGTTTTCCGAAAGATTGCTTATAGTGCTTGAAAATACTCCCAAGCCCGAGCCGGATTCTATAACATTATTTGTCAAATCCGGATTGCTTGTTACAGCCCAGCAAATACCCTTTCTTGTAACATTGCTTACGCCTTCGTATGTTACTTCGCCGGAAACGCTTATGCTGTTATGAGAAGCAAGGGCAGGTTCGTTCGTTACAACAATCGGTACTTGCAAAACAGCATTCACGACTATGTTTTTTATGCTCAATGACGCCATATTTGACACGCCTTCAAAGGCTATGAAATATTCATCGCTCAAATCCGTCAACTCTATCGTGTCTCTTGTATAGCTTGTTGCCGCTGTGGCAAAGGTTCTGAGTGTATTCCATTGTTCGGATACGCTTCTGCGGTAAAGTATCTTCAATGTATCGACAGCAGATGTGCTTGCGGAAAGTATTTGTTGCCTGTCGAAACTGATGAATGTGTTTTCAAAATTTTGGAGCTTGAATATCGGCAATACAAGAGTATCTCTTGCTCCTGTTGTTGTGGCAGAAAATTCGTATGAAGTATTGTTCTCAGAGAATGTCCAAGCATTCAAGTCAACACAAGTTGCGGAAACAGTGTATGGATATGTGGAAATTCTCTCACATCTTGTCGTTATCTGCAACTCTTCTCCATATTGCAAGTGGCCGTTGTTCTTTGCGAATGCTCTGACATAGTATGTAGTGCTTGGCTCCAAGTTGTTCAAGTTGATGGTGTAGTTATCAGCAACTGTTGTTTCCATAACATTATCATCTAATGTAGGCATGGAATGTGTTGCATAGCACAAGCCCAATGTATGAACAGGGTTGTTGCCGTTTGAAAGCAAAGAGGCATTGACTTCTGCTGCAATATCGGTAACTTTATCGTATGATAGCGTTCTCACATCCGGGAAAGCCGTCATGTCTGTCTCGAATATCTCTATATCATCTATGCAAACACCATAGCCTCCTCTCACTACGGCTTCAAAAGCCACATAATACTCGGCAGAAGGTGAAGGAAGATTTATAGTCTCTTCCGTCCAAGTGTTTTGTGCAGAGGTAAAGGATTGCAAAAGCGTCCATTCGGCACTTGCAGATGTCTTGTAATAAACTTTCAAGTAGTCATTTATTCCTGTTTTTGCTTTCAAAGCATAGTCAAACTTCAAAGCAGGTTGACTTATACCGGAAAGGTTCAACGGTAAGGATACAAGTTTGGTTGTCTGTGTGCCTCCTCTCCAATCGGAACGAATGAATGCCCAATAAGAACCGTCATCGGCACTTGCTATTGCTCCGCTTTCGTATGCGGTATCGGTCAATGTCCATTTATTGGATACGAAAATGCCGAATTCCTGTCCCCAACAATCGAAGTGAGTGTTGTTTGTTTCAAAACTTTCTACGAAAGGAATTTCGGTTTCTGCGAAACATGTGGTATGAACCGTGATTGCCTCACCGTAACCCACCCTGTCCGCTGTTTTGGCGTATGCTCTGAGATAATATTCCTTATTTGGCAGCAAATTATTCAACTCTACGGCAAATTGATTGGACGATGAGGTCGAAATCATGGTATTGTTCGCTATTGTAGGAATGCGAACCGAATCGGAGAAACAAACACCTCTTTCTATTATTGCCGAAGATTGAGTACCCTCAATTCTTGCGTTCACTCTTATGCTGTCTGCAAACACTTCCGCTCCGAGAGTTGCTACTCTTGGTCGTGCATTGTCTGTATCCATATACAGGAATGTTATGTTGCCTGTTGATGTGTTTTCGCTTATATTGTTTATCGGACGATTTAAGTTCGCTCCTGCTCTGGATTTACTGTTAGGCGTTGTCTCGTCTGTGAAACTTGTTTTATTGGATGTTCCGGGGAAGGGATTACCTGCTCTGTTGTTTGGATTTGAATTTGCTTCCATCAAGTCCAATCCCGGATTGTTAGGATCGCAGTTGGCACAATTACTGTTCCAACCTGCAACATTTTTATTTACATGGAAAATCAGCATACCGTGTCCTGGCAGATAATAATCCCAACCGACCCGCTGCCTGTTTTCCATTATGAAATATTCGTTTTGATTGAAGCTCATCTTATATGCAGTATTGCCGGAATGCAATGGCGGCAGGCTTACATTTCCCGCATCCGTCAATTCCTGTATTTGAATATAGCCTCTTACTTCTCTTTCATGAGCCGACCATAACGGAGGGCATAATCCTTCGTTGTTGTAATTACCTCCTGCCATCAAATCCCAAGGACCATGGTCTGCAAAGCTGCCTTGTTCCTCATAATCGGTATCATAATAATCCGCCTGACCCAAGACGTGTGAAAATTCGTGGCAAATGGTTCCTATGGACATCGGTCTGGGATAATAAGGCGAACCTTCCTTTTCAGAAGAGACCCCGTAATCAGATACATATACTCCGTCGATGGAATAAGGAGAATATAATCGTGAACGATGTGGCCAAATGGTATTTTCTCCACCACCCGCAGCAGCCGAATGTCCAGCATAAAGAACATAAACACAGGATACGTAATCTCCCTCTCCGTTGGTGAATTGAGAGAAATCCACTTCCGGATTTGCTGCCTCTATGGCTTCTATCACCAAATCGCGGGCACGCATATCCGTATTCGTATTAGGATAATTCTCTCCGTAATAAGCCATTTCACGACTTGCCGTATAAGGCCCTGCAACCGTTGCTTCAACATTCAGTTTGCCGAAAGAAGAGGCTTTGAAATAATCTTTTACACTTCCCTGATGTCCGTTTGCGGAATAGCCTATCTGATTGAACAAAGCATCGACCTCATCACGCGATGTCGTGAAAGCAAGATCGGAGTAACTCATAAGGATAACAAGCATCTTATATGTCTCCTCTCCGTTTGAATTAAGGCTTTTGTGCATTGTTTTTTTGTTGAAGTTCTCTGAAATCTCCCAAAGTTGTTTCAAATAGGAAATCTGCTCCGGGGAGTAGAACAAATTCTTGTCCAAACTTGCGATAAAAGCCACCTCTTCACTCGTTCTTTCTGCAGGATTATGCGTCAAAACAGAAGAAGGCTGCATTCCACCCTTTCCATCAGAGATTGCATACACAAAATCGCCGTTAGCCGCTCTCATCAGCGTATAACCATCGGAAGTTTTTGCCCAAGCAACTTTCTCATCCCCTTTAAGAGTAACTGTTACGGTCGTTCTGTCCGACTGTTTGAAATCAATAGGATAAGGATATGCCGGAACACAAAAAGCCTTCAAGCCCAAGCATAGGACAAAGGCACAAAAAAATAACAATGTTCTTGCTTTCATATTCATCAAAATTCTTATTATTCAGCCTACAAAGATATATAGTTTGCTCGATATACCAAAATGCAGAGGCGAAAAATCGACAAAAAGCCATATATACTCGGCAAAAATCTTTGGGAAAGCGATGAATTTCCCGTAATTGCCTAATCGCTTATTTATCTGTTGAAATACAGCATTACCACAAAGGCTTACCGGCTTATATGTACAAGCCTTATACCGACAAATTCGGGCATTTCCGACATCATCATGCAAAACGAGCAAGAAGCATCTGGATTTCCACATAATCATAAAACCTTGAAAAACACCTTTTCCCCATTCTGAAAATCAACTCTTTACAAATCCGAAAACGAACCGCCGTTCCGGAAAATCAGAACGCCTTTCCAAGAAATTCTTTCGCCGTTTTATTTTCGCTTAAAGGGCGTTTCTTTTTCTGCCGATTACCGAGACATTTCGGGCAATGTCTTTATGCCAAAAATTTTCGTACCTTTGCGAACTGAAAATAAGACGGAATTATGTTGGAAAAATTGGAGGCAATAAACGAGAAGTTCATCGAGATAGAACGGCAAATGAATGAGCCGGAGGTGATGAACGATATGAAGCATTATGTGAAGTTGAGCAAGGATTATAAGGACTTACAACCCGTGATTGCTGCCTATAAGGAGTATAAGAATGTTTTGAAGAACATAGAGAATGCCAAGGAGGTGTTGAATACAGAGAGGGACGAAGATTTCAGAGAGTTGGCTAAACAGGAATTGGCTGATTTGAATCCGAAGAAAGAGAAGATGGAGGATGATATTCGTCTTATGCTTATTCCTTCCGACCCTCAGGACGGCAAAAATGCGATTTTTGAAATCCGTGCAGGTACGGGAGGAGATGAGGCGAGTATTTTTGCAGGCGACCTTTACAGAATGTACACCAAGTTCTTCGAGAAAAAAGGGTGGAAAGCCGAGATTGTGGATTATACCGAGGGAACCGTAGGCGGTTATAAGGAGATTGTATTGAATGTATCGGGAGAGGGTGTTTATGGTCAGATGAAGTATGAGTCGGGAGTGCATAGAGTGCAACGTGTTCCGCAAACCGAAACGCAGGGAAGAGTGCATACATCGGCTGCTTCGGTGGTTGTATTGCCGGAAGCGGAGGAATTTGATGTGGATTTGAAAATGAGTGATATCAGAAAGGATACTTTTTGTTCTTCCGGTCCGGGAGGTCAGTCTGTAAACACGACCTATTCGGCTATAAGATTGACTCACATTCCTACAGGTATCGTTGTGTCATGTCAAGACCAAAAGTCGCAAATAAAAAACTTCGATAAGGCATTGACGGTTTTGAGAACAAGGCTTTTCGAACTGGAATACAACAAATACTTGAACGATATAGCTTCCAAAAGGAAGACTATGGTTTCCACAGGAGACCGCTCTGCAAAAATACGAACTTATAACTATCCGCAATCAAGGGTTACCGACCATAGAATAAACTGGTCCATGCATAATCTTCCTGTCTTTATGGACGGGGAAATACAAGAACTTTTGGACGCTTTGCAACTTGCAGAGAATGCAGAGAGGTTGAAAGAAGCCGTAAGCTAAAAAAATGATTGCAATATTCCGATTGCAATGACAAATAATGAGATTTGCAAAATAACAAGCGTGAAGCCTGCGTTTTACGCTTGTTATTGTTATATAATATCGTTGTGATGAAAAGAGTTTCTTTTGCTTTTTTACTGTTATTGAGCCTATCCTTTTCGGCTCGGTCGCAATACATTGCCTCTTCTCTCGGACAATGGAGAGATCATTTGTCGTATTATCGTACGCATGCAGTGTTTGCTACCGGTAATTCTGTTTTGGTTGCAGCCGAATCGTCATTGTTTTACTTTAATAAGTACACCAAAGAAACGGAACGTTTCTCAAAGGTGAACGGACTTTCCGATGCAGGGGTGGGGGTTACCGGATATGATCCGCAGACCAAAGCCACGGTTATTACATACGATAATTCCAATATCGACATTCTGCAAAACGGAAAAGTGTATAATATTTCCGATATAAAGGTTCGCAGCATAGAGGGAAGCAAATCCATAAACGACATATACTTTTACAATTCCAAGGCTTACCTTGCCTGCGGCTTCGGAATAGTTGTGTTGGATTTGGTTAGGAAGGAGATATATGATACTTATTATGTCGGCAAAAACAATGCCAAGATAGCGGTTAATAATATTGTGATAAACGATACTGCCATATTTGCGGGAACAGTTGAGGGTTTGCTTTATGCTCCGAAGAACAGTCCCGCTTTGAGTGCAAGTGAGACGTGGAAGAAGTTTCAAAGCATAGGTAATACGGGTAAAGCTGATTACAATATAAATTTCCTGCTTCAACCTAACAAAAGGCAACTTCTTGTAGGCGTTGCAATGGAAAACTCCACCAACAGCACTGTATATCTTTTCGACGGCAAAGATTGGACGACGGCTTTCGATGATGAGTATATTGCAAACTTGCGATTGTGTGATACAACTCTAATTTTGACGGCATACAGAAGTGTGAACCTTTATTCCGTCAACGATATAGCACATAAAAAGGAATATTTCCACATGAGCGATGAATGGAATCCTTTGCATGATGTAAAGCTTGATATAAACGATATAACCATAGATGGAGAGGATTTGTGGTTGGCTCATGATTATCGCGGATTACTGCATTATGCAAACTTCAAGAAAGGTTCGCAGACTGTGGAAGGTTATTTCCCGAACGGTCCTTTGAGTAATGATATATTTTCTTTAACCGTATCCGATGATGGAAAAGTCTATGCGGGACCCGGGGGAAGAACAATACAGAATGCACCTCGCGGACTTAGTGGAAATGTATGCTCTTTTGATGGCAGTTATTGGTGGGGCTTGGACAGAACACCGGCACTTGATACGATAAAAGACATTCTCAACGTAAGCATAGACCCACGCAACCCCAAGCATATTATGGCATCATCATGGTGGAACGGCGTTGTGGAAATATTGGACAATAAAGTAATCAATGTTTATACAGAGGCGAATACCGATGGTAAACTCCTGCCTCACCCTTATTGTTTCAGAATTGCAAAAGTAGAGTATGACGAATCCGGAAACCTGCTTATAGCAAATTCCATGGTGCAGAATGGTTTCTGCTATCTTACTTATAATAATGTATGGGGCAATTTCGACACTTATTCTTTCATAGGAATGGATGAAATACTCGGAATGACGTTGGATAAGACTGCTCATTACAAATTGCTTTGGACAGCGGGCAATAAGATTTTGGTCTTGGACAACAACGGAAACAAAATACTGCTTGACCCTAATAAAGGTTCAAAAGACCAGACCACAAAGGTAAACTGCATAACGCAGGATATGGACGGAGAAATGTGGATAGGAACAGACAAGGGTATAAAGGTGGCGTACAATATCTCCGATGTGTTTAACAGTGATGACGGAGTACATTCCAATACCGAGTGTCAGAATATAATCTATCAGGAAGACGGCATAGCACAATACCTTTTGAATTTCGAGAATATAACCTGCATAATGATTGACGGAGGAAATCGTAAATGGGTAGGTACGGAGCGGAACGGTATTTATGTTCTTTCGCCTTCCGGAAACGAACAAATATATCATTTTACGGCAGAGAACAGTCCTTTGATTTCCAATAGAATTATCTGCATGGCTCAAAACGGAATAACGGGTGAAGTTTTCATAGGCACGGACAGGGGGATTGTTTCATATAAAGCAGAATCGACCAAAGGAGCCGAGCAGGCAGAAAAACTGACTGCCTATCCCAATCCTTTAAGACCGGGACATAGCGGTAAAATAGCCATCAAAGGTTTTGTGGCAGACTCGGATGTAAGGATAACAGATGTTTCAGGAAAGACTGTGGCTCATATTAAATCCATAGGAGGGCAAGCCGTTTGGGACGGAAAGAACTTCAAAGGAGAAGATGTGGCAAGCGGGGTTTATCTTATCTTTTCCTCTGCCGAAGAAGGTACGAAGACCGCAACAGGCAAAGTACTTATAATAAGGTAATCCGATGACTTCAATCACCGAAGCTCTTGTTCTCAGCAGCATACCATACAATGATACAAGTCTTATAGTAAAAGCCTATACCAAGGATTTCGGATTGCAGACCTATATATTGCGTTCAGCCCGCAAAGTCGGCAGTAGAACGAAGGTGCAACACTTTCAATCTTTGAGAATATTGCAATTAGAGATAAGTTCCATGCCGAAAGCAAAGTTGCATAACATCAAAACCTCCTCTCTCATCTCGGGTTGCGAACAAACAGGCAGCAATATTGTCAAAACAAGTCTTGCAATCTTTATGGCAGAAGTGCTGAATCTCTCAATCAAAGAGAATATTCCCAATGAGGACTTATACTTTTTCCTTAAAGAACAAGTCATGGCTTTGGAAAAAGCCGAAGAAACCGCACTATCCGAGTTCCATTTGCACTTTCTTATAGACCTTTCCGCCAAACTCGGCTTTCGTCCGTATGATAATTACAGCGAACAAGCACCTTTTTTCGACCTTCTTTCAGGTCAATTCACCCCTTCGCCACAAGACAAGGACGTCCTAAACCTGCAATCCTCACATTCACTGCATAACCTTCTCCTTGCAAATACCCAAATCACCCACCCGAAAAGCACCGCAACAAGAATTGAACGCAGGGAATTATCGGACAATCTCGCAAGATTCTATGCCATACACATAACCACAGGTAAGATGATACGCTCACACGAAATTCTCAGCTTAGTACTATCCTGAGGGGAAGTTTTATGAAAGAAAACATGATGACAACAGCAAGCAGTTTCTCTGTATCTGCCTTTGAAGTTGCTTCTATAATTTCTTCATATATAATATAGCACACCTTTACCTTTGCTTCCCTCCTATCCTCTATAATTTCTACATTTTCCTCGGTGGCATCTGTCTTATTTGTGTTCGTTTTCTCCTTTTTCGTGTTCGGAAGCCGGATTTCAATGGGTGCAGATGGCGAAGTAATGTTGGATTTCAGGGAGATAGAGGCTTGATATGCGAAGTTGTGGTTGATTTTCGGGAAGGTGGCGTATTGAAATGTTGGTTATGGTTTGGGGATATGGGGATTGCGGCAGAGAGATTGCAAACTTATGGAAATTGTCGGCTATACCTGTACCGGTGTATTTAACGTATGCTTCTTTGATTGTCCATAAGCGGGTAAAGGCTTCGGCTTTTTGTTCCTCTGCAATAGTGTCCAAATAGGTGGCTTCATCAGGGTGAAAACTGCGATGAACAAGCATTGGACGGTATTGGCGAAGCGGTTCAAGGTCTATGCCGATCGGGGTATCCGACAGAGCAATGGCTATGTGGGTTCGGCTGTGGGTAATATTGAAATGCAGCTTTGGCATGGCGGGGAAAAAGGGTTTGCCCTTCGAACTTCTCCTTATAGGGAGGTCGAAGGGCATTCCTTTACTGTGTATGAGGCTTCTCAGGTATTGTTCTGCCTGATAGCTTCGTGCTTCTCCTATGTTTCGTGCATCAGCATTGCCGTATTGCAAGCGGGCTTGCTCGAAACTGAGAATGTGATATTCCATTTGAAGTCGCCAGCCGGCTTATTTTATATCCAACAGTTCGACATCGAATACCAAAGTGCTGCCTGCGGGTATCGAACCGACTGCTTGGTCGCCGTATGCAAGCTCCGATGGTATGAAGAAGCGGTATTTGCTTCCTATACTCATGAGTTGAAGGCCTTCCGTCCAACCCGCAATGACCTGATTCAAAGGAAAGGAGATAGGTTCGCCTCTTTGTACGGAGGAATCGAAAACCTGTCCGTTCAAAAGTGTACCATGATAGTGTACGTGAACGGTATCGGTAGCCTTAGGCTTCTTTCCTTCTGCTCCTTGGAGGACTTGATATTGCAAACCACTCGGTGTTTCAAATACTCCGGGATTATTACGGTTTTGTGCAAGGAAAGCACTTCCTTCTTTCTTTGCCCCTTTTGCCTGTTCTGCCATGGCAGCTTGTTTCTTGGCGTTTACCTCTTGTTGCCAACGCATCATGACTTCGTTTTTCTCGTTTTCGCTCAAAAGGTTCTCGCTTTTGCCGGAGGCAGCAGCCTTTATGGCTTCCAACATAATGTTTACGTCAATGTCGTAGCCCTCTTTCAAAAGGGAGGAGCCTATGTCCTCCCCTATTATGTAGCTTACCTTTTCTTTGTCGTTTGTAAGTTTCATTTGTTTTTTGTGTTTCAGTTATTTATTTTACTATCTTCAATTCGTCTATAAGGTTTTTAGCTCCTGCATACTTGTCAATCACAAAGAGGACGTAGCGTACGTCAACATTGATTGTTCTTTGCAGTTCCGGTTCAAAGGCTATGTCGCCGCTCATTGCCTCCCAATTACCGTCAAATGCAAGTCCTATCAAATGTCCGTCGGCATTAAGAATAGGGCTTCCGGAATTTCCGCCTGTGATGTCGTTGTTGGATAAGAAACAGGTGATAAGTCTGCCTTCATTGTCGGCATATTGACCATAATCTTTGGCATTATAGAGTTCTTTGAGTTTCTTCGGTACTGTAAACTCGGCATTTGAAGGGTCTTCCTTTTCCATCAAGCCGTCTATCGTGGTTACAAAATCATAGTGAACTGCATCTGCAGGATAGTAATCAAGAACTTGTCCGTATGTCATTCTCATTGTGAAGTTGGCATCAGGATAACGTACCAAATTTGCGTCCATTGCCCGTAAGGCTTCGATAAACAGAGGACGCAAACGTTGCAACTCGTGCTCTGCCTGACTCATTTTTTCATCAGTACCTTGCAACATGATGTATGTTAACATACCTACTTGTGCTATAAGGTCTTTTTGCAACTTCTTTGCAGTCGGATTAGCAATAAATTTGGCGAATGCTTTCTCGTTTGCGAAGACAGATTTTTTGAAAGCGTCTTCTACCAACTTATCGATATCGCCCTTGTATTTCTTATCAAAAAGCTCATTAAGTGCAAACAAACGTTCGGAAGCCGGAATGGAGTAAAGCAAATTACAAAGAGCCCTGAACATTTCCTTCTCCGTAGCAGGGTCGGTCGCGGCAAAGGTTCCTTCCATTTCAGCCGCAAGACCTGCTTTCAGTTGTTCCGCAATGGCTTTGTCTTTCATTTGTTCGTCAACCACCTGCAAGGTCATGTAAATTCTGAAAGCACTCAATGCGGTTTTGCAAGTCATCAATCCGAGGTTACCATACCAAGAATACTTGGTCAACGGTTCGTCTGCAATAATCTTGAAGTTCTTTTCCAAATCGGACAACAGGCTTCCGTATCGGTTTATTCTGTCGCCGTCCGCCTTTATCCATTCTGCCAAACGCTCCTCGATAGCTTTCTTCTTGCCATACACGTCAAGACGTTTCAATCCTCTCAATTCGCCTTTCTTGTTCTTCCAAAGGTTCATGTAACTTGCATAATCGCCCGCATATTTCAACATTACCGCATTATCCTTGTCCATCATGCTCTTCATCACGGGCAAAAGGGCATCGCCTGCGGCTATTACGGCAGGGTCGCTTACCTCTATTGTGTTCTTGACCTCGTAGGAAGTCATATATCTCTCAGTGGAACCGGGGTAACCCCATATCATTGTAAAGTCGTTTTTCTCTACGCCTTTAAGACTTATAGGGAGATAATGTTTAGGCTTGTAAGGTACGTTATCCTTTGAATATTCGGCAGGAGTATTGTCCTTTGAAGCATATACTCTGAATATGGAAAAGTCGCCTGTATGACGAGGCCACATCCAGTTGTCCGTATCTCCGCCGTACTTGCCTATTGCTGACGGAGGAGCGCCGACCAAACGAACATCATGGAAAACCTCATAAACGAACATATAGTATTCCAAGCCCTCAAAGAAAGGCTTAATCTCCACTTTATACCTTCCGTTCTCGCTGTTGTTCTTCTCCAATTCGGTAATACGCTTTTGGATTTCATCCTCGTACTTCGACTTGTCCGCTTCATTGATATGGTTTTGCAAAACGTCCTTTGTTACATCTTCCATTCTGACAAGGAAAGAAACATATAAGTCCGGAATAGGAATTTCCTCCTCCATACTGTAAGCCCAAAAGCCATTGGTCAAATAATCGTGTTCAACGGTAGAAGCACTCGCTATTGCATTGTAACCGCAGTGGTGATTGGTAAACATCAAACCCTTCTCGGAAACAATTTCTCCCGTACAGAAGTTTCCCATTTGAACAATAGCATCTTTCAAAGACGAATTGTTGAAACTGTACAACTCTTCTGCCGTAAGTCTTAGACCTTTCTTCTGCATATCCGCATAATTCAGTTGCTTAAAAAACATAGGCAACCACATTCCTTCGTCCGGTTTCGGCACCGGTTTGGCAAAGACAGCCGAGAAAGCCAGCATCAATGCCATCAAACTGAAAATGTTTTTCTTCATTGCTTTGTTATTATTTTATTTGTTATATAATTGTTTTCTCATTTCTTCGTTTCGCTGCCTCCGATAAGCCATTCCGATTATTCATACAGCCCTATAAATATTGTATTACCGACAACTTATCGGGTGAAAAGACCTCTTGAGCCACGTCTTGAACCTCCGAAGGTGTCAGTTGTTCAAGCTGCTCGCATATTTCCTGCAAACTGTTTATCTTTCCGAAGTTCAAAAGACTTTTTCCCATGGCCAACATCTCGCTTTGGTTCTGATCGGCATTTACAATCAACTGTCCTATCAACTGATGTTTGAATTTGGAAAGGCTTACGGGATTTATCGCCTTTTGAGCAAGATTATCCAACTCATGTTTGATAAGTTGCAAGGTTTTATCGGCATGCTTCTTATCCGTGGAGGCATAAACGGCAAACACTCCGCTGTCATAATACGCCGTATAGGAGGATTCTATGGAATAAGTAAAGCCGTACTTCTCCCTTATGTGCATATTCAGATAGGAATTCATCGCTCCGCTGCCGAGAATGTTGTTCAACAGAGAGAAAGCCACCTTCTTGGGATTACGATAGGAGAATGCTCTGTTCCCTATTACTATATGCGACTGATAAGTGTCTCTTTGCTCGACCACCGTCTTGGCTTCATATTTGCGAGGAGCTTTTCTGCTCATATTTCCTGTTGTTTTGCATTCCGCTCCAAGGTGTTTTTCGCAAAGAGAGAACCATTTGTCGGCAGGCATAGAGCTTATTGTCGAAACAACCATCTTATCCGTCGTATAATTCCAACTGAAAAAATCCTTCAACTGCTCACATGACAAAGACATTACCCTCCTTGGTGTTCCCAAAATCAAACGTCCCAAACCGTGATTGCCGAAAATAAGATGTTCAAAGTCGTCAAAAATCTGCTCCGAAGGGGTGTCCAAATACGAATTTATCTCGTCAAGCACCACAACCTTCTCTTTCTCGACCGGCTGTTGAGGAAAATCGGAATGAAACATTATATCCGCAAGCAGTTCCAAAAATCTCTCCTGATATTGTTGCAGATAAAGAGCATAAACGCAGGTTTCCTCCTTTGTTGTGAAAGCATTCAACTCCCCTCCCACTCCATCGATGCAGGAAAGTATCTGAAATGCCTTTCGTTTCTCCGTTCCCTTGAAAAGACAATGCTCTATGAAGTGAGCCGTTCCGTTTTCCGAACTTTTCTCGTCCCGCGAACCCATGTCTATCGTCAGTCCGCAATGGGATACGTCCGAAGTCGTAAACCTGTGAACGAGCCTTATGCCGTTTGAAAGGGTATGGAAAGAGTAAGGATACTCCTTTGTTTTTACCATCTGAACTTTAGGGCTATCGGCTTATGACATAGTACTCTCCACCAAGTCTTTCAATCATCTTGGCCATCAGGTCGTTCGCCTCTTTCAAGGTTCTGCGGGAACCGTAGCTCACATAGAAAATAGGCGAACCGCTCTTCACCTTGCTCAATACGTAACTGTCGTAACCCAAACTCTTAGCCTTTCGAGCCAAACGCTCCGCATTCTTCTTGTCCGAGAAAGAACCGCCTATGACATCAAAACCCATACGGGAATAGTTCTGAACCACCACAGGGGAATTATTATCCACGCTCTCCGTTGCCGGTTTCGTTTGAACTGCTTCCGGCTTTTCTTTTTTCTTTTCGGTCTTTGCTTTCGCTACCTTCTTGACAGGCTGCGGCTTCTTCACCTCCGGCACAGGCTCTTCAAGCGGTTCCATTTCCTCCGCAATGCTTTCCGTAAAACTTTCCTCCACAAGCTCTGTCGGTGTCTGCACCACAACAACGGCATCAGGCTTCTGCTGCGACTTAGGACTTATATAATAGCTCAACCTCTCCGTTAAAGGCTTCAAGAAAGGCTTATCCGGCAAAAGGTTGAAGTAAAAGCCTGCAACGAAACCTCCGCAACAAAGCAAAAGGAAGAGCAATATGCAAAGTATGACAAGCATTATTCTTTTACGACGCTTCTTTGCTTTCTTCTTACGTTTCTTCTCCGCTTTCTCTCGGTGTTTCCTTTCCTTTTCTTCCTCCTCGCGAAGTCTTTCCTCTTCCTGACGACGTCTTTCCTGCTCTATCGCAGCCAGGGCTTCGGCTTTCTCTTGTTCCGAAGCAGGGATTATATCCTCTATCTTTACGTCTTTCTCTATAGGTTTCAACTCTGCCTCCTGCTCCGGAAGCTCATCGACTGCCAAAGTCTCCTTCACCTCACTCTCCGCAACAGTATCCTCCAATTCCGCTGCCACAACAGCCTCCCTATGCGAAACACTCTCCTGCGGCAATTCCCTTTGCTGCATTTCTTCCGCCCTCTGCACGGGAGTTTCCTCCACAACAGGCTGTTCCACAGGCTCTGCCGCCGGTTCCTTCACCTCTTCAACGCCTTCCGGCTCAGGCTCCTTGGTGCGAATAGGCGTAAGAAATTCATCAGCGTCGAAAGTCTTGACGTTTTTCAGCGTTGTAAAAGCAAAGGCATCGTCCAACAAATTCAACTTACCCGCTTCAAATGTAAGATTTCCCGCAAAGTCTCTGCCCAATTCTCCTAATTCTCCAATCTTGCACTTAGCCCCTTTCTCCAACTTCTCTTTCAAAGAATCGGTATATTGCTTTATCCAAACCAAAGCCGTCTGTTCGGAAATAAACTCCTTTTCCGCCATACTCTTCACGAAAGAATAATCATTCGCTTCCTCCGCTTGGAAAGTCAACTTCCTGCACGGAGGTTCTATAGTACCCGTCAAAGGCGATATTTCCGCCGCATGATGTTGCACATAAAAAGTTCCCAAACCCGGAAGTTCGGCTTTATCATGACTATGCAAATATTCGAATAAATCGGCTGCTACATTCATTATATATATTCGTTTATATTATTCCAACATTCTGTTTATTCTCTCCAAGTCTTCGGGCGTATCCACTCCGAAACTCTCGAAAGCCGTCGGCTTTATGAAGATACACAAACCCTTTTCCAACCAACGCAACTGTTCAAGGCTCTCTGCCTTTTCCAAAGTCGAAAGAGGAAGCCGCACAATCTCGTGCAATGTCTCACTTCTGTAAGCATAAAGACCTATATGCTTGTAATGACATGCGTGCTTCAAGTAATCTTCCCTCTCCACACCCCTCAAATACGGTATCACACTACGGGAAAAATATATTGCCCTGTTCTCTGCGAACACGACTTTGACACAATCGGGGCTGAACAAATCTTCCGCACACTCTATCCTCTTTGCAAGAGTTGCAATCCGACAATCCTTATTCTCGAACAAAGACACAACATCCTCCAACTGCTCTTTCTTAATCAAAGGCTCATCTCCCTGCACATTGACCACCAAATCATAATACTCCCCTGCCCTTTCCAAAGTCGCAAGCACCTCATCGCATCTCTGCGTCCCGCAAGAGCAATCCTTGGAAGTCATCATCACATCGCCGCCGCACTCTCTCACCTTTCTCTCTATGCGTTCATCATCTGTGGCAACCACAACCCTGTCGAACAAAGCCGAAGCTGCAACAGCATCATAAACCCACATTATCATACACTTCCCTCTCAATTCCGCCAAAGGCTTTGCCGGAAATCTGCTACTGGCATAACGTGCCGGTATAACCGCAAGTCTTCTCATTTGAACAAACCGTTAATTTCCGCTTCTATCATGGAGACAACCTTTCCGAAATCTTCCTTGCTGTCAACCACATCAAGCTCGTCTATATTCAGTATCAACTTATTTCCTTCGTAAGTATCAATCCAACTGTCATACCTTTCGTTCAAGGAGCTTATGTAATCCAATCTTATGCTGCTCTCATACTCACGCCCTCTTTTGGCAATCCTGCTCACCAAAGTAGGCACCGAAGCCTTCATATAAAGAAGCAAATCCGGCGGTTTGATAAAAGAGTTCATCAACTCGAACAAAGACAGATAAGTCTCATAATCCCGAGAGTTCATCAGCCCCATCGCATGCAGATTGGGGGCGAAAATATAAGCGTCCTCATACAAAGTACGGTCTTGAACCATGTTCTCGAAACTGTTTCGCGAATCAATGACATGCTTGAATCTCTTATGCAGGAAATAAATCTGCAAATTAAAAGACCAACGCCTCATATCCTCGTAGAAATTCGCAATATAGGGATTATCGTCCACCTGTTCGTAAATTGCTGTCCACTTGAAATGCTTAGCCAACAGCTCTGTAAGAGTTGTCTTTCCGCAACCAATGTTTCCTGCTATCGCAATATGCATGATACTCTCGCTTGATTAGATTACAAACCAAGTGCAAAGATATGAAGAAAAACCGAAAGAACAAATCACCAAGCTCTTTTTACCGCCTAAAAACCCACTCCCTTTCACACCAAGCCCATATCACCTTCAAACCAAAGGCCGTTTTAGAAAATTAAAAGGGCGAAAGAAAAAATTCAAACGGCGTTTCCGTCGAGCGAAAGGGCGTTTGAGAAAAGGGGCTTGGGGCTTTGTTTTTGTTTTTCGCTTTTCCCGGGGTGGGAAAAGGCTAAAAAGACGTATCTTTGCCGAGGATTTCGTTAGTGAACGGGGTTCGGAAAATTCATGGAATTGTTATGTTGAAATATATTTTGAGAGTATCGTTTTTTTGCTGCATTTTGTTGTCGCCTTTCTTTGTGTGCGGGCAGCAGATTTACAGTGAGGATAGTTTGGAGTTTGAATATACGGCTTTGCAGTTGGAGGTGGAGAGTCTTCGTAAGGAGGTTGTCGGTTTGAATGAAAGCATAGATGCTTTGAAAAACCGCAATAAGGAATTGCATTTGATAAATGATACGCTTACTGTGGTGAATAATGAGATAAACAAACAGTTGAGCGAGAAGAATGCTTTGTTGGAGGAGAAAATCCGCATATTGCAGCAAAAGGAAATTCTTTTTGCGGAAAAGGAACAGTTGTATAAGGAGGCTATAAGCAATTCCAATGTGGATAAAGCGAAGATTGAGGGTTTGGTGGAGGCTAAGAATGCGAGCATAGTGGGTAAGGATAAGGAGATTTCGTTATTGCAGAAGAGTATCAACGAGAAAGAAAATCATATTTCCACCAAGGATATGCAGTTAAAGCAGATGTCGGCGGAACGGGATAAGTATTTCATGATGTCGGATACGCTTCGCGAGCAGTTGAAAGAGGCTCAGATAGTGATTTTGAAGCGTGAGGAGGAATTGAAATACACAAAGAAACGTGCCGAAGAGGCGGAGGCAAAGGTGGAAAGGGCTACAGGCAGAAAGAAAAAAGTGAGAGTAATTCAGGGATTGGCAATGCACTTTTCTCCTATGCCGGACTGGATTATCAGACCGAGGATAAATCCTGCAGGAGAGTACAAGAACTTTATAGAAAATGCCAATGCAGGAACGGTGGATTTTGATTTGGTGGTGGGTGCTTCGGTAATGCTTTTGGATTTAACGAAGAACGGAGAGAAATTTACGCAGGATTTGGGAATATATGTGGGTTTCGGAGGCAACAATCTTTTCAAGAACTTCTATTTAGGTCCGTCTTATAAGTTCCTTGACTTCTTTCATCTTTCTATCGGGGTGAAGATGGCTCAATATACCGTGCTTGCAGACGACTATAAGGTCGGAGACGAACTCCCTGTCGGTTGGGCAATTCCCACAGCCAAGAAATGGATAATCACACCTTACATTTCACTTTCTTTCGATTTGGATTTCATTTCATATATAGGTAAAAAATAATACGCATATGAAGACACTGATTAAAAATGCACTGATTGACGGCATTGAACAGGATTTGTTGATTGAGGATAATCTTATTCGCAAAAAAGCAAAAGGAATTGAGGAGGGAGATGCGGAGATTGTGAACGCCGAAGGCAAGGCTGTCATTCCTGCTTTCTACAATATGCACACTCATGCGGCAATGGCTTTGTTGAGGAGTTATTCCGAGGATAAGCCTTTGTTTGATTGGTTGAACAATATATGGAAAAGGGAAGCAGAACTGACGGCTGAGGATATTTATAACGGAACACGTCTCGCCATATTGGAGATGATAAAAAGCGGAACAGTGTTCTTTGCGGATATGTATTGGCATAACGAAGCTGTCGTGAGAGCTGCTCGAAGCATGGGCATAAGGGCCGATGTCGGAATCTGCCTGATGGATTCTTTGGGTGAAGAGGTAATAAAGCAGAAATCGGATTTCGCAAAGAATTTCCGCAAAGACGAAAATTCTTTGGTCTCCATAGGCATTGCCCCTCATGCGGTATATACATGCAGCAGCGAATTGTATCGCAGGAGCTTTGAATTGGCAAGAGAACACGGCTTTTTGTTCCATACGCATTTGGCAGAGACGGAAAAGGAAGTGGCAGATTGTTTGAAGCAACACGGTAAAACGCCGGTGGAATACCTTTATGATTTGGGAGTTCTCGATGAGCAAACATTGGTTGCCCATTGCGTTCATCTCAATGAGCGGGACATGGAGTTGCTTGCCGAAAGCAAGGCAACGCTTGTGCATAACCCTTGTTCCAATATGAAACTCGCTTCCGGCGTATTCGATTCGGAAGCCGTAATGCGAAAAGGTTGCAGAATAGCATTGGGAACGGACGGCAATTCATCGAACAATAATCTTTCCATGATTGAGGAAATGAAATTTGCATCGCTGCTTGCCAAGGTGCATTACATGAATCCTACGGCAGGAAAGGCGGAAGAGGTCATGCGTTGGGCGACGCAGAACGGTGCAAGGGCGGTAGGATTGAATGCAGGCAGGATTGAGGAAGGTGCTTTGGCGGATATTCTGATTGTGAAGCTCGATAATGAAAGACTTGTGCCGAATAACGACCTTGTTTCCAACATTGTTTATTCTGCCGATACGAGATGTATCGACAGCGTGATGTGTAACGGAAAGTTCTTGATGAAAGACGGTCATGTCGATAAGGAGGAGGAAATCATAGCGACGGCTCGCAAATACGAATAAAGGAAATATATTTCCGATGAAGAGATTTCGATTTGTCCTTTCAGCGTTTCTTCTGAGCATGGCTTTGTGCGGCTTTGCTCAAAGAGGCAATGAGATAAAGTGGATAAGAGTCGAGGGCGGCAGTTTTATGATGGGTTGCAAGAGTGGTGAGGAAGATTGTTACCCCGATGAGGAAGAACACAGCGTCAGGGTATCTTCTTTTGAAATATCGGCATACGAAGTAACAGTTGCGGAGTTTCGCTACTATTGTGAGCAGACAGGACGGAGCATGCCCAAGGAACCTACCTTCGGTTGGCAGGACGAACATCCTATTGTCAATGTTTCATGGCAGGAGGCTGCGGATTATGCAAAATGGATAGGCGGACGATTGCCGACGGAAGCCGAATGGGAGTTCGCAGCACGCGGAGGGATAAAAAGCAAAGGATACAAATATTCAGGAAGCGACAATCCGTTTGAAGTCGGTTGGTGTTATGAGAACTCCGAAGCAAGCACCCACCCTGTCGGAATGAAGAAAGCAAACGAGCTTGGCATTTATGACATGAGCGGAAACGCATGGGAATGGTGCAGTGATAACTATGGAATTTATTATTATAAGGAAAGCCCGAAAGATAATCCCAAAGGACCGAAAGAGGGCTTGGGAAAATGCAACCGAGGGGGCTGTTTCAATTTCGATCACAAGGTTATGATGAATACGCATCGCCGAGGCTGTGGAGACGAAAGCATTGGCATCGGCACAGGATTTCGTGTTGCGAGAGACATAAGAAGATAAGATAAAACGAAAGAAAAAGAAAGTCCTCGGAAACGAGCTTCCGAGGACTCCTAAAAGAGAAAAAATCAAAAATAACCTTATTTCATATTGGTGAAAACGTTCACCACATCATCGTCTTCTTCCAAACGGTTGACCAATTTCTCAACATCTTCCTGCTCTTCTGCAGTCAGTTCTTTCATATCGTTGGGAATGCGTTCAAAACTGAACGATTTGATTTCAAAGCCGCCGTCTTCGAGATATTTTTGGATAGGTCCGAAAGCCGAAAAGTCGGCATAGATGAATATTTCGTCCCCATCGGCAAAGCATTCGTCCACTCCGTAATCTATAAGCTCCAATTCCAATTCCTCCATGTCGATTCCCTCTTTCATTGCAACCTTAAAGTTACATTTTCTTTCAAAGAGAAAATCCAACATGCCCGATGTGCCGAGTGAACCGTTACCTCTGTTGAATGCTGCCCTCACATTGGCAACCGTTCTCGTAGGATTATCGGTTGCAGTCTCCACAAGGACGGCTATTCCGTGTGGTCCGTAACCCTCATACACCACTTCCTTATAGTCTGCCGTATCTTTGGAGACGGCTCTCTTGATTGCTCTGTCCACATTGTCCTTCGGCATATTCTCGTTCCTCGCCGTCTGTATCAGCAACCTCAAACGAGGATTGGCATTAGGGTCTGCACCACCTGCTTTTACCGCAATTTCAATTTCCTTGCCCAAACGAGTAAAGGTTCTCGCCATATTGCCCCAACGTTTGAGCTTTCTCGCCTTTCTGTATTCAAATGCTCTTCCCATTATATGATGTTTTACTTTTCTACCATGTCGTTTCTTTGATTCAAGCCGCAAAATTACGAATTTTCAAACAGTTTTCACTCCGCCGGAAGAGAAAAACATATAATTCCTATGCCGTGTTGTTTTGCTGAATGGCAATAAATGAGTACTTTTGCAAAGTGAACAGTAATTCAAACAGTAATTCAGAATATTCGATATGAAAATCAGACACATTTTTACGGTGGTATTTTTTGTTCTGCTGGGCTTTGCAGGCAACCTTTTCTCACAAAGCGGCAGGCATTCTTTGACAAGGGAAAATATAAGCCTCGTTCTACCTGATGATTGGCTTGCAACCAAACTCGGAAAGAAGATGGGAGATTTCGGATTGAGGCTTACAAAGCGGAATAATGTCGCTTTCATGGAGATAAACTGCACACGCCGCGTATTGGATCTCACAAGCAAGATAACCACTCTTGCTTCCGAACGCAGCAATAAAGAAACCTTTGATTACATGCAGATAGACGATGTACGCAATGCAAAACTCGGCAAAATGAATGCCGAATTGCTTGTCTATACAAACACATATCTGACCGACAGTTACCGCGGAGGAATTTATGGTTTGGTGGATAACGGATACACTTACACTATAGAGTTCTATGGAGCGGACACTCCGGAAGGCAGAGCGGAGATTGAAAACATCTTGAAGTCGATAAAGATAGACCAACCTTTGAAAGAAGATAATATGGTGGTGTTGGAAGAGAGTTTTGTGCCTAAGGATTGGAATATTGCAGAGGAAAACGAAAGCGATACAGCAGTTTCCGACAATGATAAGACGAAAAAAGAGAAAGTAAAAACGTCTGAAAGAAAGCTAAGCAAAGAAGAGAAAAAGCTCGAAAAGGAAAAAGAGAAACGTTTGAAAGAAGAAACGAAGAAAGTAGAGCAAAAGAAAAAAGAATTGGAGAAAAAGAAAAAACAAAAAGCCAAAGACGACAAACGAGCTGCCGAAAAGAAGAAAAAAGCCATGAAAGCTAAGAAGGACGACAGCGAAGTAAAAGAGGCTTTGCGGAAAGTCGGGAATAAGAACGAAGAAACCAAATAAGGCTGCCCCGATACCGTCTTACCGAAACGATAAAGAAAAAACACTCTACGCCGAATGAAGAATTGCGGATTGCATTTTGAAATTTTCATTTTCTGCTTATGTTCTTTCCTTTCGGCATTTGAAAGTTCGGCACAGTTCATTTACCAAGACCGCTCTTTCAAAGAAACAATTTCCAAGCCCGAAGAAAAGCAACTGCTCTTCAATATCTATAACCAAGACTTCTTCGTAGATAATGAATACACCGGAGTAAAAACCGCAGGCTACACTCTGCCGGGTTTTCGTCTCACTCCCACTCTATCATACGGCATAAGCGACAATCTCTTCATAGAAGCAGGACTCTCCGCCTTGCGTTTTCACGGAGCGGAACACTATCCCTGCATAATCTATGCCAATCTCCCCGATTGGAAAAGCTATCAATATTCAAAAGGCTTGCATCTTATACCGTATTTTCGAGCAGTATGGTTCATAAATCCCTATTCATCTCTGACCTTCGGCAATATAGAAAACCTAAACTCGCATTTCCTGCCCGAACCTCTCTATAATTTTGAAAACACCTTTGCTTCCGACCCCGAAGCAGGGCTGCAACTGAAAATAAACACAAAGCATAACCGCACCGATATATGGCTTAACTGGCAGAGTTTCGTCTTTGGCAAGGATATTCACCAAGAAGCATTCACCTTAGGCATAAACACCCAAAGCAGAATACTCTTTAATAATGAGAAATTCGAGCTTACCTTCCCGCTTTCCGCCCTTGTGCAGCACCTCGGAGGCGAAAACCTGAGCGGAAATTTCAATACGGAATCATGGGTTAACCTCTCCTTGGGTCTGAAACTCGCAAGACATATAGGCAAACACATGCATATCTCCTCGGGTTGCGATTTCCTTTATTACAAATCCCTGTCCGAAAGCACACTCATGCCCTTTCACGAAGGTTGGGCATACTTTCCTTACATAGAAACCTCATACAAGAAATTTAATATCAAACTCGCATTCTACGACAGCAAAGACTTTGTCAGCCTTCTCGGCAGTCCGCACTTCAACAACTTCTCCACCAACACAGAAAACTTGGTCTTTGAAAGAGCAACGCAATATTACCTACGTGCAATGTACCGTCAGAAAATAGCAAAAGCATGCTCGACAGACTTTTATGTACAAATATTCAAGCAAAACCGCATAACAGGCGACCGCCCCGGCTTTGAGAAAGTAATACGTAACGGATTTCTCTCTTTCTCCGTCGGAGTAATTCTGAACATAGACCACTCCATCACCCTGAAACACTTCACCAAGAAAACAAACCACCCTTCCACCCAAGCCGATTAAGCCCCTATTTTCAACAATCCCCTAAGCACCAAATCCAAACGCCGTTCTATGAAATTCTTTCGGCGTTTTAATTTTCCGGAATGGCGTTTGGGCAATCGTCTTTCTTGCTTGTATTCGGTCATGGGTATGATGGCGATATATCGTACAGCTTATCAATTTCATTTACAAAGCAAAATATCAAATATTTGAAACCTCCTGTTATGCTTTATCGGGAATACGATTTTTCAACTGTCTTGTAAACCAAATTTGTCTTTCCTGCGTTATCACGAGACTTGATATTATTTTGCAAAAAACGGTGATATGAAAAAACTTCTGCTTTTCTTACTTCTCCTCTCGGGTGTTTTCGTTCGTGTGGAGGCTCAGCACGTTCTCTTTCCGGAAGAGGCGGGACGTCAGTATATAAGCGACAGTCTTTTTATTCCTCAAAAGAAGCCTTTTCTTGCTGCGGCGGAGGTGTTTGCCACCAATACATTTGTATGGAGTTTCAATAAGGTGGTGCTGAATGCGGATTTTGCTCAAATAAATTGGAATTCATGGAAGACAAATCTTTCGTCTTTTCCGGTATGGGATACGGATAAGTTCTCGACTAATCTTTTCGCTCATCCTTATCACGGAGGTTTGTATTTCAATGCGGCTCGTTCCAACGGCATGTCCTTTTGGGAGAGTGTGCCTTTTTCCTTTGGCGGCAGTCTGATGTGGGAATACTTCGGTGAAAACGAATTGCCGTCAATCAATGACCTTTATGCTACAACTCTCGGGGGTATATGTCTCGGCGAAATAACTTTTCGTTTGTCGGATTTGTTTGTGGATAACAGTTCCACGGGTTGGGAAAGGTTTTCAAGGGAGTTTCTTATTGCCTGCATTTCACCGGTAAGGGGTGTCAACCGACTGTTGAACGGACAGAGTTGGAAGCGAACGCTTTCCAAAGGCAGAGAGCTGCCGAGCGTTCCCATTTATTTCAATGTATTTACGGGAGGCAGATTTTTGGCTGAGTATGACGACTCCAAGAACGGGGAGTTGAGTACTCATATAGGTATCAACCTGATCTACGGAGAGCCGTTTAGGGATTCGTATGACGAATACTACAAGCCTTACGAATGGTTTACGCTCAACATAGGGGCGGATTTGTTTTCCAATCAACCCTTGTTTACTCAGGTGAATGTGATCGGTATCCTTTGGGGCAGGAATATAGATAACAGTGATAAGTATTCGCTTACTCTCGGAGCTTTTCAGCACTTCGATTTCTATGATTCTCAAATAAAAAACGGCGAAGGTGAAAAATTCTCGCCTTATCGGATTTCGGAAGCTGCGGCATTCGGTATAGGCAGTTTGTTTGTAAGGAGATATAATCTTTGGAATAAACCGCTTATATTCCGTTCCACCGGCTATGTGAACGGCATTGTTCTCGGAGGAAACACGACAGATCATTATGTCAACAATGAGAGAGACTACAACCTCGGCAGCGGTTTCAGCATAAAGCTGTATGCGGGTGCCACCTACAAAGGACGATGGAGCTTTGATGTGAGTGCGGAACACTTCTACCTATATACGTGGAGGAATACCTCGCAAGGCAGAACGGATAATTCTCAAGGCGATGCGGGACACTCTCATCTGACCGTGCTTTCGCCATATGTAACTTATCACTCCGGTAAAAAGTGGAATATTACGCTCAGAAACCGACACTTCATTCGCAGTACATACTACAAATACTATCCTAACATTCAGTTTTCCACCACCGACTTCGTCATCACATTGGGTTACACATTATAATTCAAGCCGCAGGCTTTTACCAAAAAGTCCTTGCGGCTTGCCAAATCTCTTTCCTTTACAGAGAAGGGGGGCGATATTATCTCTTATTCTACATGGGAATTTGATGTAGAGGCTTGTTTTCTCTCCAATTCCAATTTACCGAAACGCAAAGTGATGCTGAATGATATGTAACGACTGCTTCGTATTCTGGTACTGTGGCTGTGATAGTATGGAGAAGTGATGTCGCTTTTTATTTTGTTCCAGTTGAAAGGGTCGCTGACTGAAAGGTTGAGCGAGAGCTTCCTCTTGAAGAAATTGGCACTCAATCCGAGATGCAGATTATAGACGTTTTTATCCTGAGAAAACAACTTCTTACCCGGTACAAGCACACTGCTTGCGACGTATGCCGAATAGTTCTCCAAAAACTTTGCCCAAAGACTTGCATTCATCATAATTCTCGTACCTTCCTCCTTATAGTGTCTGCCGTCTGTATAATCGATCTCATAAACCGAGTGGGTCAGAGTTCCGAACAAGTTCAGGTTGGCAAAAGCTCCAAGACGGATATTGCCCATCAGGCTCATGTCCTGCGAAGCCGATGAACCGCAGTTGTAGGGTTTGGAGAAATAAATGTATCTCCCGAAGTATTCGTCCCAAACAAGGTCTGTAATAGAACTAACGGTATTATTGTTCCAATCGGAAGACATTCTGAGCATGATATAGCCTGCCGACATGAAGAATTTACTGCAACTCAAATCGATGGAGTGGCGATTTGAACGATTTAAGTCTCTGTTTCCGACACTGTAACCGTCCTCGGAATATTCTCTGAAAGTCGTTCTATCGGAAAGAGATGGTACATAAGAGGAATAACTGTAACTTAAAGAGAAATCATACATGGATTCGGTACGATAAGATAAACGTATGTTCGGCCTCAAAGCAAAATATGTCATTGAGGTATCGTCAGGAAAACGATCGTTTACGGCAGTAAAGTTTTTGTATTCGGCATCTGCATTCAAACCGAAGTTCAAAGTAAAGCTACCGAACTTTTCTCTCCAATCCACATAACCTCTTATATTGGCGTCGTTACTCGTCTTATCATAGGAACGAAGAGTGTCGATGATGTCAAATCCGGAAGAAAGGCTGTCGAAGAGTTTTGTGTCATGATAATCATAGTTATTGTTAAAATTAAAGCTCAAACCGCAAGACAATTCCCTCTTTTTGGAGAAAGGTTTGGTGTATCTTGCCGACATGCTCATGTCGTATGAATTGTTGTCGGTGGTGTATTGTTTATTCATGTCGTGATATAGCGGACTTGCCGGACTGTATGCCCTTATCTGATTGCTGACATTATCCGATGGAGAAAAGTTGCCGTTCATGGACAGCCTCAACTGATGTCCCTCTTGGTCAAATTTCTTGCGGTAACGGGCAGAGAAACTTCCCATTGCATTGAAAGAAGTATCTGCCGATTGCGATTTATAGAAACTTTCCGTAAGTTTCACTATATCGGAAGGTTCATAGGAAAAGTCGGTTCTATACCTTTCTCCATTTGAACTGCTGCGAGACCAACTCGGATTGAAACTGCCCCAAAAGCTCAACTCGCTTGTGGAGTCTATTGTATAGTCCAAATTCATGGAAAACCAACCTCCGAAAGATTTATTTTCTCTTTCATTGGTCGTTGTCTCGGTATAAAGAGTATCTTTACCACCTGCGTCATTAGATTTGAAAGAAACGGCATTCTCTTCACTCGAAGTAGTGCGATTTCTTATGTTAGTAGAAGCATAAAAGCTGAACGAGAGTTTTTCATTCGCCCAAACGTATGATACAAACGGAGAAGCGTCCCAAAAAGAGTTCGTTCCGCCTCCGAAACTTATGAAGTGGTTCTTCTTAATCCTGACATTGGTAATGATATTTATCACTCCGCAACCCGAACTGTTGGAATATTTGGCTCCCGGGTGAGTAATTACTTCTATTCTTTTCAAGGCATTGGCAGGCAGATTGTCCAAAAAAGTTTTCAGATTGTGCGACTTTATCTTTGAAGGCTCGTCATTAAGCCATATCTCTACACAACTCACTCCTTCAAGTGTGATATTTCCATCTATATCGACACTTACACCCGGAGCATTCTGCAAAGCGTCATTAGTTGTACCGTTTTGGATTGCGGGATCGTCCTCAACATTGTACATTGTCTTTTCTCCGTCCATGGAAAAGAGAGGACGCCTCTCTACAATCTCCACATTTCCCAACATAGTGGATGAATGTTTCAAGAGGACGTCTTCCAATTTGGTTCTCCCCTTGACCTTTATTTTTTGCCACAAACTTTGATACCCTATACAGGAAACCCGTAAGAGATATTCCCCGTCTTTGATGTTCTTAAAGCTGAATTTACCGTCATTATCGCTGGATGTACCTTTCACCAAACTGCTATCGGCAATATTCATTAAGCCAATATTGGCAAATGCAACAGCTTGTCGGTCTGTGCTGTCTTTCAAAACACCGCTCACCTGAGCAGAAAGCTGCAAGAATAAAGCGGATAAAACAAATGAAAATAAAAATTTCAGAGAGTAAAAGTTCTTCATAAGCAAAAGGTTTTTCTCAAAAACGCTAAATCAGCGAAACATATTGTCCTAAAAGATAAATTTTCCAAAACAAAGGCAAGATATAAGGAAAGAGAGTGGTAAAATCAATCCATATAAGGCAATATTTTCCTTGCAAAACGTCGTCTAAGGAAATGAAAAACTATGCTTATGAAATTTTTCCTTGAACTTACACTCAAAAAAGAGACACTTTTTGACCAAAAAAGAGACACTTTTTACCCATAAAAGTGTCTCTTTTTCGGGTGCAAGCTCCGATGTTTTTATTTTCTGAATAGGGACTTTTCTTATGAGGGGAGGAAAATCATCATAAAAACGGACTTTGGGACATGGTACAAAAGAAGGGCGGACTTTGAAGCCCGCCCCTGTGGTACTGTATGCCAATGATATTATTGTTCTTTTCCGTTCAAGAAAGTGCGGCTTACTTTGTTTGTGCCGTAATAGTATGGTATGTATTCAAGTGTGGGGATTGCTTTGGTGATATAGAAGTTGGCGTTCTTACCTCGGCATATTGAACCGTGTGTCCGGCTCAATCCCATTGCGTATGCGGAGTTTATGGTTGTTGCATTGAGGGCTTCTTGTGGTGTAAGACGGTAGTTGACGCATGCAAAGGTCATAATCATTTGCATATTGCCGCTTGGAGAAGAGCCGGGATTGAAATCGGATGCCATTGCTACGGGAAGTCCTGCGGAAATCATCTTTCTTGCCGGTGAATAAGGCATATTAAGGAAGAATGCTGCTCCCGGTAAGATGGTAGGCATGGTTTTGGAGGACTTTAAGGCTGCAATCTCTTTGTCTCCTACGCATTCCAAATGGTCAACGGACAAGGCTCCGTGCTTTACGCCCACTTCTATTCCTCCGGAATAGTCTAATTCGTTGGCGTGTATCTTGGGGGTGAGACCATATCGCACTCCTGCTTCAAGCATACGGTCTGTCTCTTCAACAGTAAAGAAACCCGTGTCGCAGAAAACGTCTATGAAGTCAGCCAAACGCTCTTTTGCCACAAGGGGTATCATTTCGTTTATGACCAAGTCCACAAACTCGCCTTGTCTTCCTCTGTATTCCATAGGTACTCCGTGTGCTCCGAGGAAGTTTGCCTTTATGGTCAATGGGGAATTCTCTTTCAATCGACGGATTACTCTCAACATCTTCAACTCTGCCTCTGTCGTCAATCCGTATCCCGATTTTATTTCCACGGCTCCGGTACCGAGGTTTGTTATTTCTTGCAAGCGTTTGTATGCATCTTCGTATAATTCGTCCTCATCGGTTTCCTGCAAGCGTTTTGCAGAGTTCAGAATGCCGCCTCCGCGTTTTGCGATTTCCTCATAGCTCAATCCGCGTATCTTGTCTATGTATTCTATTTCGCGAGAGCCTGCATAAACCAAGTGGGTATGCGAATCGCAGAAAGAAGGCAGCACGAAACATTGCTCGGCATCGATGATTTTGTCGGCGTTATGCTCTTTTAATTCGCTCATCTTGCCGAAATCGGCAATCTTATCGTCTTCAACAATAAGGTAAGCGTCGTTTATGCTTCCTACTTCTGCCATTGCCTCTCCGCATACGGCTTCACGAGGGGTTTCTTCCGTCTGCACAAGGCATTTTATGTTCGTTATCAGTGTTCTCATATTGCTTTTGTGTTTATTTTATTTTGATTGATAATGTCATTCCTATATTAGGCGTTACGCCTGCAAAGCCCGGATATGCGAAAGGGGCGAGTGTGGCTGAGAGGTCGTCGTTTATGTTGAAGTCAAAGAGATGTCCGTAAACCATTGCATCGACAATATTCAAGAGATAGACGGCTGCAGAAAGCATTATACCGAGTTGAAAATTCTTATCGTATGCCTGATGCAAGGCAAGTATGCTTTCGTTGCTGTATGTAGCGTAATCGGCGAGCAATTCGGAAGTATTACCGTTCAAACGGTTATAATACTCATCTTTGAACTTGATTGAGTTTTGATAATTGCTTATTGCGAGGTAAGCTGTCGCCGCTCCAAGGCTGTAAATGACGGGAAGTTTCCATGTTTGTTTGTTATAAACCTGTCCCATTCCCGGAAGTATTGCCGAATAAAGCGTTGCACGCTTTGCCGAATGAGGTTTGCTTTGCGTAGTGAACTCTTGCGAGAAAAGATTACTGCCCACAAGGAGCAGCATCAGTGCAAATAAAAGGCATTTGCGAGGGTTCATCTTTTATTTTCCGCTTTCCAATAATGCGATTATGCGTTCAAAGTCTTTGTCATTCTTGAAGGCTATGGTGATTTTGCCTTTACCTCTTTGGGAACGGCTTATTTCGATTTCCGTATCAAGTTTGGCTGACAATGCTTCGCGTCTTGCAAGATGAAAATCGGGAAGTTGTTTTTTCTTACTTTGTCCCTGCTGCTGTTTTTCTCTGCTTTGCTTTGCCAAATCCTCGACCTGACGAACGGAAAGTCCTTTTTCGATAATCCGTTTCATCATTTCGATTTGCTCGCTATCGGATTCCAGATTGACCAAACAGCGTGCATGTCCCATTGAAATTTGATTATTGCGAATTGCCAACTGCACTTCTGCCGGCAGTTTCAAAAGTCTGAGGTAGTTGGTTATGGTTGAACGGTTCTTTCCTATCCTTTCGCTCATCTGTTCCTGCGTAAGATTACATTCTTCTATCAGTCCCTTCAAAGCCAAAGCTATTTCGATGGCATTCAAATCCTCTCTCTGGATATTCTCCACCAAAGCCATTTCCATGACTTCTTTCTTGGTTGCAATCCTTATGTAGGCAGGAATTTCGGTAAGTCCTGCTGCCTTTGCGGCACGGTATCTTCTTTCGCCTGCAATCAAGACATATTCCCCGTTTTCTTTCATTACGGTTATAGGAACGATGACTCCATTCTCCTTTACCGATTGTGTGAGTTCTTCAAGAGCCTGTTTATCAAATTCCTTTCTCGGTTGCTCGGGATTAGGCTTTATTTTGCTCAAAGAAATGTAACTCAACTCGGCAGCAAGCGTGCCTATATTGTTATCATTCCTGCTTACGGGAGTTCCACCCAACAAAGCTTCCAAACCTTTTCCCAATGCCGATGTCTTTTTTGCTGCCATATTTCCGTTTTATGCTTTTGCCGTGTTTTTTTCTATGATTTCAACTGCCAGATTCATATAATTAACCGCTCCTGTGCAACCTGCGTCGTACATAATCACGCTCAGACCGTGGCTCGGTGCCTCTGCCAATTTGACGTTATTGTAGATAATCGTATTGAATACCACTTGTTGGAAATGGTGTCGCACATCTTCTGCCACTTGTTTGTTCAAGCGTAAACGTGCATCGAACATCGTAAGCAGTATGCCTTCGATTTCAAGAGAGGTATTAAGCCTGCTTTGAACTATTCTTATGGTATTAAGCAATTTTCCCAAGCCTTCCAATGCGAAATACTGGCATTGAACCGGTATAATCACACTATCGGCAGCCGTAAAGGCATTTATGGTTACCAAACCCAAAGATGGAGAACAGTCTATTATTATATAGTCATACTCGTCCTTTATGGGAGCGATTGCATTTCGCAATTTCTCTTCTCTGTCTTCAAGTTTGGGCAATTCCACCTCGGCTCCCACAAGATCTATGCTTGCAGGCAGAAGATAAAGATTGGGTGTATCCGTTTCCACTATTGCTTCACGAGCCTCGGCAGAGCCTATCAAACATTCATATATGCCTTTCTCCACACTCTGCGGCTCTATACCTACACCGGAAGAGGCATTGGCTTGCGGGTCTGCGTCTATAAGCAATGTTTTCTTCTCCATCACAGCCAGAGCCGCACTCAAATTGATGGCAGTGGTGGTCTTTCCCACTCCGCCTTTCTGATTTGCAACAGCTATTACTTTCCCCATCTTTCTTCTCCTTGTGTTTTGCAAAAAGAGCTGCCCCATAAAGCAGCTCTATATTTGCTTATCGCTCAATGTAAATACTAATCGAACTTAATGTTTTCAAACTCCTTTTCAAAGCCATCGTCGCTTCTTTCTGCCTCATCGTCATCAAAAACAGGTTCTTCACCCGTTTCAACGAAACGAATCACACCTTCAAGAGCATTTTTGAACTTGGAATAATCTTCCTTATACAGAAATATCTTATGTTTCTCGTAAGAGAATGTGCCACCATCGTTATCGAACTTACGTTTACTCTCTGTTATTGTTATGTAACGCTCGCCCTGCTTTGTTTCCTTCACATCAAAAAAATACGTTCTCTTACCTGCTTTTACAGCCTTTGAAAACACTTCTTCTCTTTCTCTCTCTTCCATTTTTGATTCGATATTCAGTTTTTATCCGTTGGCAAAAATACTAATTTATTTCCGATTGTCAAGATTTGCCTCTTCAAAAAAAAGCATTTTTCCACTAAGCCTTTGTTCCATAATCCCTTAATCCGAATATGGAACTACCGATTCGCACAAAGGTACTACCCTCTTCCACAGCTATTTGGAAATCATGCGACATTCCCATGGACAATTCGCAAAAGCTATCTTCCTTTTCATAATATTTGGCTTTGATATGCTTGAACAAATTGCTCAAATGCCTGAATTCTTTCCTTGTTTGGTTCAAATCATCGGTTACCGAGCCAATGCCCATCAAGCCGCAAATTTTCACATTCTCCAACATCTTGAATTCTTCGCTCTCCAACAATGACTCCAAGTCTTCATCATCGAAACCATACTTGGTTTCCTCATAAGATATTTTGACTTGCAAAAGACAATTCACAACTTTCTCATGTCTGATTGCCAAACGGTTTATCTCTGAAAGCAATCTGAGACTGTCAACCGAATGAATAAGCCTTGCAATAGGCACCACATATTTCACTTTGTTTATTTGCAAATGACCGATAAAGTGCCACTCTATATCTTTTGGCAAGGCTGCACACTTATCTCTCATTTCCTGAGCCTTATTTTCCCCGAAAATTCTCTGCCCTGCATCATACGCCTGCTGCAAATCGCTTACCGGCTTTGTCTTCGACACTGCCACCAAACGCGTTTGCGGAGGCAAAAGAGACTGATAATGCTTTATATTTTCCGCTATTGACATGATAAACTTGTTTTTAAGTTTGCTCGAACAGTAAAGCCGAAGAGACTTTCTCATCGCTCGAACGGCTGTTTTTCCTTTTCAAAACTGCAAAGTTACAACAATATTGCATAAATTTGCAAACCGAAACAGTAAAGTAGTTTTTGATGAAGGTAAAAACAATGCTGTTCCTACTGCTTGCAGGCTTGGCAGCCGTAAGCTGTTCGAACGAAAGACGCAATGAAAAAGCCATCGAACACAGCTTGGAATTGTTCTACAAACACATAAACGAAAGAGATTTCAAAGCCGTTTCGGCGGTTTGTTCCCCTCAAATGCAGCAAAGTCTCGATTTCATGAAGAATTTCGGCAACGACTTGGTCATCTATAAGGATTGGACAGTGAAAGCCATAAAAGTATCAGGCAATAAAGCCATGGCAAAAGTGCTTGTAACCGACCAATTCGACAATAAAACGGAATGTGTTTGGAGACTGAGCAAAATAAAAGACAAATGGCTTTTAGATGTGTTCAATTTCTCATCTGCCGAGAGTTTGGAAGTTATAAACGAAAGTCCTAACAATACAACAAAAGGAGACTCCGCTCCGACAAAAGTCCAATCCGCAACTGCCACAGAAAGCTCAACCACAAAGGAATGATAAAAAGAATACTTCACATAGTCAATCTGTTTTTCGCCCTCTTGCTTTTCGGTGTGTATGCAGGAGCTTTCATACGCCCCGAAGCCGCACCTTATTTATCCCTCTTCAATTACATTTATCCTTTACTGCTTTTTATCAATGCAGCCTTCTGTATCCTTTGGCTTTTCTGGAAACCCATATATATTATTGTACCTTTGGCAGCAATACTCGCAGGCTGCGACTATATACCCCGCCTTATCGGCACATCATCAGGTGAAAGAGCTTCCGAAAACTCCCTGAAAATAATGACCTATAATGTCGAAAACTTTTCCCATGAGGCACAAAACACAGCAGAATTGAGACAACGCAATACAGACTCCATCATCGAAGCCGTCAAAAAGGAAAATCCGGACATTCTATGCTTCCAAGAATACAGTGCCTCGAAGAACGGACAACACTCCATTCACAGAATACTCACCCGTGAGTTGGGTTACGAATATTACTTCGCTCCTGCCGAATCCAAATACGGCATAAACGGCAGTGTGATTTACTCCAAGGAAAAAATCATACGTTCCGGCTGTCCTTTCCCCATGAAAGAACTATACCACTCCTTTGCCTTTGCCGACATAAAGGCAGGAAAGGAGGTAATACGGATATATAACATTCACCTTGCTTCCTATCAAATCATAGATGAAGAAAAGAATGAAGTCGGCATATTGACAAAAGGCAAAATTCCAAACAAGGAAGTGTCCCGCAGTGTAAAAGATAAGTTGATTGCAGCCAACAAAAAACGCAGCATTGAAACGAGGGAAATGGTCGAATTGCTGCAACAGACCAAACCAAAGTGCCTTGTGGTCGGAGATTTCAACTCCACACCTTATTCATACACTTACAGAGAGTTCTCAAAGCTGATGAAAGACAGTTTCAGGCAGGCAGGAAAAGGCTTTTCCGGCACATACAATGGTCCTTTGCCCGCTTTCCGAATCGACTATGTCTTTTGCAGCGAGGGAATTAAAGCAACAAGCTATTGTGTAGGCAAATACCTGTATTCCGACCATAAACCGATAATAGTGGACTTTGAAACGGAAAAGAAGAAATGAGAAAGAAAGAACGCTATGCCCTTACCATAGAGAAGCTCGACGGACTTTTCCCCGATGCTCAAACGGAACTGCATTACGACAATCCTTTTCAACTGCTCGTTGCCGTGATACTCTCGGCACAATGCACCGATAAAAGAGTCAATATGATTACACCGGAACTCTTCAAACGCTTTCCCACCTCTGCCGAAATGGCAAAAGCAAGCGAGGAAGAGATATACCGCCACATCAAAAGCATATCTTACCCCAATGCCAAAAGCAAAAACCTTCTGAAAATGGCACAAAGGCTGCATGAAGTCTATAAAGACGAACTGCCTGAGGAAAGAAAGGACTTGGAAAGTCTCGCAGGAGTAGGACGCAAGACTGCCAACGTGATAGCCGCAGTGCTTTACAAACAAGCCGTCATGCCTGTCGATACTCACGTCCACCGCGTCAGCCGCCGCATAGGCTTGACCACCGGAGCGAAAACACCCCTTGAAACAGAAAAACAACTTATGGCAAACCTCGACAAGACTTCCGACATAGCCTTGCTTCATCACCAACTCATACTTCTCGGACGCTATATATGCAAAGCCCGCAAACCCGAATGCGAAGCCTGTCCCCTACCCGGCTGCTGCAAGTTCTACACTACCAAAACAAAGCCTGAAAACTCAAATCGTCGATACTCGACAAGCAAAAAGAAGTAAAAGTCAAAAACTCCGCTGCTGCAAGCACAAAATCACTCGACAATTTCAAACACTGCTGTACCTATAAACTCCTTATCCTTATAGAGCCAAACAGTATCTCCTTTGACATAAACACTGTCGGCTCCCCTGTCATTTGCCGCCTTTTCTATAGAAAGCGCTCTGATGACTTCAGAACTCTTTCTCAGCAATCCTTCTCTTCCGAACAGCACTTGCACAAGCAATGCTGCCGCTAAAATTACTATCGTCAGTTTCAAAAAGATAATCTCTCTTTTTCTCTTCTTTTCTTCTTCCATATTACATATAATTTCAGCTTAATCCACTATAATACAAAACTTATCCAAGCGATTGACCGACAGTTTTATTACCTCACTCGACAAATATACGGTTTTTTTCACATTAGCAAATACAGAACAACAATTTTTCATTCCTCCGTATAGGACTTTCGTTTTTTTCACTGAGGTCTTCTATAAAGCACAAACACCGGTGCATAAAAGCAAGTCAAAGAAAGAATTTGGAAAACGGAAAATTCGTTTTTGCAATCCTATTATTCGTATTTTTGCAAACGAAACAAATCAAAATACAATGGAGGAAGAGTTCATAAATCTTACGCCTGACAATATTGCAAACGAACATTTGTGTTGCATTATCCGCAACAGGAAACCGCACTGCGGCATTGAAGCAAAACGCACATGGTTGGCAGAAAGATTAAAGGAAGGTCATGTATTCCGAAAGCTGAATGCCAAGGCTGCCGTCTTCATAGAGTACGCATCCTTGGAGAAAGCATGGGTACCAATCTGCGGAGAAAATTATTTCTACCTCTATTGCCTGTGGGTTAACGGCAAGGAATTCAGAGGCAGAGGCTACGGAAGGGAACTCTTGGAGTATGCAATAAAAGATGTCAGGCAAAAAGGCGGCAGCGGATTGTGTATGCTCGGAGCAAAAAGGCAGAAGACATGGCTTTCCGACCAATCCTTTGCCAAGAAATTCGGCTTTGAAGTTGTCGATAGGCTCGATAACGGCTATGAACTGCTTGCCCTCTCCTTCGACGGCACGAAACCGCACTTTGCAAAGACGGTTCGCAAAAATGAAATAGAGAACAAGGAACTCACAATCTTTTACACCGTACAATGTCCCTACATTCTTCAAAGCCTCACTCCTATACGCAACTATTGCGAGACGTACAATATACCACTTACCCTCAATCAGGTGAACAGTTTGCAAGAAGCCAAACAACTGCCCTGCGTCTTCAATAATTTTGCAGTGTTTTACAAAGGCAGATTCGAGACAGTGAACCTCTTGGACATTACTCAACTGAAAAAAATTCTCAACGAATAAACCACCAACGCACACCCCAATCGACCAAACGCCGATTCATGAGTACCGAAACGCCGATTGACGAAATTCTTTCGGCGTTTCGTTTTCGCAAAACGGCGATTGCTTGCGATCGATTCGAGCACTTTATAAATCAAAACATTACAAGAAAGGGCGGAAGTGTTGTTGCTCCCGCCCTTTGGAGTGTTGTATGATTGGGTTTTATTTAATGTAGGCGTTTTTCAGCCTTTTCAAGTCCAAGGGTATGCCTGCTGAAATCTCGAATGGAAGAATGCCGATTTTCATATTGTCTGCCTTGTTATGCTGTGCAAATGTCAGACGGTAGGTAAGAGCTATGCTTGCGTCCTCGCAAGAAAGTTTCAATCTTATAGGCACAAAGCCTGCTCTCTGATACAAGGCTCCGTCCTGCGGAATGTAGTAAGAGGGTGTTGAGGTGTGATTAGCACCTATCAAAGGCGATTTATAAGAGAAGACATAGACCGAATAGTCGGCTCCTATTCCCACGGAAAGGGAAAGAGAAGCTACTGGATTACTCTTGGAAAAGAAGTAAGAGTAACCGAATGAAAAGGAAAGTCTTCCTGAGGTTGAAAAGCATTTACCGTTGTCGTTTTCCTTCAACATCCCATACTCCACTGCTGCGTCCAAATCGAAGAACAAGCCTGTCGCCTTGTGCATACAGATGTGTCTGTCGCCTAAACTTATGCCCCAAGTCGGCAAATCGATTGCTGCGACTTTGTCATTGTTACCGAATAGAGCCATGGATACATAGGGCTCGTTGATTTTCAAAAATCTTTCACTTCCCGAAAAAGATTCTTGTGCATTCAGTCTGCCTGCAAATATGCTTGCAATGAAGCAGACACAAATAATACTGATTTTTTTCATTGTTTGAAATTGTTTTTAGTTGAACTTATTATTGTCTTACGACTATTTACTACCGGCAAATGTACAACATATTTTTCATATATGAAACAAAAAAAAGATTTATCTTTCTTTTCAAATGATAATACAGGCATTTATACTTGGGAAACAGAGGATAAGGGAAGTCGGAAATGTATATGGAAATTCTTTTTGCGGCTTAGGATTTGCTTTATTATTTGCTTTTATTCGGGGCTTTGTCTTATAGAATTTGTATGAAAAGGTGGAAAACGAATGCTCTTTATGTTGTTTTCGTCCGTTCTCGGGTATTTAGCCATATCGATTGACTGCAAGCATGCCGAAAAAGGCAGTTTCCCTCATACTCTATCGCAGAATTATTATAGGAATTGCCGATCGGGATATTTCGCAAAAGGTGAAATGAAAAGGGTTTCGGTATTTGATTTTATAAAGACTGAGGCATAGGACTTTGAGACGAGATAAGCAGAGAGCTTATTCGTTTACTCTTATTTTGAGTGTGTCGTATGCCAAACGGACATTGGCAGGCAGTTCACGATTAACGGCTTCGTGAAAACCGAGGAAATGACTTATGTGCGTAAGATAGGCTTGCTTTGGTCGGAGACGCTCTATCAATGCAAGAGCTTCTTGAAGGGTGAAATGGGAGAAGTGTTCCTCTTTTCGCAAGGCATTAACGACCAAACAGTCCAAGCCGTGGAGCTTTTCTATTTCCTTTTCGCTTATTGTTTTTGCGTCGGTTATGTAAGCGAATTTACCTATACGGTAAGCAAGAACAGGCAGAAGATGGTGCATTACTTCTATGGGTTGAATACGAAGTTCGTTCACATGTATGATGTCTTCGGATGTGATTTCCCTAAGGTCGAATTGCGGCAATCCGGGGTACTTGTTTTGTGTGAAAGCGTATGCAAATTCACCTCTTATGCCTTCTGCGGCAGGCTGATTGGCATAAACAGGCATCGAGGCTTGCTGCAAATAATTGAAAGAGCGAACCTCGTCCAATCCTCCTACATGGTCTCTGTGGGAATGGCTTATCAAAATGGCATCAAGCCGCGATACATTTTCCCGCAACATCTGATAACGGAAATCAGGTCCCGCATCAATAGTCAGTTGCGTCCCTTTGTCCGAACGTATCAGCACGGAAGAACGCAGACGCTTGTCTTTCTTGTCCTTGGAAAGACAAACCTCACAGTCGCACCCTATAACGGGTACTCCCTGTGAGGTTCCTGTACCTAAAAATGTTATTTCTAAACAGCCCATTTCAACCAAATCGCACCCCAAGTAAATCCCGCTCCGAAAGATGTAAGAATAAGGTTATCGCCTTTCTTAAACTTATGTTGGTTTTCGTACATCAACATAGGGATTGTGGCAGATGTGGTATTGCCGTACTTTTCTATGTTCACTAACACCTTTTCCGGTGAAAGTTCCAAGCGATTACCTGTCGCCTTTATTATTCGCAAGTTTGCCTGATGGGGCAAGAGGAATGCGATATCATCGGAAGTCAGGTTGTTTCGCTTCATTATCAATTCAGTTGCCTCTGCCATTTTCACCACAGCCCATTTGAACACCGCTTGTCCTTCCTGATAGATGAAGTGTTCTTTGGCATCTACGGTCTGATGGCTTGCCGGTTTAACGGAACCGCCGGCTACCTGATGCAAATGCTTGACTCCTTCCCCGTCGGAGAAGAGAACCTCGTCCATAAGTCCGTATGGTTCTTCCGTTGCTTCCACCAATACGGCTGCTGCTCCGTCTCCGAAAATAGGACAGGTGGCTCTGTCTTCGTAATTGGTGATTGCCGACATTTTCTCGGCACCTACAACGATTGCTCTCTTGACAAAACCGGATTCAATGTACTTTGCGGCAGTCGTAAGCCCGTAAATGAAACCCGAACAGCCGGCATTGACATCGAAACCGAAGCCATGCTTAACGCCGCACTTGTGTGCAATCACGTTAGCCGTCGCGGGGAAAACCATATCCGGAGTTACCGTGCAACAAATTATCAATTCGATTGTATCGGGAGATATATTCTTTTTCTCGAAGATACGTTTTACGACGATTTCCGCCATATCCGACGGACCTTTTTCGCCTTTCAGTATGTGTCGTTCCTTGATTCCGATACGCGTCATTATCCATTCGTCATTCGTATCGACCATTCGGCTCAACTCATCATTCGTAAGAATATAATCAGGAACGTATCCCTCAACTGCTGTTATGGCAGCCCTTATCTTAGACATCTTCTAAAATTCTTTATTGTTTATTGCCCGTCCGACAAAGCTTCACGCAATTTCTCGATTATGCCCGATTCTGAAATTGTTTTGGACTGCAATACCATGCTTTTGATTGCTTTTTCATTTGAAATACCGTGTCCGATTATCACCACGCCATTTGCTCCGAGCAATGGTAAGCCTCCGTATATTTCATAATTGAATCGTGCAATGTAATCGTCGAACAACTTTCTTTTGACTATCACTCTGGCAAATGCTTCGGTGTGTTTCATCAAAAGATTACCTACAAAACCATCGCAAACCATCACATCGACATTGCTTTTGAAAATTTCAATCGGCTCTGCATTGCCTACAAACTCATAATGCTTGCTTCCTTTCATCAGACTGAAAGCCGCATGGGTTTGTGCGTTGCCTTTCTCTTCTTCTTCGCCTATGTTGACCAATGCTACTTTCGGTTCGGCTATTCCCAACGCACATTTGGCATACATGCTTCCCAAAAGTCCGAATTGTTCCAAGACTTCCGGCTTGGCATCGGGGTTTACGCCTACATCGACAAGTACCGTTACTCCGCCCTTCTCCTTAGGCACCAAAGCGGCAAGGCATGGCCGTATTATGCCTTCCATCGGACCGACGGAATACATGGTTCCCACCAACATGGCTCCCGTACTGCCTGCACTGGCAAAGCTGTCTATGCGTCCCTCTTTCAAGTATCTGAAACCAACAGCAAGACTTGAATCAGGTTTATGGGCAAATGCTTTTATGGGTTTGTCGTGCATATCGATTACATCTTCGGTATGCACTATCTCAAAAAGGTTTTCGTCTTCGCACTGCTCGGAAATAATCCGCAATATATCGTTCTTGCGACCGAAAAGGACTATCTTATCATCGGCAGACAAGTCCTTAGTCGCCGCTATTGCACCACGTACAACCGATTCGGGAGCAAAATCGCCCCCCATTGCGTCCAATCCTATCCTCATGGCTGTCGGGTTTTACGCGTCTGCCTCTTTCTTAATGGCTTCCTTACCTCTGTAATATCCGCATTCGGGACATACTCTGTGCATTTGTACTGTCGCTCCGCAGTTACTGCAAGTGGATAATTGTACGCTCTCAACTGCGTGATGTGTTCTTCTCTTTGCTGTTCTCGTTTGCGAGAATCTGCGTTTTGGATTTGGCATATTAGCTTATTGTTTTTAGTTGTTACTCAAAATTTATTTGTTTCAGAACATCCCATCTCGGGTCTGTTCCTCTTTCTTCTCTCAATTCGGGAGTGTTCAATATATCTGTCATTTCCTGACCGCAAACCTGATTGTTTCCTTCCACCTCTCCATGCACACATCTCATCGGTTTGCTCAACATGACATACTCGTAAATGAGCTTACTCAGGTCAAAAGAATGTTCGTTATGCGGTATCACACACATATCTTCGTCGGTTTCCTCATATTTGTCGCCGAATCCGACGTAGTATTCCTGCTCCAAGTTCAAAGGAATGGACATTTCCTCCATGCAACGGTCGCATGCAACGACTATCTCGCCTTTGATTTTGAACAAAAATACCAACTGCCGCTCACTCTTCTCCATTGTGAAATCCAAAAACAAGTCTGCGTCCAAAATATCCTCTGCTTCAAACTCTTCAAACAGCCTTCTATCTATCCGGAACTCGTATTTATGAGTGCCGTTCGCCAGACCTGCAAATTTCACTACGTATTTTTTGCCCATAAATTCAAAAAAATCTATGCTCGTTTACGAGTTTGCAAAGGTACATCTTTTCTTTCATTTGAACAAACAAAAGATAGAAAATTGCAAACAGTCGTTTGTGAACAATCCTGCTTTATTCGTTGAATCTTATGTTGGTCATTGTTTTTTCGCAATAGTGGCATTGCAATTCCAAAGGGGATTTTTCTACCACTTTGAAGTTTGTTTCTATATTGTCTTCAATATTGGTTATGCAGTTAGGGTTGATACATTTCACTATGCGGCGAACCGTATCCGGTATTTCGAGACTTCTCTTCTCCACAACCTCGTAATCTCTTATCACAATCAAGGTTGCGTTAGGTGCAATCAAAGCCACCTTGTTCACTTCCGTTTCTTCAAAGAATTTATTCTTCACTTTGATTATGCCTTTCTTGCCATACTTCTTGCTCGAAAGGTTGGTGCCTATAAGTACCTCGTCTTCGTACATATCAAGGTTCAATATCTTGACTACCTTATATACTTCCCCTGCCGGTATGTGGTCTATCACCGTTCCGTTTTCTATTGCGGATACAACTAATTCCTTTTTGCTGTTCTGTGTCATCTTTCTTCTTCTTTTTCTTTCGGCGTTTCGCCACAGCCAAACACCGTTTCGATTTTTTCTTTCTTCGATTCGTTTTTCTCAAAAGCCGTTTCATTCACGGCTGTTTCAGAATGCTATTTTGCTCCCAATATTGCAGCCATAAGAGCTTGCCTTACATAAACTCCGTTCTGAGCTTGTTGGAAGTAATAAGCATGAGGAGTTACGTCAACGTCCATTGCTATTTCGTTAACTCTCGGAAGCGGGTGCAGAACCTTCATTGTAGGTTTACAACCTTGCAAAGTAGCAGCTTCCAATATGTAACAATCCTTCACTCTTTCGTATTCCAATGGGTCGGAAAAGCGTTCCCGCTGTATTCTTGTCATATATATAATGTCGGAAAACGGTATCACATCTTCCAAATCGGTATATTCATAATACTTCAAGCCCTTTTTCTTAATGTGCATCTTGACTGCCGGAGGCATTTGCAACTCCACAGGAGACACAAAATGGAATGTGGCATTGAAATTGCACATTGCCTGAACCAAAGAATGCACCGTCCTGCCGTATTTCAAGTCTCCGACCATGGTTATATGCAAATTATCCAAACCTCCCTGCGTTTTACGTATGGAATAAAGGTCAAGCATACATTGCGTAGGGTGTTGGTTCGCACCATCGCCGGCATTGATAACCGGAACGCTTGCCACCTCGGAAGCATAACGCGAAGCCCCGTCGCGAGGATGCCTCATGACGATAAGGTCGGAATAACTGCTCACCATTTGTATTGTATCATGCAAACTTTCTCCCTTTTGCAAACTTGTTGCAGCAGGATTACTGAAACCGATTACCCTTGCTCCCAACATATTTGCGGCACTTTCAAAACTCAAACGCGTTCTCGTCGATGGTTCAAAGAAAATCGACGCCACAACCTTGTCGCTCAAAACCGGCTGTTTGGGATTTTTCTCGAATTCTTCTGCCAAATCAAGGATTTGAATATACTCCTCTTTGGTGTAATCCGTGATTGAAATAAGATTCTTACCTTTTAAGTCTGCCATAATGTTATTGTTTTTATACCTTATGATTATATACTCATTTTCTTGGGCGAAAACATCACAAAAAAAACGACCTCCCGAGACCGGAAAGTCGCTTTCTACATTTCAAACAAATAACCGACGAAAGAGCAACTCTTTTTACAACTGCAAACTCCCCCGTGTAGCGAATGTATCATGATTGTACCTGTTTTCGTGCCTGCAAAGGTACAAACTTTTTCGATAACGGCAATACGAATCGCCATTTCATTGCAATTAAAACGCCGTTTCGGAAAATTCTTTCGCCCTTTCAATTTTCCTAAACGGCGTTTTATTTTCGTCCTTTGCATATTGCAGCAAATCAGCCTATTGTATCAATAGAAAGATTGCAGTTTGCCGGGCTTGCAGGCAAGCGGGAAATAAGGCATTTCCGTCTTCTTTCGGAATTTTTCGACGAAATAATTTGGCAAATTGAATTTTTAATCGTACATTTGCGGCGTAAATATGTAACTAACAAAAAAACAGTTCGTTATGAAGAAGATTATCTTTTTATTATCGGCTTTGGCGTTTGCCGGGGCAGCGTTTTCGCAACAGAAAACGGAGGTTGACTATGTGGAATACGGCGTTGACGAAAGCAACCCGGCTTCTTATCGTGTTCAAGAGATACGAATGCCCGACGGTTCAAAGAAGAACATGATTTTTAAGAAGAAACATTTCAAACAAGAGAACATGCAGGGTTATTCCTCCACCGAAACAATATATCCTCTTGCCGAAAAATTGAGCGAAAACGGCACACCCGTTCCCGATACCGACAAGCTGACGAGTGTAATCGCCAAAAAGAAAGAGAATAATGAATATGTGAAAGAAATGTACGAAGAGAACGGAGCTTACTACCTGCTCTTCCACCCATATTCCGAAGCAAAGAAGCAGTAACACTGCATATATAAGTTTTTGTTTGATATTTGCCAACCCCGTTTCAAGGGGTTGGTTTTTGTAGTCTTGGAAAGAAAATGAAAAAAGCGGTTTTTATTTTGATATTTCTGTCATTCGCTGCAACAGGAATGGCACAGACAGGCACATACAAGGTGAAGAAATTTTGCAAAGAAAGTCTCAATGTCGAGAGTTTGCAATCCGAGCTACTCACTACGCTTTATAATAAATGTATGGAGCAAATCAAACCACAGAAAGTTGTGATTAACGATGAGGGAATACGCTTCGAGCTTGCGGGCGACGGCGTAATAGAACTCGAATGCGACGTACGGCAGGAGGGCAAACGGTGGTTCTATGAGGATTTATTGGTCGTCGAGAAAATCGGCAAGAAGAAGTATGTGGTTCGATTGAAGAACGACAGTCCTCTTATGTATCTCAGCAAGACGGAATAGAACTTTTAAGAGAGGAATTACCTACGGCAGTCGGCAGCATGAGTTGTACCGAACTGCCGTTTTTGTTTTCGCTTTCTTGTTGTTTGGGCGAAATGTCGTACCTTTGCAACTTAATTTAGCATACTTATGAATTTTGAAACCACCGGTTTGTTTCCCGAACTGTTGAAGGCAATAGGAGATTTGGGATTCGAGAACATGATGCCGATACAGGCAGAGGCAATCCCGCTTTTGTTGAATGAGGAATGTGATTTGATTGCCTTGGCTCAGACAGGTACTGGAAAAACCGCCGCTTTCGGTTTACCGCTCATTCAGAAGCTCGATTCCGACAATAAAAACATAGAAGGAATAATCATTTGCCCCACAAGGGAACTGTGTATTCAGATAACGAATGATTTAAAGAAGTATTCCAAATACATGAAAGACCGCCCTGTCGTTCCGATTTACGGAGGTGCAAGCATAGAAATGCAGATAAGGGAGTTAAAGAAAGGAGCCAAGATTGTCGTTGCCACTCCGGGAAGAATGAATGATATGATTCATCGCCGTAAAGTGGACTTATCGGAGGTCAAATACGTTGTTTTGGACGAGGCTGACGAAATGTTGAACATGGGTTTCAAAGAAGACTTGGACTCCATACTGCAACAAACGCCCCAAAGCAGGCATACATGGTTGTTTTCTGCCACAATGCCCAAGGAGGTCGAAGAGATAGCGACAAATTATCAGAAAGAACCGCAGAGAATTCAGATAGGAAGCCGCAATCAGGGCAGCGACAATGTACGACACTTTTATTACCTTGTACATGCAAAGGACAGGTATTTGGCATTGAAGCGTATTGCGGATTATTATCCCGACATATATGCCATAATCTTCTGTCGGACAAAGGTGGAGACGCAGGAGGTAGCCGATATGCTGATAAGGGACGGATATAATGCCGACAGTTTGCACGGGGATTTGTCTCAGGCTCAAAGAGACCACGTGATGAGCCGTTTCAGATTGAAGAATATTCAAATGTTGGTGGCAACCGATGTAGCGGCAAGAGGTTTGGACGTGAACAATCTTACTCACGTGATAAACTATAACCTTCCCGATGAATTGGAACAATATGTCCATCGCTCCGGAAGGACGGGTCGTGCAGACAAACAAGGCATTTCCATTGCCATACTCAACCTTAAAGAGAAATACAAGATAAAGAACATAGAGCGACTCATAAAGAAGACTTTCGAGAAAGCCGAAATACCGACAGGAAAGCAGGTTTGCCGCAAGCAACTCTTCAATATGATAAACAAGGTCGAACAAGCAGTGGTCGATGAGGACGAGATAGGCGATTTTCTACCCGAAATCGTTGCCAAATTAAGCTGGTTGGACAGAGAGGAACTGATAAAGAAATTCGTTTCTTTGGAGTTCAATCGCTTCTTGGACTATTACAAAGGAGCCCCCGACCTTAATGTCGATGAGAAAAAGCCTATTAAGAAAGAAGAAAAGACAGGCAGGAAAAAATCTGCGGCAAAAGACAAAGGCAAATTCACAAGAATGTTCATTTCCTTGGGCAAACGAGACAAGGTAGTGCCGCAAAGGATAATCGCCTTGATAAACGAAGCCATGCCGAACGACAGAGTAGGCGTGGGAAGGATAGATTTAATGGACAACTTCTCCTATGTGGAGGTGGAAAGCGGCTGTGTGGAGGATTTGATGTTCGCAATGGCTGACAAATTCGTCAAAGGCAGACAACTTATCTTTGAACCGGCAGAAGCCAAACGCAGGAAACCCGACGCAAGAGAGCGTAAAGGAAATACGAAATTAAAGAATAAAGGCAGCTTCAAGGAAAAGGATAAAAGGAAAAGCAAAAGACGTTAAACCATAATAAAGATAAAGACATGGCACACTTGGTTTCACCCTCACTCTTATCGGTGGATTTTCTCGAATTAGGCAAAGGCATCGAAATGCTTAACCAAAGCAAAGCGGATTGGTTGCACTTGGACGTAATGGACGGACTTTTCGTACCCAATATATCGTTCGGACAAGCTGTAATAAAGCAGATTAAAAAAGTTGCAAAAAAGCCCTTGGACGTGCATTTGATGATTGAGAAGCCGGAACGTTACTTTGATGACTTCAAAGCCTGCGGAGCGGACATACTTTCGGTTCATTACGAAGCCTGCACCCACCTTCATCGCAACCTTGGCAGAATACGCGAATTGGGAATGCATTCGGGAGTGGTTCTTAACCCGCATACGCCTATTGTTCTTTTGGAAGATATAATCGATATGTGTGATGTGGTCATGCTTATGAGCGTCAATCCTGGTTTCGGGGGACAAAAATTCATTGAAAACGTATATGACAAAACCTCTCGCCTGAAAGATTTGATTGAAAGGAAGAATGCGAATTGCCTTATAGAGATTGACGGCGGTGTAACGGTTGAAAATCACAAACGTCTTGTCGAATGCGGAGCCGATGTCTTGGTTGCAGGCAGTGCTGTCTTTGCTTCGGATAATCCGATGGAGACAATAGGAATATTGAAAGAAGTATAAAGAAAACGAAAGATGAGTTTATTGGATATTTTCGGCAAAAGGGAGAAGAGATTAAAGGAAGCCATAGACTTGAGCGTCCTTCACACTGACGTTCACTCCCATCTCATTCCCGGAATAGACGATGGCTCGCCCGATATGGCTACATCTGTCGAATTACTCAAAGAATTCGAGCAACTCGGGTACAAAAAAGTAATAACCACGCCTCATGTAAAGGCTGAGGTATTCCCGAATGATGTCAACGAGTTGGAGCAACGCTGCGAGCAATTAAGACATCAAGCCCGCCTAAACGGCATACAAATTGAAATAGAGGTCGGAGCGGAACATTTGATTGACGATGAATTTCACCAAAGATTGAAGAACAATCTCTTCAAGACCTTTTCAGGAAAACATCTCTTGATAGAATTACCCTTTTTCGCCCCTCCCATGGGATTGAACGACTATCTTTTTGAACTGCAACTTGAAGGCTACGACCTGATTCTTGCTCACCCTGAAAGGTATCTGTTTTGGATTAACGACTTTGACAAGTTCACGGAATTGAAAGACCGAGGCATTCTCTTCCAAATAAATATCATGAGCCTCGGAGGCTATTTCGGTAAAGATGTTCGCTATTTGGCAAAACGCCTTGCCGATAACAACATGGTGGAACTTCTCGGCAGCGATGCACATGGTCCAAAGCATTTCGCAGCCATAAGAGACAGTTTGTTCGACCCTGTTTTGGATAGATTGATAAAGTCAGGAAATATAATAAACAAAGAGTTTTAGAAATGGAAACACTGAACGCAATAAGCCCCATAGACGGAAGATACCGCAAACAGGCTGAAAAATTAGCCGATTACTTCTCGGAAGCAGCTTTAATCAAATATAGAGTGAAAGTAGAGGTCGAATACTTCATCGCTCTCTGCCGTCTGCCTTTACCACAGTTGAATGATGTCGATCCGAATACCTTTGAGACAATGCGAAACATCTATCGCAATTTTTCTCTCGAAGATGCAATGGAGGTAAAGGAAATAGAGAAAACCACCAACCACGATGTGAAAGCCGTGGAATACTTTTTGAAGAGACATTTCGACGCTTTGGGATTAAGCAAACACAAAGAATTCATTCATTTCGGACTGACTTCTCAGGACATAAACAACACTTCCGTTCCCATGTCTTTGAAAGACTGCCATAATGAGGTGCTTCTTCCGATGTTAAAGGAGGTTACGGACATTCTGGCACGCAAAGCAGAGGAGTGGAGACAGATTCCGATGTTGGCACACACACACGGACAACCCGCTTCGCCTACTTTGCTCGGCAAGGAAATGCAGGTATTCGTCTATCGTTTGCAACAACAACTCGCATACTTCGATACCATTCCTTTCTCAGCCAAATTCGGAGGGGCGACAGGTAATTTCAATGCCCACAACATAGCCTTTCCTCAATATGATTGGGTAGATTTTGCAAACCGTTTCTGCGATTCCTTGGGATTGAAACGCTCTTTATATACGACCCAGATAGAGAACTATGACAACCTTGCAGCATATTTCGACAATCTTCGCCGCTTGAACGTAATTCTTATGGACTTCTGCCGCGATATGTGGCAATATATCTCCATGGAATACTTCAAACAAAAAATCAAAGAAGGCGAAGTCGGTTCTTCTGCAATGCCTCACAAAGTCAATCCGATAGATTTCGAGAATGCAGAGGGTAATCTCGGAATGGCGAATGCAGTTTTGACTCATCTTTCCTTGAAACTGCCGATTTCAAGACTGCAAAGAGACCTCACCGACTCCACAGTAAGCCGCAATATAGGCGTTCCCGTGGCACATATCCTCATAGCACTCAACTCCATCACCAAAGGAATGAACAAACTCATACTCAACCAATGTGCATTGGAGCATGACTTGGAAGAGAACTGGGCTGTAGTGGCTGAAGCCTTGCAAACAATACTAAGAAGTATAGATTACCCTAATCCGTACGAGACTTTGAAAGCCTTAACCCGCACAAACGAGAAAATAAGCAAGGAAACAATCGCAAGATTTATAGAAACGCTTGATGTAAACGAAGAGACAAAGCAACGAATGAAAGCCGTAAGCCCTTCAAATTACGTAGGCGTTTACGGAAAGCAGGCTTAATGTGAAACAAAAAGGCAGAAAACAAATAACAACAGAATATTTGAAGCCATACATAGGGAACATAGTACTTTACTTCGTTCTCGTATGTATGGCAACCGCCTTTTCCATAGCCTCCATACTCTCCATAAGCAATTTCCTTCAAATTCTCTTTTCCACCGATGCACAAACAGTAGCCAATCCCTCGCGTTTGGAGCAATTTCTCAACGATATATACCTTTACTTCATTCGATTCGGCAAAACGAATGCCCTTTGGATATTTGCAGGCATAGTCTTCGGCATATACTTTCTCAAAGACATCTTCACCTATGGAGCCTCCTACTTCGCCGCTTCCACAAGATACAAAGTCATTCGCAACATACGCCGCGACCTTTTCCGACAATACACAACCCAACACATCTCTTTCATGGACTCTTACAAGAAAGGAGACCTGCTTTCGAGAATAAGCACAGATGCAACAGAGTATGACCAAAACGTATTACAGGGATTGCAGAGCCTCGTTTCGGTAATCATCAACGTCGTTCTCTACTTTGGAATACTCCTTTACCTCAATCCACTGCTCACTCTTACCGCCTTGGTGGTCGTACCACTTGTAGGCGGAGCCGTATCCCTCATTTCACGCAAGCTGCGTAAGGCTTCGAGAAAAATGCAGACCGAATCGGCAGAACTCATCTCCAAATTGGAAGAAAGCATTTCAGGCTTGCGAATAATCAAATCCCACACCGCAATAGAATTCATGAACAAAGGCTTCTCCGAATTCAACAACGCATACACCCGTCTGCGGACAAGCATTTACAGAAGAGTGGATCTCGCCTCCCCTCAAAGCGAATTTTTCGGCAACTGCATGGTTATAGGCATACTTCTCTTGGGAACAAGCCAAATCATCTCCCTTCCGCCCAAGATGAGTGCCGAAATGTTTATCGTATATCTGATAATATTTTCCCTTATCATAAAACCCGCAAAAGATTTCACCACATCGCTATACAATATTCGCAAAGGCAAAGCCTCCGAAGACCGAATGATGGAAATCCTTTTGGCAGAAAACAAATCCGAAAACATGGAAACAGAACGCAAAATCGAGAAAAAAATCAAAGCAATACGCATTAAAGGCGTCTCTTTCGCCTATTCTCAAACACCGATATTGCAATGCATTAACATACCTATCCGAAAGGGTGAACCCCTTGCCATAGTCGGACCGAGCGGAGCAGGAAAAAGCACACTGATAGACCTTTTGATGAAATTCCGCACCCCAAGCGAAGGAGAAATCTACTTCAACAGAGTACCCATAAGCAAATTAAGTGAAAACGAAGTGCGAAGACATATTGCCGTTGTCTCACAAGACACCATACTTTTCAACGACACCGTGGCTAACAACCTCGCATTTGCCAATCCTGACTGCAGCATAGAGGACATAAAAGCCGCTGCCAAAGCAGCCAAAGCCGACGAGTTCATAGAAAAGCTCGAAAACGGCTACGACACCATCATAGGAGAAGGCGGCTGCACCCTTTCAGGAGGTCAGAAGCAACGCCTTGCCATAGCAAGAGCCATACTGCGAAACGCAGACATACTCATACTCGACGAAGCCACCGCCTCCCTTGACACAATCAGCGAGAGATACATACAAGAAGCCATAGACGCAATCTGCAAAGATCGCATTATCATCACCATAGCCCATCGCATTTCCACCATAAGGCACTATCCGCACATCGTCGTCATGAACCAAGGCGAAATCCAAGCCATCGGCATACACGAAAAACTGATACACCGCAACGAACTCTACGCCTCACTCTGCCGCTTGCAGAACATAGAACCCGAACCGGTCAAGACCTCCACTCCTACCCTTGTCGAAGAACAAGAAAACAAAGAAGAAGTAAGCCAAACCGCCACAAAAGAAACAACTGACAGCGAAGAAAGCACATCAAATACTGCCGAAGAAACCCAAACAAACACCGCTGAAACACCGACCGCCGCAACAGAAGACCCAAAAGTCGATTAAATACTGACGAAACGAGGTTTAGATGTGGTTTGATGCTGTTTTGTTGGGGGAAATGGCAGTTTGGAAATGTTTCGATTGGTGAAGCGAGAAGATTGAATCTGTGATAGAAATCATTGGATTGATAAAAAATCATCGAAAAATCCGCAAAACAGTTGCGACAAAAAAAATTGTCGTATATTTGTCGGCAAAACCGTCAGACTATAGCTGACATAAACAGAGTTAATTGATTTTCAAAAAGGAGTTTTTTATGAGAACAGGAAAATTATTCGCAACTGCATTGATGTTATTTGCAGGGGTATTGTTTGTAAACAATGCTTACTCGCAGAATACGTACGAAGGAAGAGAGCAATGGTTGAAACTAAGTCCCGATGAGCAGAAAACAATGTATCAAAAGATATCAGGAGAGGAGAAGATTAAGTTGTGGCTTGCCAAATTCGAAGAAACGGAGAACTTGGATTGGTCTGCGGCAGAGTTGAATCATATAAAAGAAATGAGGAAGTTCATTTTCGATAATAGGGGAGACTTGTTCCTCGACGGTAAGAACAAAGAGAAAGCAATGGTTTCCTTTCAGGATTTCACGGCGAAATGGATGAATGAGGGTAAAGAGAAGTTCAGATGGTCGAAAGAGTTGATGTTCCACATCGTTGCCGACACGGGCATATTTACAAACGAAATGCTGAAACAACTCAGAAGATAGGTTTTTCGGCTTCGGTTCACGGTTTCGGTACAGTCTCAATCGGGGCTGTACTTTTTTTGTCTTGTTTTCGCTGGCGGCAAATGTAGTTGAAGCAAAGGCGTAATTCGTTTTTTTTTCGGAAATTTGCACTTTATTTGTGCTTGTAAGAATGATGGCTGATAAAAGAACGATTTACGGTTATGTTGCCGTGATTTTTTCGATGTTGTTTTGGGGCATCAGTTTCGTGTGGACGAAACAGTTGATTGCCGCTCACTTCCCTGTTTTCTTTATTCTCTTTGTCCGATTGGCGATTTCGGCTTTGGTATTGTTCTCTTTCTTTGCGTTGACAGGTAAGTTGGAGAAGGTAAAACGCAAGGACTTGCCGTCTTTTATTGCTTTGGCTTTCTTTGAACCCTTTATGTACTTCATAGGTGAGAATTTCAGCATGCTGTTTGTCGATGCGAGTTTTGCTTCCATAATGATTGCCACACTGCCTGTGGTAACCCCTATCGCTCTTTGGCTGTTTAACGGAGACAAAATAAGGGGAAATCTTATTATAGGAGTATTTCTGTCCGTTGTAGGCATTTGTCTTATGAGCATGAAGAGCGATATGAGTTTCTCGATTGATATAAGAGGAGTATTATTGCTGCTTTTGGCAGTCTTTTCGGCTGCGGGATACTCGGTTATGCTCTCTCGTCTGATTTCAAGCTACGGTCCTGTTACCATAACGAGCTATCAGAATTTAATAGGAGCCGTATTGTTTCTGCCATGTTTTCTGTTGTTTGATTTGAAAGCCCTGCCATATGTGCAATGGTCTCATACTACTGTTGTCTCATTGCTCTTGCTGGCTTTGCTATGCTCTTCGGGTGCATTCATATTGTACGGCTACGGAGCGAAACTGATTTCTATGATGAAGGTAAGCGTATTTACGAATGCGATACCTGTTGTTACCATAATATTTGCCGTAAGCATGGGTCAGGAAACACTGACTTGGACAAAGGCTGCGGGCATATTGATTGTTGTAGGAGGATTGGTATTGAGCCAATCGGTATTAGGTAAAAAAAGAAAGATATGAAGATAAATGTAGGTTTGGTGCAGATGAGCTGCGTCAAGGATAAGGAAAGCAACATCCGCAAGGCAGAGGAACAAATCCGCAAAGCGGCTGCAAAGGGTGCTAACATAGTTTGTTTGCAAGAGTTGTTTGCTTCTCTGTATTTTTGTGATGTGGAGGATTATGCCAATTTCGATTTGGCGGAACGCATTCCCGGCGAAACGACGGAACGCATGAGTGCCTTGGCAAAGGAATTGGGAGTAGTGATAGTGGCTTCTCTTTTCGAGAAAAGGGCGGAAGGATTGTATCATAATACCACAGCGGTTTTGGATGCCGACGGAACCTATCTCGGAAAGTACAGAAAAATGCACATTCCCGACGACCCGGGATACTATGAGAAGTTTTACTTCACGCCGGGCGACATGGGATACAAGGTTTTCAAGACCAAGTTTGCCACGATAAGCGTTTTGATTTGTTGGGATCAATGGTATCCGGAAGCAAGCAGGATAAGCGCCCTCATGGGAGCCGACATATTATTCTACCCTACCGCCATCGGCTGGGCAATCGAGCAGGACGAAGCCACAAACAAAGAACAATATGAGGCTTGGCAGTGCATACAACGCTCACACGCCATTGCCAACGGAGTACATACTGTTTCGGTAAACAGGGTCGGCAAAGAGAGTGAAATGATGTTCTGGGGCGGCAGCTTCGTTTCCAACCCTTTCGGAACATTGCTTTACAAGGCTTCGCACACGGAGGAAGAGACGGCAGTGGTAGAGTTGGATTTGGCATTGAGCGACCATTACCGTAAACACTGGCCGTATTTGAGAGATAGGAGAATAGACTCTTACGGAAATATTTGCAAGAGATTTATTGACGAATAACTTATTGAGAAAAGACGATGAAGACACCTAAAGATTTGGGGTTTAATTTCCCTGCGGAATGGCACCGACACGACAGCACATGGTTAAGTTACCCGCATAACGAAAACTCATGGCCGGGAAAGATTGACAGCATCTTCCCAAGCTACAACCGATTCATTGCCGAATTATCCAAAGGCGAGAAAGTAAACATAAATATAGAAGACGAGGCTTCAAAAGAGAGTGTGGTGGAAGAGCTGAGAAATTTGAAAGCGGAGCTTTCCAATGTGGCATTTCACTTTTTCAGGACAAACGACGCATGGTGCAGAGACCACGGTCCTGCATTCGTCGTCAAAGCAAACCAGAAAGCTATTGTAGATTGGGACTATAATGCCTGGGGTGGCAAATACCCTTGCGAGCAAGACAATCTCATTCCGGGCAGAATAGCAGAGGAAGCAGGCTATGAGGTTTTCCGTCCGCACATAGTAATGGAGGGAGGCTCTATTGACGTGAACGGTAAAGGCAGCCTGCTGACCACTACCTCTTGTCTGCTGAACAAAAATCGCAATCCCTTGCTCACTCAGGCTGAAATAGAAAAGAAGTTATGCCAATACTATAATGTCGATAATGTTATTTGGTTGGGAGACGGTATCGAGGGAGATGATACGGACGGACACATAGACGATATAACGAGATTTGTGAACGAAGATACGGTTGTAACAGCCGTTGAAAACAATCCCCAAGACGAGAATTACGAAGCCTTGCAACAGAATTTGGCATTGCTGAACAAAGCTCGTTTGCAGGACGGCAAGCAGTTGAATGTGGTAGAACTTCCAATGCCTTCGCCTGTCATTTGGGACGATACGCGATTGCCGGCATCGTATGCCAACTTCTATATTGCCAATGGCGTTGTCATTGTTCCGACTTACCGTTGCAATAATGATGAAAAAGCTCTTTGTATCTTGGAAAGCCTCTTCCCTGACAGAAGAATAGTTGGAATAGACTCCACAGACATAATATGGGGACTTGGCAGCTTCCATTGCCTCTCCCAACAAGAGCCTTCATTAAGCGAATAAGTAAATTGAAAGAAACAATATGAGAATAAAAAGAATATTGAGCATCTTTGCATTAGGCTTGATGGCTTGGAGTGCAAATGCACAGGGCGATATAGTGAATTTAAGCGTTGCAATAAAGTATGATTCCGTGCAATCATTGGACGGAAAATACTTTGCTGTCAAATCAAACGGCAAATGGGGCGTTGTGAAAGACAATAAACAAATATTGGCTTGCGAGTACGATTATATAGATGCTCTTGGTGATGATGTGATAACTTTCGTACAAAACGGCAAAGCGGGCTTTGCCGATGTGGAAGGCAGGATTTTGGCAGCGGCTTCCTATCCCTTGGAACTTGAAACCTACACCGAAGACAAGACACAGCTCAATTTGTTCGATAACGGCTCTTGTGTGGTTGTGGAAAACGGCAGGTTAAAACTTATAAACAAAGAAAATCAAGCTCTTTTGGGCGACAGCCTTGAAATAATCTCGCGAATAGGAGAAGCAGTCATCGTAAAGAAAAACGCTTTGTACGGAATGTGCAATTCAAAAGGCGAAATGACAGTCGAAGCTCAATATCAAGCCTTGGAAACCTTGGTTGCAGGAGAATTATACGCTTACCAAATTTACGGTAATGACGGTATCCCTGTTTACGGGCTCTTGAACGCCGAGGGCAAATACAAAAGCAAGCCTCAATTTGCAGATTTCCTTACCTTCAAAACCAAGAAAAATATATTCATCAAGGCTTATACCACAGGAGGTTCGCAGGCTCTTTTCTCCGAAAAGGGAGATTTGCTCGTACAACCTTTGTATCAGGTGATAGAACCGACGAATTACCCGAACTATTTCAACATCACCGAGAATACGAAGAAAGGAATACTCGGTGCAAACTATGTTTTATATGTAGAACCCAAGTATGACGAAGTCCGCATACTCGTCAAGAATGATACCTTCTTCGTTGCAACTTCCGGTTTGACCTCTTACGTTTTGAATACCAAAAATCAAATTCTCGTAGAGTTTGAAGGCGTGATATTGGATTTAATTCAAGATAATCAAGGCGGTCTCAGCCTGCTTGTGGAACAGGATTTGTCCTACGGATTGTACGGAAGCAACGGCAAATGGCTTATAGAACCTCAATACGATGAAGTCATGGGGATAGTGGGTAATAATCTCTGCGTAAGGAAAGGAAAGAAATGGGGAGCGGTTGACTTTAAGAACAACATCATTGTGGATTTCCTTTACGAGAAAGCCCGCCTATCCGATACAGAAGAATTGATTGCCTTTTATTCATACAAGAAAGGTTCCAAGCTCCTATGCGATAACGGCAGAATAACGGACTTCCCGAAATGCGAATCGGTATTGGCATTCGGCAATTACATAGAATACAAAGTCGATAAGAAGAAAGAACGCCTCTATTCCTCCGGAAAGAAAATCCCGGCAAACTTCCTATCCATCGGCTCCGACAAAGACGGCATAATATGTGCAAAGACGGAGAAAGGCTGGTCGTATTTCGACTCCGAGACCTTCAAACCCCTTACCGAAAAAACCTTTGACGCTCTCGGAAGTTTTGTAAACGGCATAGCCTTTGCCGCAAAAGACAATACCCTTTTGGTCTTGGATAAATCATACAACGCATTGCAAACGCTCGAACTGCCAAAGAACGTAAATATATCCTCTATCATTCCCGTATTGACCGTATTCCGTAATGCGGGAAAGGATTACTGCACCATAACAGACACAAGCACAGGAAAAACAGGAGTAATAACAATCAACAAATAAAAAAATGAATATCATGAAGAAGTTATCACTGAGAGCAGCATTGCTGCTCTGCGTTGCATTCGCAACATCAAATCTTTTTGCACAGGAATACAAATCCTACACCTTGGACAAAATGCCCTTCAACCTTAAAGGCGTTTATTATTCTCTTCCTCAAACGGAATTGGTTTTTGATGTAACAGTGGAGAAAATCACAGAATACAAAGGCTGTTACGCAGACTATTCCTACCTTTTGGGACTTAGAAACATCATCATCAAAGACGGCGTAAGCTATCGCATAAAAGACATCAAGTTGCGTCCCCGTGCCGTGGCAGACAGCCGCTACACCTATTTCCTTGCAACAAACGGTAATGTAGATGTGCAAATAGGAGCAACAGGAAGCCTTTTAAGCATAAACAAAACAGTGGAGAAAACTCAGGATTGCAAGAAAAGCCATTGCAACTGCCATAAAAGACTGCCCGAACGCCAAAACGATACGCTCTTCCAAGCAAAGCCTGCATTTGAACAACGTATGCTCTCATTGGGAATGCTTGAATCCATGCCGGGTTTGACACCAGAGAAAGCCATAAAGCAAATAGAAAAACTCAGAGAAAGACAAGTGGACATTCTTTCGGGCAGTGTCGACGGCACCTATATGAACACTACGGTGGAATATATGTACAAACAATTAGATGCCATGATTGACGCATACGTATCCCTCTTCACGGGAGAGAGAGTAAGCGAGGAATTGCACTATAACTTTTCCATCATACCGCAAAAACCTCTTATAGTGGAACAAGACTTATTGGTGGGAATATTCAAGTTCTCCGAACAAGAGGGAGTAAAACCCCTCTCTTACAAAGGAGACATGCCTACCGTCATAGCCAACCTTCACAGCCTTAACACAACAAAAGAATACACCAAAATAGAAGCACAAAAGGAAAAAGACGAGAAACTGCAACGCAACATAGAGAAAAAAGGCGTCGGAGTCTATTATTGCATACCCGAACAAGTGGAAGTATCCGTATCATACGGCGAGAAAACCTTGGTAAAAACGCTTGAAATGTCTCAATTCGGTCAAGTATCCTATATGCTTGCCTCACCAAAACAACTAATCTTCGATCCCGCAACAGGAGCATTGAAATACATGGGCAAATAGATTTTAATCAGATAATTTATATTGAAGCGGGTTGCATTTCTTGAAGAAATCGACCCGCTTTTCTGCTTCATCCGGCAAACAATCCCCATCACCTCCACCCCTCAATCAAACACCCCTTATCCAAACGCCCTTTCGGAAAAATTGAAACGCCGAAAGAAAAAATCGAAAAGGCGAAAAAATTTTGTAGAACGGCGTTTGATTTCAGCTATTCTATGATGATTTTGCAAGTAATGAAAAAAAACGATTTATTGTCAAGTCTTCAAATACTCGAAAAAATTCATGAGGCTTGTTCATTGTCGCTTCTTTCGCAAGCTATGGCGTTAACATGGTTGACAATTCTTAATTTGCGACGGTTGCGAGGAGGTTGAAATGGGAAAGAATGCGAAGAGGGTGTAGGAAAAAGATGAGAGAGACGATATAGGACAGGGATAAGAAAAGTTTTGCGAACATGAATATTTGTTATCCTCGTCATAAGTTTGTACTTTTGCAAATTGGAAACATGTAAGCAGGTTATATGACAAGTACAAGACAGAGAGAAGCATTGCAGGCAACGATTTGGAAAATAGCCAATGAGGTTCGCGGAGCCGTTGATGGTTGGGACTTTAAACAATTTGTGTTGGGAACGCTTTTTTACAGGTTTATCAGCGAAAATTTCACCAATTATATGGAGGGCGGTGATGAAAATGTTGATTATTCGAGTTTACCCGATGAGAATATTCCCGATGAAATAAAATGTGATGCCATAAGGACAAAGGGTTATTTCATTTACCCGAGTCAACTCTTCTGCAATATTGCCGATAAAGCCAACACCAATCCGGATTTGAATACTGATTTGTCCGCTATTTTTGCAGCGGTGGAAAGTTCTGCCAAAGGTTATCCGTCGGAGGACGACATCAAAGGATTGTTTGCGGACTTTGATACCACGAGCAATCGTTTGGGGACTACGGTGGAGGAGAAGAACAGACGTTTGGCGGCGGTCATAGAAGGAATTAAAAGTTTGGATTTCGATAATTTCGAGGATAGCGAGATAGATCTTTTCGGTGATGCATACGAATTTCTGATTTCCAATTATGCTGCCAATGCCGGCAAATCGGGCGGGGAGTTCTTTACTCCGCAAAATGTCTCCAAACTTATAGCACAGTTGGCAGTTTACGGACAACGCTCAATCAATAAGGTTTATGACCCCGCTTGCGGTTCGGGTTCTTTGTTGCTTCAAGCAAAGAAGTATTTGAAAACTCATAGGATTGAAGAAGGTTTCTTCGGTCAGGAAATAAATCGTACCACATACAACTTGGCACGAATGAATATGTTCCTGCACAATATCAACTATGATAAGTTTGATATTGCTTTGGGTGATACGCTGACCAATCCGCATTACAGAGAGGAAAAGCCGTTCGATGCCATTGTTTCAAATCCGCCTTACTCGGTCAAGTGGGTGGGAAACGAAGACCCTACGCTGATAAACGATGAACGTTATGCACCGGCAGGTGTGTTGGCTCCTAATTCCAAAGCGGATTTTGCATTTATTCTTCATTCCTTAAACTATCTTTCCGCCAAGGGAAGGGCTGCCATCGTTTGTTTTCCCGGAATATTTTACCGTCAGGGCATAGAGAAGAAAATACGGCAGTACCTTGTCGATAGCAATTTTGTGGAGACCGTCATAACACTGCCGTCAAACCTTTTCTATGGCACGAGCATAGCCGTGAATATTCTTGTACTCTCAAAGCATAAGCCCGATGCCAAGACGCAGTTTATAGATGCCGGAGGTGAAAGTTTCTATAAAAAAGAGAGAAACAACAACGTACTTACTGATGAGCATATCGCAAAAATAATTCAATTATTCGGCGATAAAAAAGATGTTGAACATCTTTCTGCTTTGGTGGATAACAGCAAGATTGCGGAAAATGACTACAACCTGTCCGTAAGCAGTTATGTCGAACCTCAGGAAACACGCAAACCGATAGACATAAAAGAATTGAATGCCCGCATTCGCCGCATTGTGGCAAGAGAAAACGAACTGAGAAGAGAGATAGAAGCAATCGTTGCGGAATTGGAAGAAGACGAGAAGTAAACAGACTATGAGCAAATTGCAAGAATTGATAAAGCAACACTGTCCCAATGGAGTGGAATATAAGAAACTGGGAGAAGTTTGTTCTTTTCAACGAGGAAAAACAATAACTGCGAAAGAAACTTTTGGTGGAACAATTCCTGTCATTGCCGGAGGTAAGAAACCTGCATATTATCATAATGTTGCCAATAGAACTGGTAAAAGTATTGTTGTTGCAGGGTCAGGTGCTTATGCCGGATATGTGACATATTGGGAACAACCAATTTTTGTGTCAGACGCTTTCACCATTACTCCTTCTGATGTCCTTGATATTAAGTATTTATTCTACTTCTTAAAGAATATTCAAGGTAAAATACACTCTATGAAAAAAGGAAGTGGAGTCCCTCATGTGCATGGAAGTTTTATGGCAAATATAGAAATTCCCGTTCCGCCGCTTGAAGTGCAAGAAGAAATTGTAAAAATTCTCGACCGTTTCTCGGAATATGCAGCGGAGCTGCAAGCGAGGAGGGAACAATACGAGTATTATAGAGATAAATTATTATCTTTTAACAAAATTGGGGGGGGTACTGTGGCTGACAATGAATGAGATATTTGAGATAAAGAACGGATATACTCCATCGAAGTCGGTAAAAGAATATTGGGAAAACGGGACGATACCTTGGTTTCGCATGGAGGACATTCGCAAAAGCGGAAGAGTATTGTCAGATGCTATTCAGCATATTACACCACAGGCAGTCAAAGGCGGAAAGTTGTTTTCTGCCAATTCCTTTATATTGGCGACAACAGCCACTATCGGAGAACATGCACTTCTGCTTGTGAACTCATTAGCCAATCAGCGATTTTCTAACCTTAAAGTGAGAGAACAACTATCCGAAAGATTAAACACCAAGTACCTCTATTATTACTTCTTTATTATTGACGAGTGGTGCAAAAACAATACCAATGTATCAGGATTTGCATCGGTTGATATGGCGAAGTTGAAAAAGTTACTTATACCTGTTCCGCCACTTTCGAAGCAGGAACGAATTGTCAGTATTCTTGATAAATTTGAAACGCTTGTAAATGATTTGAGCGAGGGTTTGCCATCGGAGATTGCAGCCGTCGGAGAACAATATGAGTATTACAGAAATAAACTCTTGACATTTCCAAGAGCGTAAAACAAGGATTGAATTATGAAAAATCAATATGGAGAAAGAGAGATGAAACAATACGACACTATTGCGGAATTGCCTAATTTCATAGTTTTAGACAAATATACAAGAAAATCTGTGTTGGCTGAGCAACCGCAGGGTTATCAGACGGAGGCGGCTTTGGAGAGTGAGTTTATCGAGGATTTGATAAATCAGGGCTATGAATATCTTCCCGATGTGGTTACTCCGGAGGCTTTGCTTGCCAATGCGAGAAGGCAAATAGAAATTCTCAACAATGTGAGCTTTTCCGAGGAGGAATGGAAAGCTTTCATGGAGGAGTATCTCGATAAGTCGGGAGACGGACTTGTGGAGAAGACGAGGAAGGTGCAGGACGATTATATTTATGACTTTATATTCGATGATGGACATATTCAAAACATCTACTTGGTCGATAAGGTGAATATTGCCCGCAATAAGGTGCAGGTCATAAATCAGTTTCAGCAGAAAGGAATGCATGCAAATCGTTATGATGTTACCATATTGGTGAACGGTCTGCCCATGGTGCAGGTTGAATTGAAAAAAAGAGGAGTTGCTATTCGAGAGGCTTTCAATCAGGTACACCGATACAGCAAGGAGAGTTTCAATAGTGAAAATTCTTTGTTCAAGTACTTGCAACTCTTCGTCATATCCAACGGAACGGATACCAGATACTTTGCAAACACTGTCAAGAGAGAAAAGAACAGTTTTGATTTCACCATGAATTGGGCAGAAGCTGACAATACCTTGATAAAAGACCTCAAAGACTTCACGGCGACTTTCTTCCAAAAGAACACTTTATTGCAAGTGATTTTCAAATATTCGGTATTCGATGCAAACAATACTTTGCTTGTTATGCGACCTTATCAGATTGCTGCGACGGAACGTATTTTGTGGAAGATAAAGTGTGCCTACAATGCCAAGAAATGGGGAACTACCGATGGCGGAGGATATATTTGGCATACGACAGGTTCGGGTAAGACACTTACCAGCTTCAAGGCGGCACGGCTTGCCACACGCCTTGACTTCATTTCAAAGGTTTTCTTTGTGGTTGATCGTAAGGATTTGGATTATCAGACAATGAAAGAATACCAACGTTTCTCGCCCGACAGTGTGAACGGCTCCGATAATACGGCAGGTTTGAAACGAAATATCGAAAAGGAGGACAATAAGATAATCGTTACCACTATTCAGAAGTTGAACAATCTGATGAAGTCGGAGAACGATTTGGAAGTATATCAAAAGCCTGTTGTCTTTATCTTTGATGAGGCTCACCGTTCTCAGTTTGGCGAAGCTCAGAAAAATTTGAAGAAGAGGTTCAAGCAATATTTTCAATTCGGATTTACAGGTACACCCATATTTCCGGAGAATGCTTTGGGGGCAGAAACAACTGCAAGCGTATTCGGTCAGGAACTGCATTCATACGTTATTACCGATGCAATCAGAGATGAAAAGGTGCTTAAATTCAAGGTCGATTACAATGATGTCAGACCGAAATTCAAGTCTTGTGAGAGGGAAAGGAATGAAGAGAAACTGAGTGCCTTGGAGAACAAAGAGGCTTTACTGCACCCCGACAGAATCAGAGAAATATCACAATACATATTGCGTAATTTCAGGATAAAGACCCACAGAAACCATGGTGGGCGTGCCGGATTTAATGCTATGTTTGCCGTCAGCAGTGTTGAAGCTGCAAAACTATACTACCAAGAACTCAATAATTTGCAGAAAGATACTGAAAAGCCTTTGAAGATAGCAACCATTTTTTCTTTTGCTCCCAATGAACAACAGCATGCGGCAGGTGAGATTTCGGAGGAGACGTTCGAACCTACTGCAATGGACAGCAGTGCCAAAGAATTTTTGGGTAAGGCGATAGAAGACTACAATGTGATGTTCGGTACAAACTTCGGTGTGGATAGCAGAGAGTTTCAAAACTATTATCGGGACTTGTCGAACAGAGTAAAGAAACAAGAGGTGGATTTGATTATAGTGGTCGGTATGTTCCTTACCGGTTTTGATGCTCCGATGTTGAATACTCTTTTTGTAGATAAGAACCTGCGTTATCATGGTTTGATACAAGCGTTCTCTCGCACAAACAGAATATATGATATGACCAAGGCATTTGGTAATATTGTTACGTTTAGAGACTTGGAGCAGGAAACGATAGATGCCATAGCCTTGTTCGGAGATAAAAACAAAAGAAATGTCATTCTTGAAAAGAGTTACAGAGAGTATATCGAGGGTTTTTCCGATATAGTGAACGGTATGTCTTGCAGGGGATATGTGTCTGTGGTTAAAGAGTTGCAGGATAGGTTCCCAAGTCCGGAGAGAATAGAAACAGAGGCTGATAAAAGAGATTTTGTAAAGTTGTTCGGAGAGTATTTGCGAATAGAAAATATCTTGCAGAACTATGATGAATTTACAATGCTTAAAGCTCTGCAAAAAATAGACCGCAACGATAATGCCGAACTTGAAGCGTTCAAGGAAAGTTACTTCTTGGATGAAGAGAAACTTGCTTTGCTTTTGAATACCGAAGTTTTGAATGAAAGGATTGTTCAGGACTATCGTTCGACCTATAACGATATTCGCGATTGGCGAAGAAGAGAACAGACGGAAAGGGAACACGAAAAATCCGGACTTGATTGGGATGATGTGGTCTTTGAGATTGATTTGCTTAAATCCCAAGAGATAGATTTGGATTACATTTTGGAATTGATTTTTGAGCATAACCGGAAAACAAAAGATAAAACAACTTTGGTAAGTGAGGTTCGCCGAATAATTAGAGCCGGTGTGGGTAACAGAGCAAAGGAAAGCCTTATCGTAGATTTTATAAATGATACGAATTTAGACAGTATTGAGGACAAACCCGGAGTTATAGAGGCATTCTTTACTTATGCTCAAGAGAAACAAAGGGTGGAGGCTGCAAGGCTTATTGCTGATGAAAGACTGAATGAAGAAGAGGCAAAACGCTATATGCAACTTTCTTTGAAACGAGAGTATGCCAGCGAGAACGGAACAGACTTGAATGCTCTTTTTTACCAAAGATGAGTCCGCTAAATCCTCAATACCTGACAAAGAAACAAAGCGTTTTTCAAAAGATAGCTGCTTTTGTAGAGAAGTTCAAAGGAATTGGCGGAAAGATATGAATTATATGCAGAAAATCATATTGGCAGAGTAATTTTATGCGGTTGGCTTTTAGCGGATTGGCTGCTTGTCATGATTTTTTCTTCTTTCAAAGTTTGGTACTTTAAGAAAATGTTGTACCTTTGCACTCGCAAATGGGAGACCAAGTAGCTCAGTCGGTAGAGCACATCCCTTTTAAGGATGGGGTCCCGGGTTCGAGCCCCGGCTTGGTCACAAAGAAAGCGGCTTTCAGATATTTGAAGCCGCTTTTTTTGTTGCCTTATGTATTTTTCGTAACTTTGCTCCCATACATGCTGCGGCTGTCGACTTGCATGCAGGTGTGTTAAAATGTAAAGGATATGGGGCTTTTCATCATTATATCGCTTTTTCTCCTCGCTTCACATTCGGCGTGGTTTTGCGGGATTGCCCTTTTGCAGTAAATATAAGACTTTAAGAATATGAGAAAATTCAAATCCCTTGTTTTTTGTTTGTCGATGGCTTCATGTCTGCTTTGTGCAAGTGGGGCTTTTGCTCAGAATTTCGATGTGTCGGACTATGAAATAAATCTCGATGTAAATCATTTGAAGGCGAACAGGCATATAGGTTTCACGAAAGTGAAGCTGCGTATGCTTTCTGCGGGTGATACTTCTTTGCAACTTGATTTGAAAAATCAGATTGTGGATTCCGTTTTGGTGAATGGTCAAAGGGTGGTATTCGATTACGATGGGAATAAAATTCTTTTTTCTCTTCCGCAGCCTGCTTTGCAGAATGAGGAAGTGGAAGTGAGGGTGTATTATGAGGGAGGCAACAATATAGAGCCATACGGTTGGGGCGGTATTCATTATACGAACGGTATCATTTATAATCTCGGCATTGCTTTCGGTGATTTCCCGCATGCGTACGGCAGGGCTTGGTTTGCATGCAAGGATAGCTTTACGGACAAAGCTCGTTTCAGGTTTAATATAAGTGTAAACAAAGATGTAAAGGCGGTGTGCGGCGGTGTGCTGGATTCTGTCAGCAGGGGCGAAACGGCTGATACTTATCATTGGACGTTAAACAGGGAAATTCCTACTTATTTGGCGAGTATGACCGTTGCGAATTTTGCTCTTATGGAACGCAATCTGCAATCCATAAAGGGCAATGTGCCTTTGCAGGTGTTTTATTTCCATTCCGACAGTGCGGGGGTGTATCGTAATTTCGAGAATTTCGATTCTGCTTTTGCGAATATGGAAAGGCTTTTCGGGGCTTTTCCTTTCGATAGGGTGGGTTATTGTACCACTCCGCAGGGAAGCATGGAACATGTGGATAATATTGCTTTTGTTCGTTCGCTTGCCTCTGCTTTCTCGCCTGCTTCCCAATCCGTGATGGTGCATGAGTTTGCCCATTCGTGGTTCGGCAATCTGATGACTTGCGAAAGTGCGGGGGATATGTGGATAAACGAGGGTTGGACGACTTTTACGGAGAGGCTGAACCTTGAAGCCATGTATGGCAGCGAGTATGCCAAGGAGCATTTCCGTCAAAAGGCGGAAAAGGTGATTGCAAACCTGCCTTTGCAGGAGGGTGTTTTCGCTTTGTCTGCTGTGGATAGCAGCAGGACATATTCTTCCACCGTTTATGATAAAGGGGCCTTGGTTGCGATGAGCCTGAAAGCCTATATGGGGGACAGTCTCTTTTATTCGAGTGTGAGAAAGTTGCTGAACGATTTCGCTTATTCCAATATAAATTCTCATACATTGAGGGATAGTCTGTCTTCTTACTCGGGTATTGATTTGACAGCTTTCTTCGATTATTACGTTTTTGATACTCTTATGCATCATTTCGCAATATCGGAAGCCGATTTCGGCAATAATTCTGCCAATATAAGGATACAATCCCGTACTGCGGGCGATGAGAATGCTTTTTGCGGCAATGCTCGTATTCCTATTACGTTTATGGATTCCGATTTCAGGCTTTGCAAGCGTATGATTGAGGACGATGGTTTGGAGAAGCTGCACAGCTTTTCGCTTCCTTTCACTCCTGTTGCGGCATTCTTGGATATGGAGGAGGAGTTTTTCGATTTGACGACGGATTCTTATAAGGTAATCAAAGAAAGGGGACTTTGCGAGTTCAAGAACTCTTATTGCCGTGTGTTCGTTCATTCTTGCAGTGATAGTTTGCTTGTAAGGGGTACTTTGCATTGGGTGGGTGAGAAAAGCGATGTTGTAAAGTATGGTGTGAACAGGTTCTCCGATAAGCATTATTGGTCGATAGAGGGGATAAATACAGAGAATGCGGAAGCGGAAGCAAGGTTCTATTATGAGGTGGCTGCTTCCGATACTCCGTTTGACGCTTCTCTTCTGAGTTCGTACGCTTCCATAGATTCTCTTATGCTGTTTTATCGTCCGAACATGGGCAGTGAATGGGAATATGTGGAGACTGCCAAGCCTTCTTCCAATAAGGGGTATATTTCCACGCCTCTTCGCAATGGTGATTACATAATGGCGATTGGTGACAGGTCTGCCGTGGGACTTTTGGAACCGAATGCAAAGGAGCAGAACGGCATAAAGATTTATCCTCAGCCTGCAAGGGATTATTTGAATATCGAGTTTCCTAAGGCGGAAGAGGATTTTGTTATTTCTGTTTTCGATACCTTGGGAAGAAAAGTCTTTTCAAAAGAGGGCAAGAGGGGTTTGGATTGCATGAGGTTGAATTTCAGTCTTCCGAGCGGCAGTTATGTGCTTGATTTAAGGCTTGGCGAGGGTTCTGTACGCCAAAATTTCGTAGTGGAGTAGAAAAATTTTCCTTTCGGATTGTTTACTTTTTCCGTTTTTCGTTGTCTTCCGAGTAAAAGGATATGAAAGAAAAGAGGGAAATCGTCGAATTGGTGGAACTCTGTCGCAGAAATGACAGAGTGGCTCAGCGTAAGATTTTCGAGAGATACAAAGGTGTTATGTTCTCGATATGCAAACGCTACATGAGAACGTCTGCCGAGGCGGAAGATGCTTTGATTTCGGGTTTTACAAATGCGTTTCTGAGATTGGATTCGTATAATGGCAGCGGGACTTTCGGCAGTTGGCTGAAAGCCATAATTGTAAATAACTGCATAAACCTCTATAAGCAAGAGCTGAGACGCAATCAGGTGGAACGAATGAGCGAGAAAGAGGAGTTTGCAGAAGAACCGGAGATTGCGGACAGGTTTTCGGCTGATGAGTTGTACGAGGCTATAAATTCCTTGGACGAAAGGTATAGAACGGTGTTCAATATGATTGTGGTCGATGGTTATAAGTATGCCGAGGTTGCCGAATGCTTGGATTCAAAGGTCGAAATCATAAAGACGATTCTTTATAGGGCAAAGCAGAAATTGAAGATATATTTAACGGAAACGGAGAAGAGAAAGGAGAGATATATATGAGGTTGGACGAATTATTCAGAAGTAAGTTACATAATGCCGAAGCAGAGGTTCCGAAGGGCGTTTGGGATAAATTGGAAGCGGGATTGGATAAGGCAATGCCGCAATCGGGAGGGCTGTCCTCTTCTTCCGGAGCAGAGCTTGCTGCTTCGACAAAGGCGTCGGCTATTGTCGGTAAGACCATTGCCGGCATTGCATTGGCAGCTATGGCGGGAGGTGGAATTTATTTGTTGAACAGCAATGATGCAAAAGAGGAAAAGCCGATTGCAAAGGCGGAAACGAAAATTGTGGAGACTGTGCAAAGGCATGTTGAAAGCAAGGCGGAAAAGCCTGTTGAGCTTTCGGCAAAAAAGAACGGCATTTCATTTTCGGAAAATGTAGATTTAATTTCAGAAAACAGCGTTTCGGAAATCGGAAATGATGAGATGGTGAAAGGGAAAGAAAAAGAAAGCTCTGCAACTCTCGAAACCTTTGTGCCTCCCGTGCCTGAGACGGTGCAGGAGGAGAGACTTGTACCGGCAAAGCCTGTCGAAGAGAAGCTGCATGAGCAAAGCATACCTCAGAAGGAAGTTTGCGAGGTGAAACAGCAGCAAAGGAAACAAGTCGAACCGGCTTTCGAGCCTGCTATCGCTATTCCCAATCTTATCTCTCCGAATAATGACGGTATAAACGACCGCTTCGAGATACGCAATTTGGAGCAATATCCCGATAATGAATTGATTATTTTCAACAGAAAGGGGAAAGTGGTTTTCAGGGCAATTTCATACGCCAACGATTGGGCTGCAGAAGGGCTTGCAGACGGTGCATATTTCTATCGTTTTGCTGTGAGAGAAGGTTCAAAACAGAAAATTTTCACCGGAAATATCAATGTGATGAGATAAAATCGGATTTTTATTTCCCTGACAGCCAAAAGACTATATTGTAAGAGCAAAAAAAATTGTGCGAAACCATCTTTCATTAGATTCAATATCCGTAATATTGCAAAAAAATTGGAGTGGATATAATGAAAGCACAGACAAAGAAACATTTGATTAAAAGCTACCAGAATTTACCTCAGGAGGCGAAAGATATGTTCGACGCCCAATATGGCGAAGGCTACGCCAACGCTGCTCAAAAGATAACCAAACCTGATGGTTCTTCTCTTTATGTCGTGCCTTTGGAAACAGAAGACGCAGTTTATATGGTTAAGGTTGACGTTGTTGTGGATTCCAAGTTTACGGAAGAAGAGTTCGATAAAGAAATCCTCGGTTCATCAAAGAATGATGATGATATAGCGGGTGGTGATAGCGAGGAAGAGGAAGACGAGACGCAAGGAAAAGATAAGTTCGTCCTTGTTCATGGGGATTATTCCGAGATTGAACAAGCGGAAGAGCCTAAGGAAGATTTGGAATAGGAAAATTATACTGTCTTGACGCAGAAAGTGAGGATTGAATTTGTTCAGTCCTCTTTTTTATTGTCCTTACATGTGATTGCATAGAACCAACAGAATGCGAAACTGCAAAAATGTACTCCCGCCTGACGCTCCAAGACGGATTCCGTCATCATGAACAAGGCTATAATGGCAATCCCTGACAATAGGACATAGCCGTTCTTGTTCCATAGTCGCAAAGCAAAGCAAACAAAGACTGCCACCAAACATGCCAATCCCAACACCCCTATTGCAACTGTCGTTTGAAGAAACTGATTGTGTGCATTAAGATAACGACCAAAGGATACGTCTCTTTCATTGTAGAAATTTTCCAAGACATCTCTTGTATCACCTGTGCCGTATCCTATGAAGGGACTTCGTAACAGCAATTCATGGATGTTAGTATAGATAAAAGTTCGTTGAGAAATGGAATCGGAATATTTTTTGAGCTTTCCATCTGTTTCTATGTTCAATCTGTCGCCGATATTGTCGTAACGCTGTTTGTAATTCTTTACATTGAAAGTTGCAATGACGACCAATGCCGAGAAGATTATAAAGAATGCGGATTTTGCATATTTGGTTCTTGAAAGCAAAAGTTCGGAGAGTATGATTAAATGAACCAAAGACATTGCAATGAAAGCAATACGCGAACTTAACAGTATGACAAAGACATCAAAAAAGAGAATAAATGCAGCTTTGATAATGGCTGATTGTTTTTGATTGAACTTAAAGTTTTCTGTAAGAGGTATCTTATAGGATAGAAGTATGGCAACACTTGCGAAAAGGGAAAGATAAGTTGCGTGATATTCGTTTGCCAAACGGGTATAAAAAAGGTATTCGCTCCTAAAACCCTCTCCGGAGAAAGCTTTGATAAAACCATGTATCAAACAATAGCATAAGACGATTATAAGTCCCGCTATGAATGCGGAAGCGTAAATCCATAAGCGTTTCTTGGTCAGGTGTTCCCGCGGAATGAAGCAGAAAAGGAAAGGTATCAGTATCAGAGGCAATTTGATTTGCAGATCCATCAGACCGTATGCAGTATTGCTGCTCCAAAGCATGCCTATGCAATAAAAAATATAAAGTCCGCTCAACCAAAACAACGGATTGCGGAAATCGAATATTTGTTTGACTGTGTATTTGCTGCGGAATAATTCTCCGCTCGCCAATAAAACCAAAGCCAAAAGCATTATCGAAAGGATTTTGAAGAAAGGCGGCAAAGCGATACAAAAACCGCAAAATATCAATACCGGAAAGATTAGTTTCTGTGCAAAAGTTGTGAGTTTATTCATGTCGGATTGATGGATAATAATGGCTTTTCTGAAATTCTTATTCCTATCTGTTCTTTTGTTGTGGACTTACGTTAAGTGTAAAAGGAAGAAAGTATTTCTTCAAAAGAAAAAAGATAGAGAAAAACGCGTTCTCTCTATCTTTATTACCGAATTGCTTCGTTTATTTTGCTTATTTCTTGATAATAGCTGCACGGTTCATGTAAGCCTTTCCGCTGAACGGTTGTTCCTTACAGCCTTTGTAGTCTATCTTCAAGCGATCCTTGTCAACTCCCAAGTTAATCAAGTAGTTGTAAACGGACTCTGCTCTTTCTTTACTCAAAGCGTCATTACGTTCTGCACTACCTGTTTCCTTGTCTGCGTATCCTGTGATAGTGAAAGCATCTGTTCCTTTATCTGCCTTGATGGCTTCAGCCAAGAACTTCAAGTTCTCTTGGTTCTTATCGGAGATTTCGCTCTCGCCCAAGCGGAAGAAGATTGACAAAGACTGATTTGTGGTAGGTGCATACGCTGCTTTCGCCTTGCGTTCTGCCTCCATGGCAGCCTCTTTCGCTTTCTTCTCTTTATCTACGGCTGCTTTTAATCTGTTGATTTCTTCTTCGTCTGCCGCTATCGTCTTGTTACCGTTTTCAACGTCTTTTTCCAATGCAGCAATCTTGTTCTTGTATTGGTCGTGGTCGATATAACCGAACGTTCTCTTCGTAGGGATTTTGTAAGTCGCTCCAATGCTTGCGTCCCATAGCAATGCATATCTGCTGTAGCTTGGTAAGTTATCAAAATCTTGGACAATCAATGTTGCTTTTACTTCCAAATTAGCGTCCCAAGCTTCGCATAGTCTGAATCTGTTTTGCAAACCGCCTGTGAAAGCATATTCTCCGTTCCAGCCATCACCTCCATCGGTTTTGGAACCACCGTATCCGAAACCTGTCATCAAGACTGCGTTATAGAATCTGTCGCTCTTATATCCGCAAATCCAGTTTGTAAGGTTTGTCATCAGGTCTGCATGAATGTAAACGTAATTCCAATCGTTTTGAGCCTCCGTTTTTCTGTCAAAAGTCGTCATGGAATAACCTTGAAATTGCACTCTTCCTCCAAAAATAGGGGTAACCCATTTGCCTACTGCAAGGTTAAAACCTATGCTTGTGCGATCTCCAAAACTTCCCGGGTTCAATTCAGTGTCTGTTCTTGTCAATTTGTGGAATAATTGTCCACCAACGCCGGCTGAAATCTCCCAATTATCAATGAAACGGTTCGTTTCAAATCCTGCGTGTCTCATCACGCTTTTCTCTTGCGCATTTGCCGACAAAAATAACATGAATGCCGAAATGCAAAATATTACTTTCTTCATAACAATTAATGTGTTGTTTTCTTTTTTGTTATTCATCAGTTATCTATATTCACTCTAACGTCTGAGTAAGAATAATGTTGCAAAAGTACAAAGATTTTTCGAGTTACACATACATTGCATGTAATTTTTTTGTCCGAACTGCGTTTTGGGGTAAATCACATAAAAGTAAAATACAATGAGAAAATTCACATTTTTAGTTTGTGTATGCTGTTTGAGTCTTGCATTCACAGGGGTCGGACAGACAAGTTTACAACAAAAACAGCAAAAGGCAGCCGAAATGAAAGGCAAAATGTCTCCCGATGAATTGAATACATATTACAGAGGTATTCATTCGAGAGTGCCGATGAAGAGAATGCTTCCGCAAAACATCTTCAAGGCAAAATCAAACGAGAATGGAGTGAAAACGCCTCTTGAAGTTCCCGAAGACATGATCTTTCCTATTGAAAGCGATGAGGTTCAAGCTATCCTTATGACTTGGATATACGATACCTATACGGTGTCAGGTAACGAGCCTGCCGAGGAATTGTTCGAAGGTCAGGGTATATCGTATTATGCTCAGTCATACGAATTGGAACCTGTTGTCTCCACACCCGATGTTTCTGCTACAAGCAGTTATGCAAAGTTGTTTGCCAAGTTGGCAAACGGCATTCAGCAACACGCTCAGGTTTGGATAAACATACGTTCTGCAGAAGACAGCACTGTAATCAAGAATTTCATGACGCAAAGAGGTACTCCGTTGACCAATTATCGTTTCTTCATCAATCCGGGTAACTCTTTCTGGTATAGAGACTGCGGTCCCGTTGCATTCTATTACGGAGAACAGGACAGCATAGGCTTCATGGATTTCGAGTATTATGGTGGCAGACCTTTGGACGACCAAATTGCCAAACGTATAGGAGAACAAGCCGGCTTCCGTGTCTTTACCAATACCATAGAATATGAAGGCGGAAACATACTTCTTGACGGTGTCGGCAGTTTATTCACTTCCGATGCGGTTTATGAGTTGAATCAAGACACCTACGGACTTTACTATTTGGATCCTTCAAGTCCTTATGGTTACAATGTGCAGACCAAACAAGCCTTAAGCAACAGTCAGGTACATGATTCTCTTATGCATTTATTAAATCTTTCACGCTGCGTAGTACTACCTGCTTTGAAATATGACGGAGGAACAGGACACATAGACCTTTACTGCGATATGTGGGACGAAACAAGTTTTGTATCAACCAAACACCCTTCCTCCATGGCTAATCTTTCAGACCCTAAAAAAGTAGAAAGCAATATGGATTCTCTTTGCAATTTGGAAACTATCTTCGGCTCGAAATATCATAACACAAGAATACCTCTGCCTGCCAAAAACAACGGTGCATGGTACACCTCGCAAACCGACTACGACAAGAACTACACTCGTTCTTTCTCAAACCACACTTTCGTTAACGATGCAATCATGCAACCGGTCTTCTATGATGAATCTTTAAGCGGTTCCAAAAGAGGTGATGTCAATGGTAATAAAGCAGCTATCGAAATCATGAAACAACGCTATCCGGGCTATGAATTTGAAGAAATAGACGTCAGAGAATTTGACGGCTTCGGCGGAGCAATTCACTGTATAACCAAACAAATCCCTGCGGAAAACCCTATCAGAATATACCATGACCCTGTCAGATGGTGGAACACCGCAAACAATAGCTCAACTCCCACTTACAGAGTTATAGCACAAAACAGAAGCGGTATAGCTTCCGCAAGCATTTTCTATCGAACAAGCGGCGAGACCGCATGGCAGGAGGCTGCTCTCTCGGCAGACGAAGGCAATATGTTCACTGCACAAATCAATCTTCCCGAAACAATGAGAGACACTCTCGAATACTATATTTCAGCAACTTCAAACAACGGAAAGACCATAACAAAACCGATGACCGCACCTAAAGGCTTCTACACAACTGTCTATGGCAGCGAGGTAAATGGCATAAGCGAAGAAAGCGTTTATGTGTCTTTGAATACACTTCCCGCAAGCGAATTGGAAGGAATAGGACAGGTTTATCCAAATCCTGCAAACGAACTTGCTCAAATTTCCTTCTCCAAAGAACTCTCAGCCGATGTGAACATAAAGTTGGTAAATGCCAAAGGACAAGTCCTTTTGTTCGACAAAGCAAAGAAAGGCGATAGAAATTTGAAAATAGATGTATCGAAATTAAAATCCGGTATCTACTGGCTTATCTTCAATTCCGAAAACGGTTCGACTGCACGAAAAATCGTAGTTAACAGATAGCCTTACAAAACGACAAAACAAAAGCTCGCAGTTCTCGAACTGCGAGCTTTTTTCATATATTCGCCAATTCTATGCAAACCTCTTGCGATATTTCCTCAATCAAAGCTTAATTCATTGAATATAACCGGCATTTTGCAAACATGAAATCGGAGTTATATTTTGTCTTTGCACACGGCTGATTGTCAAGAGAGACGAAAGGCGGTGTGAGGAGCGTATTTTCACAAACGGAATTGAAAGTGTCGCAAAGCAGTCAGGAGATGAAAAGCGACCGGGATTTATTTGAATGAGGCTTTGCGGCAAATATGAAAAAACAAGAGGAGAATATCTCCGATTTTACTCGGATTATTCCCCTCTTGAACCCACTACAAACAATCAGATTCTTATGATTTCATTATGTTTTACTCCTTACACATCTATCACCTCCCAAAAGAATACCCTCAACCCTTGTTCGGGAGCACTGTTATCGAGTGCCTGTATTCTCTTTTTGAGTATGGGTGCTATATTGTCGTCCACTACACAAAGGGTTGCCATGTTTTTTGCCGGCCATGCGTGAGAACCAAGATGCGGTTCGCCGTTCTTGCTGCCTCTTCCCTGTATGTCTTGCCAGCGTGTGAAACCTCGAATGGACAACTGATGCAATATGTTTTCCACTTCTTCTATGTGGGCTTGATTATATGCTATGAATGCTGCTTTCATTTCGATTATGCTTTTATTGTTCTTGTGTTCAATCTCAATGCGTGGTTCTTTCTGTAACTTTTCACCTCTCTTGATGCAAAGACGCAGTAAACGGTCGGCACGATGAGCAGTGTTACGAGAGTGGAAACGGTCAGACCGCCGACTATCGCTATACCCATAGGCTGCCAAAGCTCGCTGCCCTCTCCTATCCCGAGGCTCATCGGAACCATACCGAGGATTGTGGTGAGAGAGGTCATCAATACGGGACGCAACCTCGACTTTCCGCCCAAGATGACGGCTTGCGATATGCCCATTCCTCTTTCACGGTTCAGGTTGATGTAGTCCACCAAGACTATACCGTTCTTTACCACTATTCCGACCAACATTATCGCTCCTATAAGGCTCATCAGGTTGACCGTGGTGCCTGTCAAAAGCAAGGAGAAGATAAAGCCCACAAAGGCAAAAGGCACAGAGAACATTATGATGAACGGATAACGCAAGGATTCGAACTGTGCTGCCATTACTATGTAAACCAACATCAGGATAAGGACGAGAAGCGTTCCCATATCGGAGAAAGACTCCTGCTGGTCTTCTATCGAACCGCCTATTTTCGTTCCTATCTCGGTCGGAATGTCCATTTTATCCAATTCTGCCTGTATGTTGGCGGAAGCCACATCAAGAGTCGCTCCGTAGAGGGTTGCGGATACCTTAATCATACGCTCTCTGTCCTGACGCTTGATTGAAGGCGGTGCTTCTCTTTCGACAACCTTTGCGACCTCATACACTCTTACGGCTTTGCCTTGGTTGTTATAGATAAGTATGTTCTCTATGTCTTCAACGGATTGGCGGTGTGCCTTGTCGTTTCTGACTTTGATTTTATACTCCTCTCCGTCCTCGCGGAACACGGAAGCGGTCATACCGTTTATTCTGTTCCTTACATAGCTTGAAGCGGTGGCAACGTTAAGTCCGTTCAAGGCGAGCTTCTCGCGATCGAAGTCTATTTGGAACTGAGGGCGATAATCTTCTCGGTCGATGGTAACATCTTTAAAGCCCTGCATTTTTTCCATCTTCGCTTTCAAGGAGTCGGCTATGCGTTCCGTAACTTTGAAGTCGTATCCGAAGATTTCGACATCGATGGTACTTCCTGACATCATGTTGTTCTGACCTCCTGCCGAAACGGAGAACTTGTTCACTTCGGTATATGTGGCGATTTCCTTTCTCAATTCGTCGGCTATCTCGAACATATCACGCTTCCTGTCTTCAAGATCGAGCAATTTCATACGGAAACTGATATAGTTGCTTCCCGAAGTTCCCATAAGGGCAAAGGTATTGTCGTCATCGTCTCCCGGAACGCCGACCGTATAGTTGAATGTCTGCACTTCGGGGAAGTCTTTGTCCACTCTCTTTTGAAGTCTCTTCGCAATCTCTTTCGCCCTGTCCACATTCGCTCCGGCAGGCAACTCTATGCTTCCGGAAATCTGACCATTATCGGAAGCCGGAATAAACTCTGTTCCAAGCGATGTGACAGCAAGAACAATAGATATGATGAATAACAATGCGGCAGAGGTGATGGTTGTGGTTTTATGCCTTACAGCCCAAGTCAAAAGCCTTTCGTACCAAACGTCGAGTTTATCCAAAGCCCGCCTGATCGGAGAATAGAACTTCTCGAACACCTTATTCTCTTTTTTATCTTTCTTTCTCTTCAAGAGCAAGGAACACATCATAGGCGTAAGCGTCAAAGCGGCTGTCGTGGATACCACCATCATGATACAAATCATCCAACCCAACTGCTTGAACATTATTCCTGCCATGCCGGTCATCATCGTGAACGGGAAGAACACCGCCAGCAAGGTAAGGGTTGTGGCAATCACGGCTACACCGACCTCGTTCGTTCCGTATATTGCGGCTTCCCTCGGTTTGCTACCCCGTTCTATGTGTGTGGTTACGTTTTCCAAGACGACGATTGCGTCATCGACCACCATACCCAAGGCTATGGAAATGGAGGATAAGGAAATGATGTTTATGGTATTTCCGGTAATGAACAGGTAAATGAAAGATGCAATCAGCGAAACAGGTATAGTAACCATGATGATGATTGTTGCCCGCCACTCTCCAAGGAAGAACAAGACCACTATTATGACAAACAAACATGCCAATACGACCGTCTCGACCAAAGAGGAAATCGAGTTCTCTATATTGTCGGTTGTGTTCATTACCTCTTGAAGATGAATATCTTTTGGCAGGTTTTTTTGGATTTTAGGCAACTGTTCACGAATTTTTTTCATCACCTCAACGGAGTTTGCTCCCGTTTGCTTTTGCACGACTATCGTTGCACCTTTCTTTCCGTTGACAAAACTTTCCTGTGCTTTCTCTTGAACGGTATCGTTCACCGTTGCAATATCTTTAAGGAACACGGTCTTGTCCCCGAATTGGGCAACGACCACATCGTTCAACTCCTTGCTGTCCTTCATCTCCCCTTCCATACGTAGGGAATAGGTCTGCGAGCCTACGTCTATGTTACCGCCGGGAGTACTTACGTTCTCGGCTGCAACTTTCGAGCCGATTTGCTCGACGGTAAGGTTGTAAGCCTCCAACTTTGTAGGGTTGCAGTTGATTATTATCTCTCTTTGCGGAGCTCCCGACACTGATACGGAACCTACACCGTTGATACGATTCAATGGATTGGCGACCCCATCATCCAAAATTTTATAAAGAGCAGCCGTACTTTCCTCAGCCGTTGCAGAAATGATGCTTATCGGCATCATATCCGTGGATAGTTTCAATATCATAGGGTTTGAACATCCATCGGGCAAATAGCTCTTTATCATTTCTATCTTATCCCGCATATCATTCACCGCTCCGTCCAAATCTGTTCCCCAGTTGAATTCCACGTTTATGATTGCAGTGTTTTCCTTTGAGGTGGAGGTTAGTTTCTTCAAGTCGCTTACCGTACTCAAAGCACTTTCCATCACCTTGGTAACATTGTTCTCGACATCCTCTGCACTTGCTCCCGGATAAGTAACGATAACAATCGCCGTGTTCATCTCGATTTCCGGCAACATATCGATTGCAAGCTTGTTCAGAGAGAAGAGTCCCAATACTATAATCGCCACAAAAATCAATGCGGTCGTGATTGGCTTCTTTACTGATGACTCATATATTTTCATAGTCCTGATTGAAATCTTTTATTTACTTTATCACATTTACCTTTGAGCCGTCCAACAACTTGGATTGTCCTGTTATCACGACATTCTCCCCTGAGGATATACCGCTTAATATTTCGTATTTGTCGTTAAAGCGTCTTCCTATCTCGACTTTGCGATATTCCACGGTGCCGTTCTTTTCAGTATAAACATATCTGTCGTTGGAGCCGGATTGTTTCAAGACTGCTTTATCAGAAATGAGTATTGCGTCTGCTCTTCCGAGGTTCAACTCCACACGTCCGAACATTCCGGGTTTCAACTTGCTGCCTGCATTGTTTATCTTAACCTCACAAGTGAATGTTCTGGTGCTTGCGTCTATTGTAGGGTAAATCAACGAAATCTTTCCGGTAAATTCTTCCTCTCCGAATATCTCTGTCTTCAATTTAACCACCATTCCGACTTTCAATTTAGTGTAAAAGGTTTCGGAAACGTTGATTTTCAATTTTACAGGATTGATTTTCATGACTTGCAATATAGGTTGCGAAGCCGCAAGGTCGCCATTATCGAAATTTCTCTGCGTTACAACTCCGTCAATAGGTGAGGTAAGATAGATATTCTCTTTAAGGTTATCTACATTCTTCTTTGCAACATTATATTGCACCTGTATCTGGTCTAATTGCTGCTTGCTGGCTCCACCGGAATTGTAAAGAGCCTGCATTCTGTTCAGTTCCGTTTTCAAATTCTCCAACTGAGCCATGGAAGTCGCCAATGTGGTGCTTTCCATCTTCACAAGCTGTTGTCCTTTTCTCACTCTGTCCCCCACTTCAACCATTATCTTTTCTATTCTCGTTCCTCCGGCGGAAGAGATGTAGTTTTTGACTTCCGCATCAACCGTGGAAGAAAATTCATATATTCTGTCTATCTCCTGTGTTGAGGCTCTTTCGACTTTAACATTGCTTACATCAGTCTTGATTTCCTTTTTTGCTTCCTCTTTCTTTGAACACCCGATTATCATCAAGGGAGTCAATACGGCGAGGTAAATAAGTTTTTTCATATACTCCTCTTTGTTTGTTAGTTGTTTATAATTTCATTGATTATTCTTTGCCTAATACTTTTTCCAGATTTGTTTGTGCAGTCAGGAAGTTGTACAACGACTGCTGATAATTAAGATTTGCCTGTGTCATGGACAGTTCGCTGTCGTTCAATTCAAGTATCGTTCCCGAGCCTGTATTGTAACGCACCTTGGCAATCTCATAACCTCTTTCCGCTTGGGCGATTGCTTCCTTGTTTACAGTGAGTTGCTCCTGTGCCGCCTTCATGCTGTTGATTGCAGAACGGATTTGCAAATCCACTCCGTCGATTGCATATTGTTTTTGCAACTCCAACTCCTGCAAACTTATCTTCAACTGCTTTGCTTTATTGACAACGGTTCTTCCATTGAAGATAGGAATACTTAATTGCAAGCCTATGGCTGCACTGCCGACCCAACTGTAATCTCCGAACTTGAAGTCCTCGGCTTGGGTTTGGTAAGAGTACTGACCGAAAGCCGACAATGATGGAAGATGTTGACTATTCACCATTCTCAAACTGTGTTGCAAACTTGCTATATTCAAATCCAACTGCTTTATATCGGAGTTCTCACTTACTGCTTTTTGGTTTTCAACAGTCGAAACTCCTTTCATACCCTCGGAAAAGTCCTCCAAGTTTTCCACAAACTCCATCTCTGTATCGGCAGGGAGCGAAAGAATCATTTTTAATTGCAATATTGCCAATTCCAAACCGTTTTTCGCCGAAATATAAGACGGATTCAAATTGTTCACCTGCACTTTTGCACGTATCAAATCATATTCCGAAACAAGCCCCTGCTCAAAAGATGTTTCCGTTGTTTTGAGTGTCTCTCTTGCATTGTTGATACTTCTCTCCAACACCTTCAAACTGTTCTTTGCCAACAAGACTGCAAAATAAGCATCCTTGACCTGCTTTGTCATATCTATGCGAGAGGCACGCGACTTTTCCAATATCAAATCTATTTCGCTTTGTTTCGACTTGATTTGTTCCCATAGAGAAAAATTGACCAAAGGAAGAGCTGCCGAAACAGTTGCTGCGTATGAGTTCTTATAGCCAACCTCCATATACTTCTGTCCTCCCATCATGGCAGAAAAACTCTCCGGCATGAACATGACCGATTTCTTGATGTTGTTAGTGTATTGTCCCGAAGCGGATAAGGTTGGCAGGAGATTTCCCATAGCCTCTCTTTTGCTGTAATCCACCCTTTGAATTTCCAATTCGGCGACTTTTATCGTCGGATTGTTGTCATGAGCGATTTTGAGAGCAGTCGATAAATCCAAACGCAAGGTTCCTTCCCTTTCATTCTGACAAACAGCATGTCCGGATAGGACTGCTGCACATACGAAAAGGGACAATTTCCCGATTTTCAAAAAAAACCTTCTTCTCATTCTGTTCTTAAATGTTTATTATTGTTATTCCGTCTTTTGTTTGTCCAATATATCGTCTATGTATTCTATTCCCCTTGCCGTGGAAACTCCTCTCAGCAAAGTATATAGCACCATGATTTTTACAGTCTCTTCTCCAAATGGAGCATTTGCTCTCAGAAACTCCGTCTTCGAGGAATAATACATATTCATTTCCAATATGCTTATAAAGAATCTCTCATTTATATGTTTCCATATAAAGCCCTCTTTCTTTGCTTGTTCAAGAAATTCACTCATACCTGTTTTCGCAAACACCATATGAGAAGAAACGAGCTTCTCGAAAACATCGGGATAATTCGTTTTTATCTCCTTAATAAATACATAGACATCTTTGAGGTAACCATGTGCAATACGAATGGAACCGAAAAACATCTCGAAAGAGTGTTTTGCCGTATGACTGAATTTCTCGCAATCCCTATATATATATTGTATGATTCTGTCCACACATTCAAAAACCAACTGTTCCTTATTACTGAAACACTCATACAAAGTCCTTTTCGACATACCGCAATATGCCGCAACATCATCCATGGTAACATTTTTGCACGACCTCCTTTGCTTGTAAAGAATACAAGCAGCGTCAATTATTTTATCCCTTTGAGCATTTTCCATATACTTTTTTTTGCTTTCAAAACAAATTCATCGCCCTCAGACAAAAATGAAAGCCCGTTTCGATTTTCTGAAACGGCGTTTCGTGAAAACAAAACGGCGTTTCGCCAAAGCGGCATTTTTCTTCGGAAAATCAGAACAATAAAACCATATCATAAACGTTGTTTTTCTGCTTTGGTTCTCCTATCTCTGAAAGCCGTTGCAAAAATACAGAAAACTCTTGAAACGGAAATAGTTTTCCAAGTTTATTTTCGTCGAAATAAAAACATTTAACATCAATTAAGTCCGTCGAAGCATTCTTCCGGACACAAACACTCTGTTTTTCCGTCCCTTATTCCTTTTGGAGAAAAGGCATGGCAGAAAAAGCAAAACAAGCAGAACAAAGCGTCAAACATGAAAACCCTCTGCCGAAAAGCCTCGTTTGAAAGAAATTTCTTACCTTTGTAGCTCAAAAATCAAGAACAAAAAGAATGAGTGAAGAAGTAAAAAAAGGCGAATACACGGCAGCGAACATCAACGTATTGGAAGGATTGGAAGCGGTGAGGAAACGTCCTGCCATGTATATAGGAGACGTTAACGTGAGAGGCTTGCACCATTTGGTTTACGAGGTTGTGGACAACTCCATTGACGAAGCATTGGCAGGATACTGTACAAAAATAAACGTAAGCATATTAGAGGGTAATTCCATAAGAGTTGAAGACAACGGACGAGGTATTCCGGTGGATATGCACCCCAAGGAACATCGTTCGGCATTGGAAGTCGTTATGACGGTTCTGCATGCCGGAGGAAAATTCGACAAAGGCTCCTACAAAGTATCGGGAGGTCTGCACGGCGTGGGTGTGAGTTGTGTCAACGCCTTGGCAAAACATACAAAAGTAAACGTATTCCGAGACGGCAAAATCTACGAACAGGAATACGAAAAAGGCAAACCTTTGTATGCTGTTCGCGAAATAGGCAGCACAGACAAAAGAGGAACCCTTGTGGAGTTCACTCCCGATGATGAAATCTTCACGGTAACGGAATACAACTACGACACACTTTGCGCCCGTTTGAGAGAATTGGCATTTTTGAACAAAGGCATAGAGTTGAACATCGTTGACATGAGACAGAAGAACGAAAAAGGAGAATATACCTCCGAACGCTTTTATTCCGAAAACGGATTGAAAGACTTCATTGCCTACCTTGATGGCACAAGAGATCATATCATTCCGACACCTATCTATGTCGAGGGAGAAAAACAAGGCATTCCGATTGAGATTGCAATGCAATACAATACCGGATTTACGGAAAATATTCACTCATACGTCAATAATATCAACACTCATGAAGGAGGCACTCACCTTACGGGCTTCCGCATGGGTATGACGAGAACTTTGAAAAACTATGCCCAGAAAGAAGGCATGTTTGACAAATTGAAATTTGACATATCGGGAGACGATTTCCGTGAAGGACTGACTGCCATTATTTCCGTTAAGGTTCAAGAGCCTCAATTCGAGGGACAGACGAAGACGAAGCTCGGAAACAGTGAAGTGGCACCAGCAGTGGCAGCGGCGGTTTCCGATATATTGACAAATTACCTTGAAGAACATCCGAAAGAAGCCAAAGCCATAGTCGATAAAGTCATCTTGGCTGCAACGGCACGTCATGCCGCCCGCAAAGCAAGGGACTTGGTTCAACGCCAAACAATATTGGGTGTTGCCGGATTGCCGGGAAAATTGGCAGACTGTGCAAGCAACGACCCTACCATTTGCGAACTCTTCCTTGTCGAGGGAGATTCGGCAGGCGGAACAGCAAAACAAGGAAGAGATAGGGAACACCAAGCCATACTGCCTTTGAGAGGTAAAATCCTTAACGTGGAAAAAGCCATGCAACACAGAGTTCTTGACTCGGAAGAGATAAAGAACATCTACACAGCTTTGGGTGTGTCAATCGGAACGACAGAAGACTCCAAAGCATTGAACATGGAAAAACTCCGATACCACAAAGTAATCATCATGACCGATGCCGATGTGGACGGAGCCCACATTGCAACCCTTATTCTGACATTCTTCTTCCGTTATATGAGGGAATTGATAGAACAAGGCCATGTTTACATCGCCACACCGCCTCTTTACAGAGTATCGCAAAGTGCAGGCAAAAACGGAGTTTACTGTTGGACAGAAGAAGAACGCATGTCCGCCGTAGCAGAAGTAACGGCAAAAAATGGCAAAGTGGAAGTTCAGCGTTACAAAGGTCTTGGAGAAATGAGCGAGGAGCAACTTTGGACAACCACAATGGATCCTGCAAACCGTATATTGCGACAAGTAACCATAGACAATGCCTCGGAAGCAGACAGAGTCTTCTCCATGCTGATGGGAGACGATGTCCCTCCAAGAAGAGAGTTCATCGAAACAAACGCAACTTATGCAAACATAGACGCATAAGTCTGCATACCAAAAAAAATTGCAAACTTTATCGACAGAAATGCCGAAAAAATATAACCAACAAAGCAGTCGGATTTTTCAAACGAGAAATCCGGCTGCTTTATTAAGTCTCCTACCTTATCGATTACAAAAACAATCCTGCCACACCAAACAATTTCCCCACCCAACCGCCATTTGAAGAAAATAAAACGGCGATTTAATTTTCTGAAACGCCCTTTGGAAAAATTCTTTCGGCGTTTTAATTTTTCGGAACGGCGTTTGAGTTTAGTGGAATAAAAGTTGTGGTGATTTTGTGGGTTTCAAGGAATTTTGTATCTTTGTTCAGCCGTTTTGATGGTGGTTTTATTTCAAAATAGTATGTGTATGTAAAAAACAGGGCTTATGGATAGAGGAAAATTTGTCTTTATGGCAGGTATGGCATTGTTGCTTTTGTTGTGTTTTTCTGCTTGCGGAGATTTTGATTTTAACTTCAAGAAGTTAGCTTTTAAGGATAAACAGAATAAGGAACAGTCGAAGGATTATTCCAAAGATGATGCTCTTATGGCTGAAAACAATCACATGAAGTTCAAAGGTGTTCCTATTGACGGTACCTTGAAGTTGTTTGTAGAGAGAATGAAGCGTAAGGGGTTTGAAGAGGTCAGGCAGGGTTCTTTCTTGGGCAGTTCGGAAAGTCTCAGTGGTGTTTTGAGAGGGGATTTTGCGGATTATACGGATTGCTTGGTGTATGTGGAGACTCTTGACCAAAAGGATTTGGTCGCACGCATAATCGTGGCTTTTCCTTTCCAAGATAAATGGGAGTATCTTTACGGAGATTATAAGCGTTTGAAAGATATGCTTTCGCAAAAGTACGGTAAGCCTTATCAGTGTGTGGAGAAGTTTCAAAATAATTACGGTTTGCCGATGGATGATAATGACAGAATGCATGCTGTCGGCATGGACAGGTGTAAATATGAGAGTAGGTTTCGCAGTGATAAAGGAGAGATTCTCCTTCGGATAGAACACGATAGTTTTGAGTGTTTTGTTGCTTTGGCTTATAAGGATAGGATTAATTGCGAGGCTGTTGAGAAACATGCGTTGAATGATTTATAAACTTAAAGAATATAATTATGAAAGAGATTGAGGCTAAGCCGATGTTGAGTTTTACAGAGGCTTTGAAGGAAAGTACGAGTAATGTTTTCCGGTTTACGGGACGTGCAAGGCGTTCGGAGTATTGGTGGACCATGTTAGTGGTTTGTCTTGCGGAATTTATTTTGAATTTCTGCGGGATACTGAGTGTATTGAATATATTCCTGAGCCTTGCGGTTATTCCTTTGACCTTTCGCCGTCTTCATGATACAGGCAGAAGCGGTTGGTGGTGGGGCGTAGGTGCAATAATGAAAGGAGTTTTTATTGTGGTACTTCTCGTTAAGGTGATGAAGGTTGCGTTGGGTTCATATAACGATGAGCCGGACGATTTTGACGAGGCGATTGTTTTTGCCATGATTGGCGAGTACTTGATTTATGCTTTGATTATTTGTTTGTATCATTTGGTATTGTTGATTTTCCTTTGCCTTGACGGAAGTCGTGAGGAAAATCGTTACGGAGCTTCGCCTAAGTACAAAAGTGGGGAAATGACCTTTGGAAACGAATAATGTTTGATTGTCGGAGGCAGTGCTTCCGAATACTGATGGGTGCGGAACTTTGCTTTGCGGGGTTCCGTTTTTTTGTTCAGGTGAATTTTATTGGTTTTCCGACTTATTGACTGTGCTTATCGGCAGTTCGTGGAAAGTGAAACGTGTGTGTCGTATATCGGAAGGATTGGTCATGTTTTGCATAGTACCGATAAATTCGCCTGATAGCTTGTCTTGCTCTCTTTCAATGCTGACTGTGCCGTCTATACTTTGAAGCATAAGAGCAAATTCACCTACTCGTTCGGTGTTTTTGTCTTTATAGTAAATAGCTTGGAAGTTTTCCGGCATGCCCTCTTCGTTTAGTTTGATGTGGAGAAAGAGATGGTGTCGGTAATATTCGATATTGAAGTCGTTTACGTCTTCTGTGCAGGCTACAATGTCGTACCATTGCGGGTTTTCCAAGTCCGATGTCTTGACATAGAGGCTGCCGAGTTCGCTTGCTTCGGCTTCCCATCGCAGTGTACCGGAGAGGAAGCGTATATATTCACCTTGCAAAGGGCGATTGCTGTTTGATGGATTGTTCTCGCTATTATCGTCTTCCGTGCAGGCAGTGAAGGAGAGGCTTGCAAGGAGTGCGAGAAATATTGTTTGGAATATTCGTTTCATTTCTTTGATTTGTTTTTGTACTTAAAAATATCCGCAGACTTGTAGTTCGCAATCGAAAATACAGGTCTGCGGATTTATGTTCCCAAATTCGGTTTTTGATTAGATAAGTTCGTGAATTACCAAGCCGGAACGCAACTTTGGTTCAAACCATGTTGTTTTCGGTGGCATGATGTTGCCCGAGTCGGCTATATTTATGAGTTGCTTCATAGACACAGGGTACAATGCGAAAGCGACTTTCATCTCTCCGCTGTCGACTCTCTTTTGTAATTCGCCCAAACCTCTGATACCTCCTACGAAGTCTATTCTCTTGGAAGTTCTAAGGTCTTTTATATCCAATACTTTGTCGAGTACGTTGTTTGAAAGTATAGTTACGTCCAATACTCCGATAGGGTCGTCATCGTTGTAGGTACCTTCTTTTGCGGTCATCTTGTACCATTCTCCGTTAAAGTACATTGAGAACTCGTGAAGTTTGCTTGGCTTGTAGATTTCTTTGCCCATTTTTTCCACAACGAAAGTATCGTTCAATTTTGCAAGGAAGTCTGCATCGGAAAGTCCGTTCAAATCTTTCACAACGCGGTTGTAGTCGATTATTTTCAACTGACTGTCAGGGAAAATAACTGCCATAAAGTAGTTGTATTCCTCATTACCTGTGTGCTTAGGGTTAGCTGCTCTTCTCTCTTGACCAACTCTTGCAGCAGCAGCCGTTCTATGGTGTCCGTCTGCAACGTAAAGTGCAGGAATTTCCTTTTCAAATATTTCTTCTATTCGTTTTGTTACATTGTCATCTTCGATTATCCAAAACGTATGACCGAAGCCGTCTTCTTTTGCTACGAAATCGTAAACCGGCTTTTGGTTTTTGACGATATTTTCCACTATTTGGTCAATTTCTTTGTGGGCAGGATATGCAAAGAACACCGGTTCAACGTTTGCATTGGTTATGTTGACGTGTATCATTCGGTCATCTTCCTTATCCTTACGGGTAAGCTCGTGCTTCTTGATAACGTTGTTGAAATAGTCATCGACATGGGTGCAACCTACTATACCGTATTGGGTGCGTCCGTCCATAGTTTGGGCGTATATATACAACTTAGGACGGTCTTCTTTCACCAACCAGCCTTGTTTTTTGAAGTTGTTGAAGTTCTCAACCACCTTATCATAAACTGCTTGTGAGTGTTCGTCTGTTCCTTCCGGCAAATCGATTTCTGCTTTCGTTACATGGAGCAAGGAATAAGGATTTCCTGCTGCTTCTATTCTTGCTTCTGCGGAATTCAACACATCATAAGGACGTGAAGCTAACTTTTCCACAATTTCGACAGGCGGTCTTAAACCCCTGAATGCTTTTACTCTTGCCATATTGTTATGTTATTATTCGTTAGTACTGAAATTTGCTGCAAATATACCACTATATTTCGGAGTGGAGACAAGGAATGCGTGTTTTTTCGGGCTGAGGCTTTGTTTTTTCGCAGAAATCAAATAAATTTGCAGTTTGATAGTTATTAAGGAATAAGAACATTGTCGGATTTGAGAGCTAAATTCATCAATATATTCGTTGCATGCGTGGTCGTGGCTTTGCTTACGGCTTGTTCAACGCATAAGGACAAGTGGATAAACAGGCAGTATCACAGCATGGTAGCCCATTATAATGCATGGTGGAACGGAAATCAGGCATTGAAAGAGGGTGTGAAGAGTTTGGAAAAGGCTCACAAGGATAATTTTTCCGAAATACTTCCGATATACAAGCTTGGTACTGCGGAGAATGCAAATGCCATTAAATCGAATACCGATCGTGCGATAGAGAAAGGAAGCAAGGTCATAAAGAAACACTCCATGAAGTTCTCGGGTGTGGAGAAAAATCCGCAGATTGACGATGCTTATCTGCTTATAGGCAAGGCTTGTTTCTATTCTCAGGACTATAAGAGTGCCGCTGCAACATTCTCCCTGATAATGGGGCAATATAAAGATAGGAAAGAGATGTATGAGCCTATGATTTGGCTTGCTCTTACAAATTCAAAGTGCAAAAAATACAGCGAGTGCGACATTCTGCTCGACCAAGTGAAGAATAAGATGGACGAAGGCAAAGCACCGAAAAATCTTAACAACTTTCTCTATACCGTTTATGCCGAAAATGCATTGGCTCAGGGAAAGAACGCATTGGCATTGGAATATTTCAAAAAGCGTAAGTTCACATTTCTCCAACCAAAGCTCAACACAAGACTTTTATTCATCGAAGGACAGATTTACCAAAAGTCAGGCGATTACGAACAAGCCGGACGCTGCTTCAAGAAAACGGCACGCAGGGCAGGTGATTACGAAATGCAGTTTGCCTCCAACCTTAACCTCGCAATGTGTTATGACCCCAAGAAAGGCAACAGCAAATTCATCATCGCACGTCTTGAAAAGATGTTGAACGATAAGAAAAACACAGAATACAAAGACCGCATTCATTACGCCTTGGGCGAAGTGTATTATAGGGATAAGAATGTCGATAGAGCGTGTTTGGAATGGGAAGAATCCGTTCATAATGCGGCAAGCAGCAGTCCTCAAAAAGTTATATCGGCACTGCGGGCAGCCGACACTTATTTCTCTTTACTCGAAAAATATGAGCGAGCCTATATGTATTATGACACAGCCCTTGCCGTCATGTCGAAGGATTATCCTAATCGTGCGGGCATAGAAAGTCGTCAAAAGGTGTTAACCAATCTCGTTCAAGACCTTCGTTGCGTAGAACGTTGGGACAGTTTGCTTGCAATGAGCGAATTGAGCAAGGAAGAGCTTGACCGCAGAGTGGATTCTTACATCGAGGAATACAAACGTAAGAAAAAAGAAAAGGAAGAGGAGGAGAAAAAAGCCAAAGCCTTGGCAGCAAGCATGGCAGGCATGACACGTTACGACCAATTCAGCCAAAATAATCGTTCAAACTGGTATTTCTACAATAATGCAACCGTTCAGGTGGGACAGTTGGAGTTTAAGCGTATTTGGGGAGACCGAAAACTGGAAGACAACTGGCGATTGAGCCATAAGAATGAGGAGTTTGACTTCGACCAAATGGCTGAAACGCTTGATGAAAACGGCAATCCGATAGATACAAACGCTCTTTCATCATCAGCCAAAGTTCGAAACAATGACCCCGAATCAAGAGAATATTACACCAAAGACATACCCTACACTCAGGCTCAAAAGGATTCTGCCCATGAAGAGATAGCCGATGCACTTCTTTCGGCAGGATACATTTATTATCAGGGCTTGAACAACAACCCAAAAGCCGTAGAGACTTTCCTTGACTTGCAAAGACGTTATCCGAGACATCAAAACATACCGCCTTCCTCATATCACCTCTATCGTATCTATGATATAATGGGACAATACCCTAATTCCAATTTCTACAAGAACAAAATCCTTGAAGAATATCCCGAAAGCGAGTTCGCAATGATGATAAGCAATCCCGAATATTGGAACGAAATTGCGAAATCCGGCTCTTTGGGTGAGAAATTGTACTCCGATGTTTACGCTTTGTATAAAAACGATATGTACAAGCAGGCAATCGATGCAGGCAACAGGGCAATAGATACATTGAAATTCGGACCTTACATACCGAAAATTCTTTATGTTCAAGCCCTTTCCAAAGGCAGATTATACGGCATTGATTCCCTTGCCATGGATTTGACACTCATATTGCACAACCATACCGAGAGTGAAATAGCACCAATAATAGAAGCACAGTTGCAGCATCTTGCCGCAAGCTATCCCGATGGCAAGATAGATCTTACCTATCACCCCAAACCGAAAGCCGAAGTAAAAGACGATAAAAAGCAGCAAAGCCAATCGGAAAGCGAGAGCGAAGAAGCCAAGCCGGCTGAAGACGTCATGGATGCCGAGATGTTGATGTACAAATTCAAAGACATGCAACATTATTATGTCTTTTTATTTGATGATGATAAGATGGACGCCATAGAATTGGACGCAAAGGTGAAGCAATTCAACACTGAAAACTATCCGGACAAGAAACTGCAAACAACAAGTATGCTCTTCACCATGACCAAACAAATGATAATCGTAAGGAAATTCCGCAACAGGGAACAAGCCATGGCGTACTATACTTCCATAGCTTCTTTATTGAAGAATTACGATGCGAACAATTATACGCACTTTGTAATATCTTTGCAGAACTACCCTACATTCTATAACAGAAAGAACATCGACATTTACGAGAAGTTCTTCAAGCTCATGTACCTGCCGAAAGACGGAAACGAAAGCACAAATGAACAAGACATGCAACAAAATACGGAAAATCAAGTAAAACAATAGAAAACAATTATTGCAATATGGTAAATCACGAACAAAACGAGCAGTTCAACGTCATCAGTAAAGGAACCTCAATCAAAGGAGACGTTGTTTCGGACGGCGATATGAGAGTTGACGGAACAATAAACGGCAACTTGATTGTCAAAGGCAAATTATTTATGGGGCAGACCGGTTATATCAAAGGCACAATCGAAAGTCGAGATGCCGAATTGGCAGGCAACATAGAGGGCAATATAAAAGTCGCAGGGCTTTTGGCACTGCTCAAAACCTCGGACATAAAAGGCGATTTGCTCATCGGTCAGCTCTCCATAGAACCAGGAGCCCAATTCTCCGGTCATTGCAGCATGGGAGATGAGGCACGAACACAATATTCCTCTGATTCCGAGGAGCAGTACACCGCAGAATAAGATGTAATGAAAGAGTACGGCAAATATTCAGCCATAGCCTTTGAACTCCTCGTCATAATCTTTGCAGGAGTTTATGCAGGCTGGAAATTGGACACCTATATACCAAAAACAAAACCTCTCTTCACCGTAACGCTCAGCCTTTTGTCCATAGCCGTGGGGCTGTACGCCACCTTGAAGAAACTAACAAAAAAATAGATATGCAAAAACACCCATTGGCAGCTTACTTTTCAAAATTGAGTATCTTCGCAATATGCGTATGCTTTGTCTATTTATTCGCAGCACTCGCGCTGCCGAAAGAATTTTTCAGTCAAAACATACCATATTACGTAATCATGTTCTATGCCCTCACCGCCCTTTCATATTTGGCACTCTATTTCTTGCCGCGAAAAAGGAAAGTGAACTTCGTACACATCTTTCTGATAAGCAAACTGCTCAAATTCCTAATCTATATAGGCGTTTTGGCTTTGGTATATCTTTTCAGAGTGGAAACACAAGCCAAATTCGCAGTAAGTTACTTCATACTCTTTCTGCTTTTCCTTGTATTCGATACCGTAACCACCAATCGACTCTCGCGAAAGGAAGCAGAACGCGAAAAAGAAGAAGCAAAACAACAATCAAAAGCAAACGACAATGAATAAGAAACCTATATTGAAAGCCCTATCGATACTTTTACCGATAAGCCTCTTGTTTTCATGTCAGGAGGAAATGGAAGAGAACGACCTTCTTGAAGGAAAATGGAGAGAAAGCAGCGTTTTGAGCAATGAAGAGGCAGAAGATTGTGCAAAACAATCTTATATGGAATTTTCAAAATACACTTATGAAGCCAAAGAACGCAAACAAGTAATCGTCAATAAATGTTCCGGTGATATAATCACAAATGCCTATTCCTTGAAAGGGGATACCATCATCACCGTTGATGATAAGCAGATAACCAAACGCTATATCATACGAACATTAGACCAAACAAAATTGACCTACATAGATAAAGACGGTATTTCATACACATATCTTCGCTGGTAAGCATGCTTCAACATTCCGGACTGTGGGGGCTGTTCATCGGCAGCTTTCTTGCCTCCACCATACTGCCCTTTCCGAGTGAAGCCCTGTTATTGGGCAATATCGCATTAGGCAATAATGTATGGCTGTGCGTTATTCTGGCAGGTATAGGCAATACATTGGGCGGCATGACCTCCTATTGTCTCGGTCGTCTCGGCAAATGGCAATGGTTGGAAAAGTGGTTCAAGGTAAAGAAAGAGAAAATCCTCACCGCACAACAAAAGATAAACCGATACAAATCCATAGCTGCCTTTTTCTCATGGCTGCCCATAGTCGGCGACCTTATAGCCATCACATTGGGCTTTATGAAAATATCCCCATGGAAAAGTTGCCTTTATATGGCAGTGGGACGCTTTGCCCGTTTTGCCGCAGTCGGCGGATTAGTCAAGCTCTTTTGAGGCAGTATTATATGGATTCGGTTTTAATATTCTTTTTATGGTAAAGAGCAAAAGCCTCTTCCCACCACAGCCAGACCGCCTGCAGCCGTTTCCTTATAGAGAGAAGGCAGGTCTTTACCCGTCTGCTTCATGGTTTCTACCACCTTATCAAAGGAAATGATGTGTTTGCCGTCCGACATCATGGCATAAAGATTGGCATCCAAGGCTCTCAGAGCCGCAAAAGCATTACGCTCTATGCAAGGCACCTGCACCAAACCGCAAACAGGGTCGCAAGTCAAACCCAAATGATGTTCCAAACCAATCTCTGCCGCATATTCTATCTGTTGGGGAGTCCCTCCGAAAAGTTGGTTCGCCGCCGCTGCCGCCATGGAGCAAGCCGAACCAACCTCTCCCTGACAACCCACCTCCGCACCCGAAATTGAAGCATTCTGTTTAATCACCGTACCTATCAAACCTGCCGTTGCAAGAGAGCGAATGATTTGTTTATCCGTAAATTCGTGTTCCGTATTCAAATGATAAAGCACAGCCGGCACAACGCCGCACGAACCGCAGGTAGGAGCCGTTACAATAAGCCCGCCTGCCGCATTCTGTTCCGAAACGGCAAGGGCATACGACTGAACGAAACAACGACCCCTTAAAGAAGGCTTGTAACTCCTTGCCTTGGTATAGTAAGACATTGCCTTGCGTCTCAAACGCAGTCCACCCGGAAGAACCCCCTCCTCATTAAGCCCCTCTTCCACGGATTGCTTCATAACGCTCAATACCTCCATAAGGTAATCCCAAATCTCATTTCCCTCAAACTCCTGCACATATTCCCAGAAAGTCAAACCATTCTCGTCCAAATACTTCAATACATCACCAAGACTGTGATGCGGATACACATTTCTTACCTCCGACTCCTCATGCACCTCTTCCTGAATAATCTTTCCGCCACCTATGCTGTAAATCACACGTCTGCCAATGCTCTCACCCGAAGCGTCAAAAACCTCGAAACACATCGCATTGGGGTGAAGAGCCAAGAAAGTATCAGCTTTCCATATTATCTTGGTTCTTTCCCTGCCCAAAACATCAATCACAGCCTTATCCGTCAAGTGTCCCTTACCCGTAGCGGCAAGCGAGCCGAAGAGAGTAACCTCAAATCGTGCTGCATCGGGATAAGCTTTCAAAAACAATTCCGAAGCCTTCCTCGGAGCCATGGTATGGGAACTCGAAGGACCGAAACCGATTCTGAATATCTCTTTTATGCTTTCCATTTCTATTGATTTAAGTACACAAAACCAAACTTCTTCAAATCAATTCGGTTGAAAAAACGGCGAATGACAAAGACCGAAAGCCTCATAAGCCCGATAACACTAAACGCCATCTTCAACGAAGACAAAATTACAGAGATTTTCCGTAATGCAAATACCATTCCGATAATTTTTGCAGCCCAAAAGAAAATGCACACATTGATAAGCATTTAGCATAACGCCTTTTTGGGAAAATAAATCGCCGAAAGAAAAAAAACGAACCGCCGTTTTGTTTTTGCAGAACGGCGGTTCGTTAAAGTCTTTTTGTATCAGAGTTTGCAGTCTTTGCCGGTGCAGATGTATGGTTCCCAATCGAAATCCAAGGTATCCATTTGCGAGAAGTCCGTTTCCCGTATATCCACGTCCTTTATGTCGTACAATTCCCTCGGATGCACTCTCATTTCCTTTGAATAGCGATTATAACTTTTCAAAAGCCTGCCATGCTTATCCACTATAAGGTTCAACGGAATGCCGAAAGCATCATTCACCTTTTCTCCCTCCGGAAAAATATAGTTAATGAGGTTGTTCCATTTGTTTTCGTTTGCAGTGCAGAACTCTTTCCTTTTATCTGAGAAATAATACGGCACAACATTAAGATTATATTGTTTAAGAAGGTTTGGAACATGCTTTATACCGCCGGTATCCTCCAATACGAAGTACCATTTTACGGTTTTGCTGTCGTAAGACTTCATAATGCCGGGGTAGGTAAGTTGCATGTGTTCCTTACAGGGACCGCAACATGGAGAATAAAAGACAACAAACTTATAACAAGAAGTATCGTCAATCAATAATCTCTTCAAGTCGTCCGCATTCAATGCCTTGAACTCCGAATGCTTGGCAGCATATTTTTGAGACCGCGAAGTTTCAATACATAACTGTATGCAAGAAACGCAACACAATGTAAGGACGGCAAGAGACAGCAATAAATAAATCTTTCTTTTTATCATGATAGCATAGTATTACTTTCTGCAAAGGTATAACAAAAAAACGATACAACAATAAAGTCAAATATAGTATGAAATAATCATCTCACAAAAGCATACACCGATAAGGCATTTAGTGTAACGCCCTTTGAGGAAAATAAATCGCCGAAAGAATTTTCTGAAAGGGCGTTTCGTGAAATCCTTTCGGCGTTTCAGTAAGGTGAGTTGCAAGTGTCGGAAAATCAGAGACTGAGAAAGAGCAGGGAAATGGCGTAAGTAGCAAGGGTTACAAGGATACCGCTTTTGAAAAATTCGCGGAAACTTATCTTTACGCCGAGTTTGTCGGCAGATTCTATAACTATGATATTTGCCATGGCTCCGAGGATTGTGGCATTGCCTGCAAGGGTGGAGGCAGAGGCAAAGCTAAGCCACAGTGTTTGGGAGTCGGCAGTTTGCAAGAGTGGCAACATAAGGACGGTATAGGGTACGTTGCTGAGGATTTGGCTCATAACAATACTGATACCGTGAATGCTTAAAATGCCTGCCAAGTCATCTTGCAGAGGGAGCTTAAACATAAAGTCCAATACGCCAGTATGACCTACCGCTCCTACGACTATGAAGAGCGAGGCGAAGAAAAGCAACAGCACCCAATCGACTTCTTTCATCAGTTCGGCAGGCTTGTGGTCGGAAAGCAATATGGCAAGTGAGGAAGCTGCCAAGGCGAGGACGCATAAGGGAAGGTTGAGGATTTTTCCCAAGAAGAAAGCTATCGTGAGCAGGAGAAAGATTACGGCAGAGGTGAGTTTGGGCTTTTTGAGCGTTGTTTTCATGCTTTCATGCTTCAAGGGTGTTTTGTCGGAGAAGTCTTTGCGATAGACAAATCGTATAACAGCAACGATAATCAGCATTCCAAGCATGGAAATCGGCAGAAGGTGAAGCATGAATTCCGAATAAGTCATGCCGCTGTTAATACCTATGAGCATATTTTGAGGATTGCCCGTCATGGTCATGAGACTGCCGGCATTGGAAGCAAGGATTTCTGCCATCAGGTAAGGCATAGGGTTAAGTCCCGAGCCTATACAAACGGATATGATGATAGGCGTGAATATCAGAACGACTGCGTCATTGACCAAGAAAGCAGATGCGATGCCGGTAATGAAGACCGTATAGACAAGAAGTTTGAAACGGCTTGTGGCAAAGAGCAGAATTTTGGACGCAGCTGCATCAAAAAAGCCGTCAGCCTTCAATACGGAAATCATTAACATCATTCCCAAAAGCAGGAATATGGTATTGAAGTCTATAAAGCTCACTGCTTCTTGCAGATTCACCACGCCGAAGCACAGCATTGCCACCGCACCGACAAAAGCCGCCGTCGGGCGGTCTATATTCAGCTTCGGCAATTTGGTAAAGATTATTCCGATATAGGTAAGTGCAAATATAATGGTAGCAATAAGCCCTGTACTCATGTCAAGCGTTTATTGCGGGAAACGCAATCCGTGTCCTGTTTATTGCTTGCCCAAAAGAGCGAACATATTCTTCTTGTATGCTTCGACGCCGGGCTGGTTGAAGGGATTGACACCAAGCATATACGCACTTAAAGCACAAGAAAATTCAAAGAAATAAAGCAAGCCTCCTATGCTTTCAGCGTCTATCTGCGGCACACACAACTTCACCTGCGGCACACCACCGGAGATATGAGCCTTTTGCGTTCCGCATTCTGCCTTTTGATTGATTTCATGCATGGAATGCTTCAAAAGGTAGTTCAAGCCATCGAGATTTTTCTCCTCGTATGGAATTTCAATATGTTTATTGCTCTTTCCTACGCTTATAACGGTCTCGAACATCAGTCTTTCACCCTCTTGAACGTATTGTCCCAAGGAATGCAGATCCGTGGTGTCCAACATGCCGACAGGGAACAGTCCCTTGCCGTCTTTGCCTTCGCTTTCGCCGAAGAGCTGTTGCCACCAAGAGGAGAGATATTGCAGTTTGGGTTCATAGACGACAAGGATTTCCAATTTCTTTCCGCCTTTGTATAATATGTTGCGCAAAGCCGCATATTTCCAAGCGGGGTTTGCAATGCTTCTCTCTTCAATCAGGCGACTCCGCATCTTGCTTGCACCTCTCAACAATGCCTCCACATCTACGCCTGCCGCCGCCGCAGGGAAGAGACCCACGGGAGTGAAAACCGAAAACCTGCCTCCCACATCGTCTCTTATGATAAAACTCTCGTAAGCGTTCTCTCGGCACATCTGTCGCAAAGCCCCCTTATCTTTATCCGTTATTGCGATAATCCTATCCTTGGCTTCCTTTTTGCCATACTTCTTTTCCAAGGCATGACGCAGCACACGGAACGCTACCGCAGGCTCTGTCGTTGTGCCTGATTTTGAAATCACACAAAGGCAATACTCCTTATGTTGCAACAATTCGAGCAAATCAGCCATATAATCTTCGGAAAGATTTGTTCCGGCGTAAATTATCTTGCAGAAATGCGACTTTCCGTAATTTGAGAATGCCGATTGCAGAGCGGAAATCACCGCCTTGGCTCCCAAATACGACCCGCCGATGCCCACAACGACCAATATTTCTGCTTTCTTCTGCACAAGCGTCGCCACTCTCCTCAATTCGTCAATTTGTTTACGGTCTGTGCTTACAGGCAAATCCCGCCAGCCCAAGAAGTCATCGCCTTCGCCTCCACCGTTACATACAAGGGAGTGAGCCTTTCGCACACTCTCCAAAACCTCTTCCGAAAACACCTCTCCGGAAGCAAAACCGGTCAAATCAAATTCAAGTTCCATGATTACACAACTCTTGTTTCACCTGCAAAGATACAACAATCCCCCGAACAATGTTCAAGATTTTCAAATACAAAGCCCCTTTTCCCACCTCCTTACCCCGAAACCGACAGCCCGCCTCCCGATTTCAGACCCCTGAACAAGCAACCAAAACGATATTCAAATTAAATGACTACCTTTGTACCCGCAATACACAGCACAGCATCTCAAAAGAAAGGGATAAAAGAGCTAATCAAGTTAACAGAAGAATGAAAAATTGGAGTAGAGAGGAAACAATAATAGCTTTTAATGCCTATTGCAAGATAGCATTCAAGAATAGTAGTAAACAACACCCTCTTATAATTCACTATGCTCAAATTCTCGGACGCACGCCAAGTGCTTTGAATATGAAGATTGGAAATATTGGAAGATTAGACCCCGAATTAAAAACACAAGGCATAAAAGGATTGACGCATGGAGCAAAGATGGAACAAGAAATATGGGACGAATTTTATGCCAATCCCGAAAGACTTGTATTTGAGAGTGAACGCTTGATAGCAAAGTTCTCTAAGAAAAATATAGAAGAGATAACCGATATAGATATTACTAATTTGCCAGAAGGAAAGGAGCGAGAGACAATCATAAGACAGAGAGTGAACCAATCCTTTTTTCGTTCTGTTGTAATGAGTTCCTATAATTACCGTTGCTGTATATCTGGCGTAGGAAATCCTCAGCTGTTGGAGGCTTGCCATATAGTGGATTGGACAACAGAAGTTGCAAATAGGACTAACCCAAAGAATGGTTTATGCCTAAATTCTTTCTTTCACAAAGCATACGACCAATATTTGTTAGCCATTACACCCGATTTCAAAATACTTCTTGCCGAGGAGTTAATAAGAAAGACTGCAAACTCTTTGTTCAAAACTTATTTGGAAGAAATAAACGGCAATTCTATTACATTACCAGACAAATTCAAGCCACGGAAAGACCTATTAGAACTTCATTATAAAGCTTTCTTGAATAGGAAAATAGCAAAATAAATTTACAGTAAACTTGTATTCCCAAACTCAAAGACTAAAAGAATTTATCGAAACGCCGTTTCAGTTTCCTAAAACGGCGTTTCGGTTTTTTCTTTCGGCGTTTCAATTTAGCAATGATACTCACGCAGTTAGCACGTTGAAATCAGAATAAATCAAGTACGGAATAAACGCTACGCATATTCTATCCTATGATGTTGTTCGCTTGAACTTTCTTACACAAGACAAGAATACCCAATAATTGACACAAACGCTCATACACCCTGCTTGCCCTATAATCTATCCCGACAGACAGGGGAGTTTTTCTGTCATGAGATAATAGCCAAAAGCATAGGAGTATCTTCTTTATAGACTTTTACTCCTTATGGCAGAACGGAACAATAGAGAAAGCAGATGGGTGAGATTATGAATAAACTCAAAATAGTCTGAGGATAAACTAAACTTTTCAAGTTGAAAAGAGTGCTCGTTCAAATATTCATTGTAAATTTGGAATATAATCCTTATCCCTTTATAATAAGGACTTTGGGTAGATTTCCCGATTTCGAGGTAACGAGTTGCCAACCGTTCTTGTTGCTGCATTCTGCTCAGATATGCTTTCTTGGCATCTCGTCTGTGCTACAAAGGTAATACATTATTTCAAAAGAAGAACTATTATAGTTGATTTCCTGAAATAACAATAAAATCAACGGTTTTAGTGCAACGAATGTACGAAAGGAGTCTTCGTCCAAAATAAATAATTGCCTATTAACTCTTCATTTTAATTCCCAATTATATGTATGTAAAGAGATTGTATTTCTCTCTCAAATTATATTGGTCATCAAGAACTGCTCCATTTGCAAATATCGTATTTTTATCTTTAACGACACCTTGATTATTATGCTCATGCCCGAATAAATGATAATGAGGTTTTACTTGAAATACTTTGTCCCGTAAAGGCACATTTCCCCAATAGGTATTATAGCTTTTGTCTAAAATCATGCTGGGAGGTTCATGCGTAATTAGTATGTCCACCTTGTCAGGAATCAAACTTACACGGTGGTTATAAGCAAGCCCGAAGAAAACAATATTATCTATCACGCATCCACGGTCTTGAAGAAAGTGCACGTTGTCGGGTAAATCTTCTATGCTTTCAGCATCCCATAGACAAAGATCATGATTTTCAGTAACAAATATTTTATGACGATATGGTAACTCTATAAACCAATTGAGAAAATCAAGGACTTCTTTTTCAGTTCCATATTCCGTGAAATCTCCACAATGCACAATCACATCAGCTATAGGCAAACGAGATAATAGTGAATGCCGATTATGGGTGTCTGATATTTGCAATATCTTCATTGTATTGAAATTGATATATTCTCGATAATTGTTTTCCCTTCGTGAAAAATCTTATATTCAGACAGATTAGGAAGTGATTCGTATGCAGTATTTTCCTCTTTGTGGATGGGTATTACACCTATATGGGGATTGACAGTTTTACATACATTTGCCAAAGTTTGTATATCTGCATGTCCGCTTGTGTGTACATAGTCTTTTGTTCCATCAAATAAGCGCTCTTTAAATAGGTTTCGGATATTTATCACACTTTCGATTGTATAGTTTTTGTTTTCTTCGGCATACCCTCCCCACATGGAATATATAAGCCAAGCACTTTCATCATTATATACATCAAGCATATTTTTTACTAAATGATAGCCGTTTATGCGTATAGGCATAAGAAAACCTTCTCTCGTTAACTTCTGTTTTACATTTGAAGTTCTGTAATTTACTAATTCAAAAGCATTGAAGTCGAACAGGGAAGAGTGCTTTCCTGCATATTTTGAAAATACGTCAAGGACACTCTTTTGATATTTGTCTACAAAGAAAACCCTACCTGTATCTTTGCATGCGGCATGAAATGAAGCAAGTCTGTCTATATCAGTAGATGAGCACAGAGCAAAGACATACTTATGCTCTTTCAGTATTTTTGTAATACGCTGTTGAATTTCATTCTCCGACACGATGCTTTCTTGTTTTCTGCCGAGCATAGTGCCCTCAGTAACTAAAATATCAACTTCACCCACGTATTTTTTTAGTGTGGGAAATAAACCTTTGCCAAGATAACCATGCTGACGAAAGTCGCCTGTGTGAAGTATTTTCTTTCCCTCACATTCTATCTTGAACATATATGCGTCAAACGCTGAATGACTGACGAAATAGGGAGTCAGAAATATCTCACCCTTGCCGCCAATATCAAAACGCTGTCCGGCACGATAAGTATTTATTCTTTTCACCATTTCTATTTCCTTACCATAATCGCCATATTTATTCAGCGCATCATATTTGCACAGCATGATGTCTTTAGCTCCACTCCCTATGTATTGTTTGATACTGGTCGGAATCAGGTGGTGCAAACCAACATGGTCTCCATGATAATGGGTATAGAAAACCGCATCGGCACTTCCTGCAATATCACAAATCTGTTTCTCTGTTAATTCTGCTTTTTGATTTCCAGGAAGATTGCTTCCAAAATCAATTAAGAGTTTACAGTTATCACTTGAGATTTCCGTGATACAACCGCCAATTTGATTGGCTCCCCTATGAATCGTGATATTCATTTTAAAGTTATCTGTAAATCATGGCTTTTTATCAAAGGTGCGCACATGCCTATCTTTTTAGCTTCGTCAATTGCAATGCGTGCTTGCTTTTCCAACTGTTCTTTTTCTTGTTTTCCCCTGTATGCCAATATAATCATCATTTTAGGTTTAGATGAGAGATTCAACACCTTTCTTTCTCCCTCGATAAGTCTCAAGCGCGATTTGATTTCAATGATACTTTCTATATCATTTTTAAGGTCTTTGCAAACGCCTTCTTTATCTATTATAGCTTTGGTTTTCTTTATATGGTCTATAATGCCCGACTTCCCTTCCACAGCTCCTATGCCTACTTTTAATTCTGCAAGATAGATGTCATTTATTCCAAATTCATTTGCCTGTGTATCAACAATAATGAGATCTATTCTTGTTTTTCCAATTCTGTCTGTTTTACTTATTTTTGCTTGGGAAAATTGCCATTCCATATCAACAACAAGAAAACGATTATTAAAGCTTCGGTTTCCCAATGCAATATTTTGCTGGACACTAAATTCCAGCCCTACCTTATGTTTGTAAACAAGTTTCTTTGCCTGCTTAAAATAATTACGTAAGTACGATATGTTTTTAAGCGTGTATGCCAAGTTTTTGGTTTCAAATAAATCTATTTGAGTAACATCTTTGTAATATCCTTTGTCTAACGGTTTTATTTGGAACTCATTTTTATCGGTGTACTTAATTGTAAGTATTTTGCCTTTTCTATAATAAACTATCACCTCATTATTTTCTCTAATTTCAAAAGACAACTCAGGGTCATTAACGATTACATAAAACAGTTTCTTTAAGCAACCTTTTTGATATGCTTCTATATGCTTAGAGGTTATTGCTCTCATATTACTTCATTTATGCTGCAAAAGTACAAAAAATCCGTGATATGACATTCGATTATCACGGACTTTGTATTGACTTACAAGTTAATACCCCGATTTTGTATCCTTGTCGGTATTCCCAATGTTTCCATAAACTCGTCTTTCTTTCGTCTGAACCAGCTAACGTGTGAAACACCGTCAATGTTGAGTTCAAATTTTCCTTCTGTGTCCTGTTTGAGAGAGCAGACCGCACCGTCAGCCTTTACAACCCCTGCACAGGCAGTTATCATACCGATTACCGCAACGACACCAAAGACCGAACCATACACATCAGTCTCCCCGACGGCAACCTGTCGAGCCGTGTTCTGAAATGCGAAAATCTGCATTACAAGAGGTCATTTCCTTTCGTCAAATACTTTTCTGTGATTTGCAAACGCTGTATGTATTTACTGGGGCTCATGTTGTATTTTTTCTTGAAGGCTCTGAAAAAGGTGGAATAGTTGGAAAAGCCTGCCATTTGCGAGATTTCATCTATTGAGAGATTGTTTGCTGTTTTCAAATCTTCGTTCCCTGTTTTCAAACCTTCCAATAATTCCACGGCTCTTTGCAAACGGAAGGCGTTTATGTAGTCATAGAACGTGGAATGTTTCTCTTGGTTTATGTAATTGCTGATATACTGGCGGTTTGTGCCTATTTGTGTTACCAAGGAATCGAGTGTGAGTTGTTTATCGAGGAAATACTCCTTCTCTTTAATAATACTGTCTATGTTTTGCGTTATTTTATTGACGTGGTAGGCGGTTCTGTTCTGTCGAAAATCGTTTTCCGATAATAAATCCGCTGTTTCTGTTTTGGGAACATAAATCTTCTGATAAATCAGTTTGCGTGTTACGAGCAATACTACAAGACTGCAAAAGATACAATAAAGTATATCGATTATGAAATTCAATTCTGCTTCTTTGTGAACGAAGTATGTTTTTTGAGCAAAGCTTTCCACAACCCAAAAAATAGCGAAAATCAACATCAGACGCAAGACACTCACTATCCAAGATAAATCGAAGTTCTCCAAATCGGAGATATTTTCTTCCAACATGCGTGTGTAGCGTTTCACTGCCAACTCCAAGAAGATATAAAATACCGATACCATGATGACTGAGGTGAAAATATCCAACCAATATATGGTTTGCCAACTCGTGAATAGAAAAATCAAGGTGTAAATCACAAAAGGAGACGGTATAATCAGCAGTTTCCACATCGGAAAACGCTTTGGGCAAATCAATTCGGTGCAGAACATCACATAGCCTCCTACCAACCAAAAGTCGAGCGAAATAAGCAGCATATTGATGCTATTGCTTATGTTTCTGTCGCAATCAGCCAAACATGCCACCAAAAAATTATTAAAGAAGCAGAGGGAATGCAGCAATAACAAGCAGACGAAAATTTTCCGAAATCTGTAACTGCTATCTCTGTTTTTAATCAACCAAGAACAAAGCAGCAATACACCTGCACTTACTCCTGAAACGAAACATAATGTCAGCGGATAAAAAACTTCAATCTTCATAAGTTTGCAAAGGTAAGAAAAAAATAGTCATTCCCAAGGCTTTATATCTGTTCTGCAAGGGTAAACTGCATTTTTTTATTTGTCGCAATATCAAAAGGGGACATGTCGCTGTATATTTGCAAGCGATTGTTTAACCTTAAAAATCAACAATATGAAAACACACATTATTATCATGGTATTATTCGCAGCTGCAAGCATGCTTGCAAGTTCATGCGGAAAGATGGGTAGTTCGGGAATCTTCGGGGAATTACCTTCTTTGAATGAAGAATTTGAAGCAAAAGATCAAAAATTCAAAGAAAAGGGTGGAAATTGTAAGAGCCAAGATGAGTTCTTGAAATTGCGTAAAGAGTATAAAGAGTTCGAGGAGAAGTACAAACAACTCTTCGCCAAACAAGAAGAGAAACTGAAAGGCAAAGAAATTCCTGTCGAACTCTCCGAAGGTATTCCTTTCAAAATCTCAAAAGCTTTCGCAATCACAAGTGTAACAAGTTCAAGTAAACTTGGAGCTTATATAACTATCTCAGGCGAATTGGAATTTACACAAGATGTAGAATGCAATGCTAAATATCCGTATCTTGATTGGGACTTGGAATTTGATGCTCTTGGAAAAGACGGAGCGGATTTAAATCCATATAAGCAGAGAAAAAAGGCTTATATCAATGTTCTCCCCTACTTGAAACCAAGTATAGATGGAAATAAAGGAGTTTATAAAGCCGGCTCAAAACTGAAAAAGGAGATTAAACTCTCTCCCAAGGAAGAGAATTGGGCAAGTTTGGAAAAGATAGTCATAAAGAAAGTAGCTGATAAAAAATAAGAAGAGATGAAAAAGCATATCATATTTATAATGGCAATGGTGCTTTCCTGCGGACTTGTATTTGCACAGGAAAGTCCGAAGAAAGAAAAGAAGAAATCCAAAGTGGGTTCTTTCCTTCGTAAGGTTGGCGAGACTTCAACAGGCATAAACATGTCGAATGAATTGTACATAACCTCAGAAAATGCTTGGGAAGATATAGAAGTGAAATTGTCCGGTTGCTATGGCAATTCTCAAAGTGGCGAAGTATATATGGTAATCACCGTTAAGTCCGGCAAAAACAGACACTTAAGCGTAAGTCCCAAAACAGCCGTAAATGCAAAGGGGAAAATATATGAAGTCAAGGATAGGTTTTCATCGCAAATATATAAGGACGTAATAAAAGATATTTTGACAGAGTATAATCTGGAAGAATTGGCTTTCATAAACGTACCAGCCACTCTTCCTTCTTTCGAGGCTGTGCAGATTAAGATTGATAAGGGAACCTATACTTTCCATAACGTACCAATACAATGGGATATAACTCCACCCGAGGAGTAAGACAACAATAAGAAATCCGATACCGAAAATATCGGATTTCTTTATCATAATCCGTATTAAGGGGTTATATGTTTTGGGTTTTATGTACCTTTGCGAGAAAATTTTACTTGTTATGAAGAAGTTTTGGACTTTGTTTTTGGTACTTTGGGGTTTCAATGCGGCAGCTCAGAGGGTGGAGTTTTGGAGCGGGGTCTTGCAAACGGGAGTTATGGATTTGCCGATTACGCTTGAACTGAGGTTTTCAAAGGATACAGTGGCATTTATGGGGTCTCCATCACAGACGGAGGAGGTTTTCAAGGCTGAGAAGGTGAGGTTGAGAAATGATTCTTTGCTTTTATCTGTGAGTTCCATGGGTGCCAAAGTGATTTTCCGCGGCGGTTTCAACGAGGCAGGGGACAGTGTATGCGGTATTTTTTCGCAAGGAGGTGCAAAATTGCCTTTATGCTTGCTCAAAAGCGAGAAAAACGATGTTGTGAAACGACCTCAGACACCTGCAAAAACGGAGGATTATATTTGTGAAGAGGTTAATTTTAAGGTAAAGAATGTAGATTATGTGTTCAAAGGTACGTTGTCGTATCCTAAAAATGGGAATAAGTTCCCGGGAATTGTGCTTATTTCCGGTTCGGGTTTACAGAATAGAGATGAAGAGATGTTTCAGCACAAGCCTTTTGCAGTGATTGCGGATTATATGACGAAAAACGGTTTTGCGGTTCTGAGGTTTGATGACAGAGGCTTCGGAGCAGAAAACGTCAAGGAATTATTGGATTCGGCAACGACATTTGACTTTGCAAATGATGTTATGGCAGCTGTGGATTTGATGGCTTCGCATCCTAAGGTGGATAAGACGAAAATAGGTCTTATCGGACATAGTGAAGGAGGTGTGATTGCACCTATTGTGGCGTGTGAAAGAGAGGATATTGCATTTGTTGTTTTGCTTGCGGGAACGGGTGTCAGCGGTTTGGAGGTGTTAATCGAACAAAACAGGGCTGTTCTCGGAGCTATGGGATATGAGAAGGAATTTATCGAAAAGAATATAGAAAAGTTGAAACGCAGAGATGAGACTTCGGGCTTGCAGAATGCTTGGATGAAATGTTTTTTGGATTTGAACCCAGAGGTGTTTTTGAGCAAATTAAAGGTTCCGGTATTGGCTTTGAATGGTGAAAAAGATTTGCAGGTGTCTGCTTCTCAAAATCTTCCGGCTATCGAAAAAGCGTTGAAGAAAGCGGGGAACAAACATTTCAAAGTAGTTTCGCTTCCGGAACTAAATCATCTTTTTCAACATTGCAAGACCGGTTTACCGAACGAATACTACCATATAGAGGAAACTTTTTCGCCTGAGGTTTTATCATTGATACGAGACTTTATCAGAGAATATGTTTTTTGAGTTTTTGTTTCCGAAGCATTGTGTCTTTTGCCGGAGGGTTTTGGCAAAAGGTGAGGAGGATTTATGCATCCGATGTGTTTGTGAACTTGGTTTTAATCTTGCTCCACTTAATAAATTGGCGGAAAAAGTGGGGAATTTGAATGTGGAGAATTATGATGTATTCATGGATTTCAAGTTTTGCAGAAATGCTTTGGAAAAATTCAAATATGGAAGCAGACTTTATTACGGACGAGTGCTTGCAAATTTGTGGGCAGAACGACTGAAAGAATTTGAATGGGCAAGGAATGCTGATTGGATTATTCCGGTTCCAATGAACAGATGGGAGCTTTTGGCGAGAGGCTTCAATCATAATGAGTTCCTATGCGGCGTTTTAGCAAAAGAATTGGGCGTTCCGCTATGCCGAAAGGCCGTTATAGCAAAACGAAAGAAGACTTCTCAAGTTGAGAGTTCGGACAGATGGGAAAATATCAAGGGCGCGTTCTCATTAAACGAGAAAATGAGAAAGAAACTTGAAGACAAAAGGGTGATTATCATAGATGACGTTATCACAAGTTCCGCTACGGTGAATGAGATATTGTATGTACTGCGTAGTATCGAAGGTTTGAAAGTATCGTTGGCATTTCTATCCATGGAATCTAAATTCTGAGAACTTTTTCCACGCCGTCTATGGCTTCAAGTTTTTCAATAAGTTTGTTCAGATTGTCGGCATCGGAAATGTAAACCATGACTCTGCCCTGCACAATACCTTCGCTACTCTCCATTGCAAGACCTCGGATATTGATACTCCATACTTCGGAAATCACACGAGTAATATCTTGCAAAAGCCCTTTTCTGTCTATGCCTACAATCTTGATTCCTGCAAGGAAAGTGATTTTCTCGTTCTCCCTCCACTTTGCTTTGATGATGCGATTACCGTATTTGCTCATTTCATCTATCGCCTGCCGACAGTTGGAACGGTGAACCTCTATGCAGTCTTTACGTATAAGCCCAACAATGTCATCACCCGGCAAGGGATTACAACAACTTGCAGTTTTATATGGTAGTTTATCTGCTTCCTTACCTATAAGGATTTGCTCGGGATTTTCTTTAAGCTGTTCGGAAATTTCTTCACGAAGAGTCTCTTCATGATTGTTTTTCTTCTTCGGAGTAAAAGGATTGCGGAGAAAAAACCACATGGAGTTCTTTTCCTGTTTGGCAAAACAACGTCGTACGTCTTCTTCTCCTATTTGTTTATTATAGACGGCGTATAGAAATTCTGTCATATTTGCCTGTTTGGAGAACTGTCTCATACGTTCTATATTGCCTTCAGTATATTCTATGTGAGAAGAGGCAAAGAGTTCTTTAAGTTTTTCAATACCGGCTGTACGATAGCCGTTGCGGTATTCTCTTATGTACTTTTTTATTTCGGTAGAAGCCTTGGATGTTTTTACAAATTGCAACCATTCTTCCTTGGGGTGAACAATCTTGGAAGTTATTATCTCGACCTGATCACTTGCTCTCAATCGATAATTCACGGAGACTACACGATAATTAACTTTTGCACCCATGCAACGATTTCCGAGTTCTGTATGAACATTGTAAGCAAAATCCAAAACGCTTGCACCGACAGGCAGATTGACGGGTTTGCCTTTCGGAGTGAAAACAGTTATTTGGTCGGTGATGACATCCAATTTGAAATCGTTGACAAAGTCCACGGCATTTGAAGATTCATTATCCAAGAGTTCTCTCACCTGAGAAAGCCATACGTCAAGTTTATCGTCCAATTCTCCCTCTTGCACTTCCTTATATTTATAATGAGCAGCCAAACCCTTTTCAGCAACCTCATCCATTCGTTTGCTTCGTATCTGAACCTCCACCCATTTTCCCTGTTTGCTCATAACTGTGCAATGAAGAGCTTCATAACCATTACTCTTAGGATTGGTAAGCCAATCTCTGAACCTGCCCAAACGCTGTTGATACATGGAAGATATTATGGAATAAACGGCAAAGCAACTTTCCTTCTCAATCTCCTGCGGAACGTCCAATATAATCCTTATGGCAAAGATGTCGTAAATCTCTTCAAATTTGACACCTTTATTTTCTATCTTTCCGAGAATGGAGGTGATGGATTTCACTCTGCCGGATACGGTAAACTTATATCCTTTCTCTGTAAGTTTCTGCTTTATAGGTTCGGCAAATTGATGTATAAATGCATTACGTTCCTGTTCGGTATCCTTCAATCGGGAGTTGATTTCGTTATATGCCTTGGGATTTATATATTTTGTGGCGAGGTCTTCCAATTCGCTTTTTATCTTATATAATCCGAGGCGATGAGCCAACGGCACATATAGCTGTTGAGTTTCGGAAGCGATTTTGAGTTGTTTGTTCTCGGGCATACTCTCCAATGTTCGCATATTATGGAGTCTGTCGCAGAGTTTCAAAATAATTACCCTTACATCGTCGCCCATGGCTGTAAGTAATTTCTTGAAATTTTCGCTCTGTATCGAATTGGTAGCATAGTCGAAAACGCCGTCTATCTTGGTAAGACCGTCTATAATCTGGGCAACCTTAGCATCGAAAATATGTTCTATATCCTCCAAAGTATATTCCGTATCCTCTACAACGTCATGCAAGAAAGCACAAACAACAGCCGTTGCCCCCAAACCCAAATCCTCTGCTGCAATCCTTGCAACCTCCAAAGGATGATAAATATATGGTTCTCCTGTTTTTCGCCTAACCATGGAATGTGCATTCATTGCAACGGTAAAAGCCTTTCTTATCTGCCTTTTCTCATCATTGCTTGCACTGTTTGATACAACCCTGATTATATGTTTGTATCTTCTAAGTATTTCCGTCCTTTCAGCTTTCTCGTCTATTACATACATATCAAATCCTCCTGCCTGCAAAAAAATCTTTCAATATTTTGGAGCATTCATCTTCCAATACGCCACCGGTAATCTTTGTTTGCGGGTGATAAAGCATACTTCCGACATGAGAAGCTCCACGTTTGGGATCGGCAGCTCCGAATACCACTCGTCCCATCTGCGACCAAAACAAAGCCCCTGCACACATAACGCAAGGCTCTAAGGTAACATAAAGAGTGCAATCCTGCAAATATCTGCTTCCAAAGTAATCGGTTGCACATGTAATCAACTGCATTTCCGTGTGAGCCGTAGGGTCGTTCAGTCTCATAACCATATTATGTCCTTTCGCAATGATTTTATCCGAGCAAACAATAACCCCACCTACCGGAACTTCACCCTCAATCAATGCCGCTTCTGCTTCTGCCAATGCAATACGCATAAAATATTCGTCATCGTATTCCAATATACCCATCTTCGGTCTCTGTTTTTAAGAAGCAAAGGTAAGAAAAAAACAATGAACCAAAGAACTTGGGAAAGCACGTTTTGATTTAAGCAGAAAAACAGAAAAGAATATTATTCTTAGATGCTGAATTTTAGAGACAAAGCATATCTGCGAACAATATTGATTAAGCATAGAGGTAAGAGAATTTGAAAAGACAAGAGAGCAGAGGCAGAAAAAGAAAGCAGAGATTTCAAGAAAAAATGCTTGTAGAAAGTTCAACGAACAAGAATACAAACAAAGGGGCTTGCGTATGATCAAAAGTCAAAATTCATATTAACTGCAACGAATTGATTTATACAGCAATGAAATCTTTCTTCGCAAATTATTTCTCTTCAAAAGGCTTTGTGTCAACGAAAAAGTGTATATTCGCAACCTGATTCATAAAAGCACAGAATACTATGAGTAATGTAGTAAGCAAAGGAAGAATTTCTCAAATCATCGGAGCGGTGATTGATGTTAGTTTTCCGGCAGAGCAGACTTTGCCAAATATATATGACGCACTCAGAGTCAGAAAGCATGATGGCAGTGAGTTGATTTTGGAGTGCCAACAGGATATAGGTGAGAACACAGTCAGAACCATCGCCATGGATTCAACCGATGGTCTTCAAAGAGGCTTGGAGGTTGAAAACCTCGGCAAGCCGATTTCCATGCCGGTTGGTGAAGATATAAACGGTCGTCTGTTTAATGTAATCGGTCAAACAATAGATGGAATCGAGCCTGTAAAAGGGGAAAAATCCTATCCGATACACAGAGAACCGCCTAAATTCGAGAATTTGTCTTCTTCAACAGAAATTCTATACACAGGCGTAAAAGTCATTGACCTTATTGAACCATACGCAAAAGGGGGAAAAATCGGTCTTTTCGGTGGTGCCGGCGTAGGAAAAACTGTCTTCATTCAAGAAATGATAAACAATATAGCCAAGCAGTATTCGGGACAATCCGTTTTTGCAGGTGTAGGAGAAAGAACTCGTGAAGGAAATGATCTTTTGAGGGAAATGATTGAAAGCGGTGTCATTTCTTATGGAGAAGAGTTCAAAGAAGATATGTTGAAAGGTGGTTGGGACTTATCAAAAGTTGATACACAGGCATTGAAAGACAGTAAATGTACATTGGTCTTCGGTCAGATGAATGAACCTCCGGGAGCAAGAGCAAGAGTTGCTCTATCAGGTTTGACGGTTGCCGAGTATTACAGAGACGGGGACGAAAACACAGGAGGAAAAGACATATTGTTATTCATTGATAACATATTCCGTTTCACTCAAGCAGGAAGTGAGGTTTCTGCATTACTCGGACGTATGCCTTCTGCCGTAGGTTATCAACCCACACTGGCTTCCGAAATGGGTGTCATGCAGGAAAGAATTACATCGACGAACCGCGGTTCCATTACATCCGTTCAAGCCGTATATGTACCGGCGGACGACCTTACCGACCCTGCTCCGGCGACAACCTTTGCCCACCTTGATGCTCAAACGGTGTTGAGTAGGAAAATCTCCGAGCTTGGTATATATCCTGCTGTTGACCCATTGGAGTCCAATTCCAGAATTTTGACTCCGGACATAGTAGGTGAAGAGCATTACAATACCGCTCAAAGAGTAAAAGCCTTGCTTCAAAGATATACCGAGTTACAAGATATAATAGCCATCTTGGGTATGGAAGAGTTGTCAGAAGAAGACAAATTGGTAGTTGCAAGAGCAAGACGTGTACAACGTTTTCTTTCGCAACCATTCCACGTTGCCGAGCAATTTACAGGCATACCGGGAGCGTTTGTTTCAATAGAAGATACGATAAAAGGCTTCAATATGATAATGAACGGCGAAGTGGATCAATACCCTGAGGCTGCCTTTATGCTGGTAGGCACAATTGAAGAAGCGATAGAAAAAGGCAAGAAACTAATTGCACAAGCTAATAAAGAATAAGATGAAACTGAATATAATAACACCGGAAGATATTTTGTATGACGGAGAGATAAAATCCGTACAGTTACAAGGTACAGATGGCAAGTTTCAGATTTTGAACAACCATGCACCAATCATATCTGCCCTTTCAAAAGGACAGATACGGATAACGGACTCCGAAGATCAGGAAATCACTTTCGATATTAACGGAGGTTTGGTTGAAATGTCTAAGAACAAGATTCAGATTTTGGCTCAATAGGCTTGATTTGCCCAAAATCTTTGAGACAATCCTCACAAAGACATTCGCTCCATTGGGAACGGATGTCTTTTTTTGCTTTTTCGCTTAGTATATATTTGGTACAAAAACAACTTCCATCGTGTTTGCAAATAAAAATCTTACCACAACGCGGACACTTTACCTCTCTCATAATTTGTTATTCAGTTTATTTTCCTGTATCAATTTATATATTTTGGTTTTGCCTATATTGAGTTTGTCTGCGACAAGTCGCACTTTGTTATCATATTTCCGTAAGAAGTGTTTTATTATCAGTGTTTCGTATTCCTCCAATGTGCGTTCCACTTCAAGAAAGTCTCTTTTTTCCTTTGCAATTTCCTGTCGCAAAGTCAAATCTTCCGGTCTTATGATATTGTTTTCGCTTAATACGACTGCCAATTCCATCATGGCTTTCAACTCTCTTATGTTTCCGGGAAAAGAATAGCTTAACAGCACTTGCTTTGCTTCTTCACTCAAAGTACATATCGCCTTTTTGCTTTTGCCACAATAAGCTTTGATGAAATGATTTGCAAGAAGCAGCACATCATTGCCCCTTTCCGAAAGTTTGGGTAGGTTTATTGAAAGCCCCATCAAGCGATAATAAAGATCTTCTCTGAATCTCTCCTGCTCAATCAGCTTCTGAATATCTATATTTGTGGCTGTTATTATTCTGACATCAATCTTAACCTCCCCGTTTCCACCGACACGCGTTATAACACCTTCTTGTAAGGCTCTCAAAAGCTTGGCTTGCATTTTTATATCCATGTCTCCAATTTCATCAAGGAAGAGTGTGCCACCGGAGGCTTCCTCAAAGAAACCAATTTTTCTCTCAATGGCTCCTGTAAAAGCTCCTTTTTCATGTCCGAAGAATAAACTTTCAATCAAATCACTCGGTATTGCAGCAACATTAACTGCCACAAATGCCGCATTCTTACGGGAAGAGAGAGAATGAATCTTCCTTGCCACTATTTCTTTTCCAGTTCCTGTTTCTCCGTAAATGCTGACATTTATCTCGGAATCCGCAGCTTTGTAAATCAATTCATGAACGTGTTCCATGGAATGAGCCTTTGAAACAAAGGTTTCATTGTTTTCGCTCAATCTTTCTAACTTTTGCAACTTGATATGCAGCGTCCATTCGTTGTAAATGTTCCTTACGTGATTGAAAAGCATGTCATGGATTATGCTATGTATATTCATGACATCTATGACCTCCTTATCCAAGAGGAAATCTCTCAGCATTACGAAGCAATCCTCCGGAACAATGGCAAGTATCTTCGCTTTCGGATAGTTTTTTTTCAATTTTTCCAATACGGTTTTGGGTGTTTGTTTTTTGAAATCATAGACTAAGATAAGTACATTGGCTGCTCTGTCGTACTCATCTATCGCTTTCTCTACGTTGTGCTTTACAATACAATCCCATGCAGGCATTTTAGAAAGTCTGTAAGCTACTTTGTTCGCAAAGAAAACATCTTCGGATAAAATTCTTATGCCAAATGCGTATTGGTGCATACTCTTTTATTGTATTAAGTTGCTGCAAATTTACAAATTTTTTCAAGACCTGCAATCTTTTATGCCGAATTTTCCTGCTAATATATCAATTTCGAAATCGCATTACAGCTTTACCCTCCCCATTATCCCTCAAAAAGAAATTCCAAACCGCCTTTTCATCTTTCAAAACTAAGATTTTCAACTGCCGAAAATGTATTTGAGGCTGATAAAAGGCTGCTTTTCCATGGTTTTTCATACCTTTGCAGGCATTATGATAAGGTTTCCGGATTTTCTTATGCCGAATGATACTGTTGCAATTTGCTCTTCGGCTCGCAAAATAGGTTTCGAGGAGGTGAAACCTGCCGTTCGCCTCTTTGAAAGCAGAGGATATAATGTTATAATCGGCAAAACCATAGGTGCAAGTTGCAATCAATTTGCTGGCGATGACGATTTCAGGGCAAAAGACTTGCAATCGTTTATAGACAACAAGGAGGTGAAAGCCGTTTTCTTCGCTCGCGGAGGCTATGGCAGCATTCGCATTCTCGATAAGCTCGATTTGAAACCTCTAAACGCCAATCCCAAGTGGTTTATAGGCTATTCCGATGTAACTGCTTTGCTTTTCCACCTTTATTATCGCATTTCCCTCGCCTCTCTCCACGCTATCATGCCTGTAAACATCACTTCCTCCTCCGAAAATAATCCCAACATTACCGCAATGCTCGATGTCTTAACTGGTAAACCTCTTTCTTTCAGTTGCGAAAGTGCATTCAACACCGAGGATACTCAAATAGAGGGCGAGATTATAGGCGGCAATCTCTCGGTTATCTATTCTTTGCTCGGCTCAAACAGCTTTGGCGAGACGGAAAACAAAATTTTGTTTCTCGAAGATCTTGATGAATACCTCTATCACATCGATCGTATGATGCAAGCCTTGAAACGGGCAGGTAAATTGCAATCTTTGCGTGCCTTGGTCGTCGGAAGCATGAACCAAATGCATGATAATACAACCCCTTTCGGTTCTTCAGCTTATGAAATCATCTCTTCCGCCGTTGCAGAATATTCTTATCCCAAGTTCTTCGGGCTGAATGTGGGGCATGAAAGTGGGAAAAACTATCCTATTATCATAGGAGGAAAGGTCAAAATCAGTCAAAAAAACGGTAAAATCACCCTATGTCAAAACCTCAAAGCACAAAATCCATAGGTTCAATAGGCGAAAGGCTCGCCACAGACTTTCTTTCTGCCAAAGGATATCGCATTGTACAACGCAATTACTTTGCTTTCAAGGTGGAAATCGACCTTATTGCCTTGGACGAGTCCACAAATCAGATTGTGTTTATTGAGGTTAAAACCCTTCAAAACGACTATTTTCAACAACCATACGAAGAAGTGAACCTCAAAAAGCAAAGAAACATCATCAAAGCTGCCGACATCTATCTCCGAAGACATAATATAGAGAAAGAAGCTCGCTTCGATGTGATTTCCATAGTACTGAAAACAGACTCCCAAGTCGAAATTACCCACATTATCTCAGCCTTTTCAGCCATAGATTTACTCTAATTCCGCCTCTCAAACTGCCTTTGCAAAATACTCACACAGCCTTTGCCTGAACTCTTTACACCTCTTGCAAGAAAAAAATCTCTTTGCACATTCGGAAAAGTCCTTATCGAAATGGAAAAATTCGTACCTTTGCGGCTTTATTGTCAAATAATAAAGAATTAATACAAAGAGATGACACAACAAACAAATGCAATCAAGGCCTGGTTCGGCCAATTAGTCGATGAAGATGAAAAATTCGGCTCAAAACAATGGTTCAAAGCCTATGCGTATATACTGTTCGGAACTATGCTTTTCGTAGTTGCGGACGTTATGTTCGCAATGCCGTATCACCTTGCACCGGGCGGGGTTTATGGATTGGCGAACGTACTCACCGCTTTGACAGGAGTAAAGCTCACAATTTACCTTATGAGCATGGAAATTCCCCTTTTGATTATCGGAAGTATTATTTTGGGACCGCGTTTCGGCGTAAAGACAATCGTTTCCATTGTTCTCGGTTGGTTATTCACCTTCCTGATAGAGACATTCTGGGGATATGCTCCTCTAATTCACTGTGGCGAATTGATAAAAGACGCTCTTGCAGCTCCAATGGGAGCTTTGGCTATTACGAATAGCACAAATCTTTTCGTGCCTGACTATTTTCTCAACACAATTCTCGCAGGTTTGCTTTACGGAATAGGAATAGGCATGATATTTAAGTCGGGAGCAACATCCGGAGGCAGTGATATCATATCCATGATTGTCAACAAATATACCGGACTCAGCCTCGGCACTCTCGTAATCATAGTTGACAGCACCATAGCTCTTTCTTCCCTGCTCATAGAACCTGACTTACGATTTCCGGCATACTCTATACTGCTCATATTTATAGAAGGTAAGATTATAGATATGGTCATTGACGGATTGAAAACCAACAAAACCATTCTCGTTATCAGTCATCGCAACGACGAAATCTTCGATTTGCTACGCCAAAACACCGCTTCCGAAGACGCAGTTATCAAAAGCAAAGGCACATATAAAGGCACCGAATGCGACTTCGTTTATGCCGTATTGTCAAGAGGCGAATATGTCAAGATGAAAGCGGCAATAAGAAACATCGACAAGTCTGCTTTCGTCAACGTAATCGACAGTAGCGAAGTCTATGGTAAAGGATTTAAAGAACTACCAAAACATTAAGCGATATGACACTTCAACAATTTGAATACCTGCTCGCCATCTGCGAACACGGGAACATGCTTCGAGCCTCCAAAAGACTCGGAGTAACGCAACCAACCCTCTCAATCATGCTCCGAAAGTTGGAAGCCGAACTCGATGTCATCATTTTCGAGCGTTCCAACCAGCACCTTCGCCTTACCGAAGCAGGAAAACAAGTGGTAAAACAGGCAAAAGATATATTGAAAGCCACGGAAACACTTCGCCAAACGGTGGCAGAGCAACGTAATTTGCTGACAGGAAGACTGAAAATCGGTATTATTCCCACCGTGGCACCTTATTTCGTACCACAATTCCTTCAACACTTCCTCGCCGACAACCGTCATCAAAACCTGGAAACAAGTCTTTCGGAAATGAAAACCGAGGACATAATCCCTGCACTGCTTGAAAACGAAATAGATATGGCAATAATGGCAACACCGATCGACCAAGATTGCCTATTGGAAATCCCTGTTTATTACGAGAAATTCCACGCTTACGTATCCGAAAAGACCCCTTCACTTCACCAAAAAGCCGTTCTTACACCGCAAGAACTTGCCTCTGAACGACTATGGGTGCTTTCCGAAGGTCATTGTCTTAGAAATCAAATCATGAACTACCTCTGTTTGGGCGAACAAAACACCGAACAAATCTACCAGGGCGGCAGTTTCGCAACCCTGCTCAAAACAATAGATGCCTTAGGTGGCTGTACCATAGTACCGGAAAGCCTTCTTGGCGATTTGAACACTCAACAGACGAACAACATAAGACCAATTGCCAATCCCGAAGCTTCAAGAGAAATCTCCCTTGTGGTCAAAGACGACTTCGCAAGAGAAAAACTGCTGAACGAAGTGGTCGAAACCATCAAACAATTCGTCCCTGAAGAGATGTTGGATGAAAGATTGAAACGCTTCAGACTGCGATTGTAAAAGCACAAAAACAAAGAATTCATAACAATAACAAAGGTCTCGTCAAGCCTTAAATTGACGATTATTACTTTTTTTTGAGACGCCGTAAGGCGTCTTTTTTCTTTTTCCATCTCAAAGTGAAGAGACGAAAGCAATGGAAAGAAAAAAAAGAAAAGACATTCTATCCCTTCTCTTACATAAAAGCATGAAATATAGAAATTCTAACTATTCTATATTCAACCATCGACCAAATATATTTCACCTTCGAACTCTCGTTGCTTATTCAAAAAATTGTTGTAACTTTGCGTTTGCTTGTTGGAGACAGGCGGCTAAATCAATTAACATACCTAAGATGACATTGAAGAGTTTTTTGTTCCCCTTAACAATTATCTATGCTATATTGGTTTTACCATATGGATTTGTATTTGCACAAGAAGAATACACTTGTAATATATCTGTGAATAACATTCCGCAAGTTGGATTAAAAGAAAATATTTTTGAGATATTAGGGGAGCCTGACGCATCATATGTCCGAATTTTCGGGCATTGGAGTACTGTATATGATGATGGAGATAGTTGTCCGGATTGTCCGGCAAGATATGATACTGTGGATTACTATAACTACAAAAGCAAAGGCTTGAGTTACTACGGACGAGGAGATAGTTTGTTTCTGAGTTCGGTACAATTCAATAAAACGACATACGATAGTTGCTGTATTCAAATAGGCGATGATTGTTTAAATGGGAAATATTCGATGGATAGTTTTATTGAGTCTTGTAATATTACGTACGATAGAATAGAACATTGGTTTTCCGGGATTGATCCTACAACAGGAGATATTTTACAGGAACATTATATATTTAATGTGAGAGACATCTCACGAAAATACTCATGTATTACAGCCTGCTTTAACCCTACCGGAAGATTGGTTTATATCGAGTTCCATGTCTTATATTATTTCCCGCCTACTATTGTACCTCACTCGGATAAATTTTCTATCAAAAAGCAATAATAACCATGAAAAGAATTGCATTGTTTTTTAGTATTTGTATTATATGTTTGGGATTTAGAGACATTCATTCACCACAAATTTATGAGATGGCTACTGATGACTACGATTGCAAACGGTCGAATTGTAAATACTTCTATATCAAAAGTAAGGGAGCGTGGAACGTATTTTACATAGGATTTTGTTCAGGAAATAGGTATATTAGTTGTAATACCGAATATGTAATTGACGTTTATTCCAACAATATAGAACGTAGAGATCGTCCGGATTCCGGTTTTTATCAAATTGATTCAAATAAAATCATTCTTAGAGATCATGAATTTCTCAAAGATACAATAATGGGAACAATGGTTAATAACTGTGTCTCCTATATTAATTCTTGGGTTCCCAGATTATCGGACACTTTGTTATTTTCCTCGGATTCACTTTGGTTGAGAGGCGAATTTTATCTACAACCAATAAGTTTTGACTCGTTAAATGCTTTACTGAATGACATCAATACTCAACATAACAAGAAACATGGTAATTTGAGTAAGCAACTAAATTCAACCCATAAATAAATACAACTGTTACAGGAAAGTAAGATAAAATAAACACAAAAGAGAAAAGCTTATTCCATTTTCGAGTCTGAAAAATTCCTATCTTTATCATCACTCAAAGAGGCTGATTTGCGCTATGCAAATACAAACAAAGAAAATAAAGGTTTAACCGATAAGATATATTCGTAAGTTGAATTTGCCCATCTTATCAGTGTTCGAGAAAGAAAAATCTCTGTTCGGGTGCTTATGTTTTTGCTTGCTTTCGGGCTTTATGTGCTTTGCTTTGGCTATCTTTGCAGGGTGAATGTATGCTTTAATATTTAATGACGATGAAATTTCTATCCGAGAGTTTAAGTCCGTTTGTGAAAGTACTGTTATCGGTTGCAGTTTTGATGTGTTGTTTTCCGATTTCGGTGATTGTGATGTCTGCGGCTATGCTTGCATTGCCGCAGTGGGCTGCTTCGACGGAAGGCATGGTGGTTTTGCAGGCTGTGGGAACGATTTGCATATTCGGCTTGGCGTTTTCGCTGTGTAAAAATCTGTTTTTGACCGGTGAAAAGGGACTGTTCAATGTAAAAAATATAAAAATCGGATTATGGGTTTGGGCTTTAATCCTACCGATTGCGGCAGCTCCGTGCATAGAATGGCTGATGGAGTGGAACAATACTTGGAAGTTGCCTGCTCAAGAGATGTGGCGGGAGTTGCAAAAGACGAATGAAGATTTGACTTTGAGACTATTAAGTTCCGAGACGTTAATCGGCTTGGCAGGAAGAACGTTTGCGATGGCTATTGTGCCGGCTGTGTGCGAGGAATTATTCTTCCGAGGGGTGTTTCAGAAACTTTGTACTCGCTGGTTGGGCAGTGCGATTTGGGGTATAGTGTTCAGCTCGGTGATTTTCTCTTTTGTGCATTTTGAAATTTTCGCTTTCATACCCCGCTTCGTACTTTCATGTTTCTTAGGCTTGCTTTTCGCAGCAACAGGCAGCATTTGGCTTAATGTTTTATGCCATTTCATGAATAATTTCTTGGTTTGCATGGCTCACTCCGAACTTCTGACAACCGGAAACGAAACAATATGGTCGCAAAATAACCTTTCCGAATGGCCTCTCGTGGTATTGAGTGCCGCAACAGTGCTTTTCTTCTTCATCAAAGAGGGTAAAGGATTGGTGAAAAAAGAGGAAAGAGAATTGAGAGGGTAAGGAAAGCAAAAAGAAAAGAGGCTTTATTTCAGCGATATTACCGCTTACGATGATGATAAGCATGTTTAAGATTGCAAGTATTAGAAATATAAGTTCTAAAAACAAGAATTTCTACGATTTTTAGAACTTACGGAATAGCAAACAAAGTATCTGTTCCTTTTTATCGGCATTGGTGGACTTCAAAACGGTAATGCAAATCTTCTTTTTTGTCATACAGCATAGGAGAAAGGCGTGTGAGCTGCCATTTGCGAGGGTCTATAGGTGGGAATATGGCGTCTCCCTGATAGGATTTGAAAACTTGAGTGATGTAAAGAGTATCGCAATGCGGCAGGATTTGCTTATAGAGCGTAGCTCCGCCTATGCAAAAAAGACTTTGCCCCTTTAAGGCTTCCAAAGCAGCGTCCAAACTGTGGAAGAGTTCTGCTCCCGGGGCAGAATAATTACTTTGGGAGCTGATTACTATGTTTCGCCGTCCGGGAAGTGGCTTTACAGGCAGACTTTCCCATGTTTTACGTCCCATAAGGACGATTTGAGAGAGTGTTTGCCTCTTGAAGTACTTCAAATCCTCGGAAAGATGCCAAAGAAGGGTGTTTTTATCGCCTATTACATCATTTTCGGCTTTGGCTACTATAAGATTTATCATGGCTTGCTGGTTTTATTATTTGGATACATCGGCTTTGATATGCGGATGGGCATTGTAATTCAGGATTTCAATATCTTCGTACTTAAAATCCAAGATATTACGAACGGAAGGATTGAGTTTCAGGCTCGGCAAAGGCAGAACTTGACGTGTAAGTTGCAGTTTCGCCTGTTCGATATGGTTGAGATATAAGTGTGCATCGCCGAGTGTGTGTATGAAATCTCCGACTTGGAGGTCGCACACCTGAGCTACCATGTGGGTAAGCAAGGCATAGGACGCTATATTGAAAGGTACACCAAGGAAAACATCTGCACTGCGTTGATAGAGCTGACACGAAAGGCGACCTTCGGCAACATAGAACTGAAAAACGATATGACAGGGTGGCAAAGCCATCTTTTCAATCTCTCCTACATTCCATGCACTCACCAAAAGACGTCTTGAATCAGGGTTTTCTTTGATTTGGGATATGACCTGACTGATTTGGTCTATTACTCTGCCGTCTGTCGTCTGCCAAGCACGCCATTGCTTGCCATAAACGGGTCCCAAGTCTCCGTTTTCGTCTGCCCACTCGTCCCAAATGCTGACCTTGTGTCGATGAAGATAGTTTAGATTGGTGTCTCCTTTGAGAAACCAGAGCAATTCATGAATTATGCTTCTCAAATGGAGCTTTTTGGTTGTCAAAAGAGGAAAGCCCTCTTGGAGATTGAACCTCGACTGATGACCGAAAACCGAAAGAGTACCGGTTCCGGTGCGATCATGTTTACGAACACCCGTATCTATGATGCGTTGCAGTAAATCCAAGTATTGTTTCATCGTTTTCGGTTTTTAATCTTGCAATTTCATCAAATCTCTGCCTATATCGCGACGTAAAGTCTTGCCTTCAAAGTGAATTTTCTCGGCTTGACGATAACAATTCGCCAAAGCCTCCTCCATAGTCTTGCCAAGCGATGTTACTGCTATCACTCTGCCGCCGGCAGTCAACAATTCACCCTTCTCATTCGCTTTCGTACCGGCATGAAACAAAAAACAATTCTCACAATCAGCCGTTGTTGTAATGAGTTTACCCTTTTCATAATGTTCCGGATAACCTTTGCTGACCAACATCACCGTTGTACAGCAGTCCTTCTTCACTTTGAGAGTATATTTGTCCAATTCGCCTCTGCCAACAAGTCCGAACGCCTCCACAAGGTCGCTTTCTATCCTCGGCATTACGCTTTCCGTCTCCGGATCTCCCATTCTGACATTGTACTCTATCACATAAGGCTCTCCGTTTACGTTCATCAAACCTATGAAAATAAAGCCTTTATATTCCAAGCCCTCGCTTTGCAAACCCTTGATGGTAGGTCGTATTATCCTTTCTTCGACCTTATGCATAAAAGCATCATCTGCAAACACCACAGGAGAGACACTGCCCATACCTCCGGTATTTAAGCCTGTGTCTTGCTCGCCTATACGCTTATAATCCTTGGCTTCGGGAAGCAGTATATAGTGTTTGCCGTCCGTAAGTACGAAAACGCTGCACTCAATGCCGCTTAGGAACTGTTCAATCACCACTTTTTCGGACGCATTGCCGAATTTGCCCTCCGATAACATCGCTTCCAATTCTCTTTCCGCCTCTTCAAGCGATGGAGAAATGATAACTCCCTTGCCCGCTGCCAAGCCATCGGCTTTCAAAACATAAGGTGCTTGCAGGCTTCCGAGGAATTGCTTCGCCTCTTCAAGCTTTTCTTTAGAGAAACTGCGGTATTGAGCCGTCGGAATGCCGTATTTGAACATGAAATGCTTCGCAAAATCCTTGCTACCCTCCAACATGGCAGCCGCTTTCTTGGGTCCGATGACCGTAATGCGGCAAGTACGCTCGTCATTTGCAAAACTATCGGCAATACCATCAACCAATGGTTGCTCATTTCCCACAACCAACATATCAATCTCCCGTTCTACGGCGAATTTTTTTATGTTCTCAAAATCATCTCCAAGCATAAGGCATTCACCAAGGCTCTCCATGCCCGCATTTGCGGGAGAAATATATAGGCAATCACAGAGCGGACTTTGTTTTATCTTACTTGCAATGGCATGTTCCCTCGCTCCCGAGCCCAATAATAAAATTCTCATATTCAATATGTATGTTTAATTCTTCAATACTGTCGTTCAATTCTCTTCATTTGGTACCAAAAGGAAGTTCATCTGCTTTTTGAAAAGATTGACACTTGCTATCTTCACTCTCACAGGCTGTCCCAACTGATAAACCTTTGATTTCGTCTTACCGATAAGCCTGAAATTATCTTCATCAAGCACATAAAAGTCATCATTTATCTCTTTCATGGCAACCAAGCCCTCGCATTTGCTATCGTCAAGCATGACATACAAACCCCATTTGCTGACTCCCGAAATCCTCCCGCCGAAAACCTGACCGATTTTATCGGAAAGATATTCCGCTTGTTTGAACTTGACGGATGCTCTCTCCGCATCGGAAGCTTTTTTCTCCATATTGGAACAGTGTTCGCACATCTGCTCGTATGTTTCCTTGTCAACCGAGGGTTGATTATCAAGATAGCGTTCCAAAAGACGATGCACCATCACATCCGGATAGCGTCTTATTGGCGAAGTAAAGTGAGTATAGTACGGGAAGCCCAAGCCGTAATGTCCTATATTGTCGCAAGAATAATAGGCTTTGCTCATTGTACGAAGAGCAATCATGCTTATCATGGTTTCCTCGCCCTTTCCCGCAACCTGATCGAATAATTTATTGAAACTCTTCGTCAGACTGCTTCGCGTTTTATCATTTATACTGTATCCCAATTTGCCCACAAACTCCTTGAAAGTTGCAAGTTTTTCCTGATTAGGTTCATCATGTACACGATAGACAAAAGTCTTTGCCTTACTCTTGTTTCTCGTCTTGCCGATGAAAGATGCCACCTGTTTGTTCGCCAACAGCATGAACTCCTCCACCAACCAGTTGGCTTCCTTGCTCTCTTTCAAATATACGCCAGTAGGTTTGGCATTCTCGTCCAAGCTAAATTTCACCTCTATGCTCTCAAAGTTAATCGCACCTGCCCTGAAACGACGCTTTCGCATTTGTTCTGCCAAAGACCAAAGCGACAGTATCTCATCGGAATACTCCCCTACTCCCGTTTCTATCACCTTTTGAGCCTCCTCATAGGCAAAACGTCGGTTGGAACGTATTACAGTTTTACCGAACCACTCGTTCACCGGCTCGGCTTTCTCATTCATTTCAAACACTGCCGAAAACGCAAACTTATCTTCGTCCTGCCGCAAGGAGCAAACACCGTTGCATAACTTTTCCGGCAACATCGGAATGGTTCTATCGACCAAATAAACCGATGTTCCCCTGCGATAAGCCTCCTCATTCAAAGCAGTATTCTCTCTTAGATAGTATGTAACATCGGCAATATGCACACCGACTTCCACATTTCCGTTTTCCAAACGACGGAACGACAAAGCGTCATCATAATCCTTTGCATCGACAGGGTCGATAGTGAAAGTGGTTACAGCTCTGAAATCCCTGCGTTTTGCCACTTCTGCTTTCGGCAATTCCAAAGCTATCTTCGCAGCTTCTTTCTCCACCTCATCGGGAAAGAACAAAGGAAAATCGTATTCCGACAGTATGGACTGCATTTCCACATCGTTTTCCCCCGGAGAGCCTAATACTTTTATCACCTTACCGAAAGGATTATTTGCATTTTCCGGCCAATCCGTTATCTCCACCAAAGCCTTCTCGCCGTCCTTTGCACCGTTCAAATCATTCAAATCAATAAAAATATCCACCGGCATGGAATTACTGTCGCACACAAGGAAAGCAAACCTGCCGTGTTTCTGCACAACACCTACGAAAGAAGTCTTTGCACGCTTCAAAATCTCAACAATCTGCCCCTCTCTCTTCCTTTTCTTACGTTGAGGAAACAAATACACCTTCACCTTGTCCCCATGCAAAGCATGATTTGTGTTATTCATGTTTATATACACATCTTCGCCACCCTCATCACAAATAACATAAGCCTTACCTGTCTGTTTCATATCCACCGTTCCCACAATATAGTGTTCCGGCAAAGCATTGCTTGTTATATATTTGGGGTTCAATTTGAAGCGTCCCCTCTCCTGCTCCATTATTATCTTATCCTCAAGCATCTTTTGCAGATGATTATAAATCATCTCCTTGCCTCCTCTGTCCGTAATGCCGAGACGTGAAGACACCTGCTTGCAATTCAAACAAGAAACAGGGTCTGAGGCAAACACTTTCAAAATAGAAGCGGCAAAAGCCGACATATCCTTCTTTAATTTCATCTTTCTCGTCTTTCTCAATCTAATTCCCTGCAAAGGTAATAAAATCCTGCGAGCCTCATATTAACTATTTGTGAACTTTTACCCTCAAACGCATTTTCCCCTTGCATATAGCGATAAACAAACACACCTCTCCGCATGTTCACCCACCATAAACAATCAGGCAAACAGCATTACAGAGAAATAAAAGGGCAAAAGAAAAAATTCTTCCGCCCTTTCGATAAATTCTTTCGGCCTTTTAATTTCCCCAAAAGGCGTTTCGTTAAAGTACTGATAAACAATAGAATTTCCAAATATTATTTGAAGCAATCCGAAACTGTCATGGACAAAATTCCATTGACTCTTGCATGCTTCTTTTCTCTTTTTTGCTCTTCGGCTTATGTTTTTCGGCTGCGGCAGAGCGGCTTTCCGTGGGTTTCTTTCGTGCTTTGGCGGAGGTAGGGAAATAATTCGTACCTTTGCCATGGTATTTCAAGTGTTTAATATAATGGTGGAAGCAAATAAGAGTTTGAAGGAGTTCAATACGTTTTCGATAGACTGCGTTGCAAGAGAGTATGCGGAGTTCAAGAGTGCGGAGAATTTCGATATGGTGCAGGAATTGTATGCTCGAAGAGGCGGTTTGAGAATTTTGGGCGGCGGAAGCAATACGGTGTTTACCGAAGAGGTGTTCGATGGTTGCGTTTTGAGGGTTTGCAACAGGGGTATCGAAGTATTGGAAGAGAATGAGGATTTTGTCGTGCTGAGAGTTGCAGCGGGTGAAGTGTGGAGGGAGTTCGTGAGGTGGTGTTGCGAGAAGATGTATTGCGGTTTGGAAAATCTGGCTGCCATTTACGGAACAGTGGGTGCGGCTCCGGTGCAGAACATAGGGGCTTACGGTGTGCAGGTTGCGGATTACATAGAACGGGTCGAGTGTTTCGACATGGCGACAGGGGAAATGCGTAGTGTGAATGCAAGGGACTGCGAATTCGATTACCGTTATTCCCGTTGGAAGAAGGGAAACGGAAACGAGTTGATTTATTCCGTTGTTTTCCGTCTGCGGAAGCATTTCGTGCCTCAGACAGGCTATGCTGCGGTTGCAAGAATGTTGGAAGGAAAAGAAGTGAAGGATTTGACGCCTTTGGCAATGTGCGATATGATTACGGACTTAAGAAATTCAAAGCTGCCGGACGTGAAAGTACTCGGCAATGCAGGTTCTTTCTTTAAGAACCCCACCGTAAGCGAAGAGGTGTTCAAGAGTTTGAAAGCCGAAGATGAAAATTTGGTTTCGTTCAAAGAGGATAAGGGCGTGAAACTTTCGGCGGCTTATATGATAGAACACTGCGGTTTCAAAGGCAAAAAGGTCGGCAATGTGGGCATGCATGCCAAGCAGGCTTTGGTATTGGTGAATTACGGCGGAGCTACGGGTAAAGAGATTGTGGCTTTTGCAAAGCAGGTTATCGAAACCGTATATGACAAATATGGTGTGAGGCTGGAAATCGAGGCTCACATAGTATAAAAGAGGTAAAAGAGATATTATTCAACTATAACGGAAAGACTGATGAGTGCAGAAGAATTTTGGAAAGCGTTTACGGAATACAAGGATTTGCTGATGGATATAGATTCCTTGGATAAGGCGGAAGCGGATAAGTTGTTGAAACGATTGGACGGTGATTTGAAGAAATATTGCGAGGGTTTGGAGTTTATTTTGGGCGATTTGACGGAGAAGGGACGTACTTTGACTTTCACGGCAGAGGGGGATGTGGAGTTTTTCGGCTATGTGGAAGAACTTTGTGAGGAAGCTCCCATATTGGATTTTTGGGAAATCATCGCCTTCAAGCCTGCAAAAGGAAAAAATGTGAGCATTACTTTCGGCAAATACCGGTTGAGCAGCAAAAATCTTTGGTTTCTTCCTTTGGAAAGCGAAGACGAGAAAGGAAAATTGGGTTTGCGTATTGCCTTGGAGGGTGGCAGGGAGGACGATGAGGACTTGCTTGTGGCGGTTTACTCCCTTTTGGAGGAGATGTTGGGAGAATATGATGCTGCAACGAGCTTGGAATATTTTGAAATCTGCTCCCTCGGCAGCAATCCGAAAGAAGAAGGCTTTTATCCTTTGACCGATTTGCCGGAATATGCGGATTGGTTCATCGATGAGGCGGAAAAGAAAGATAATTACAAATAAGAGTATTTGAATAAAAGACTTTGCCGATGATGGATTACATTGCCGGTTATTTGGTTGCAGTCAATATTCTGGCATTTCTGCTTTACGGAGCGGACAAACGAAAAGCGAAGCAATCAAAAAGACGTATTTCCGAAAGGACTTTGCTATCGCTTGCAGCTATTGGCGGAAGCATAGGTGCCATTACGGGCATGCGATATTTGTTCTACGAATATACGAAATATTTATTGGTCAATGCTTGATATTCCTTATCTTTGCGCCTTGATGATACATATTCTTGAGTCTGAAAATTAAATATTTATGTTATTTAATTCCATAGAGTTCCTTATATTCCTACCATTGGTTTTCTTTGGTTACTGGTTTGTTTTCAAGTCTTTGCGGTGGCAAAATCTATTTGTGGTAGCTGTTAGTTACCTGTTCTACGGATGGTGGGACTCTCGCTTTTTGCTGCTGATCCTGTTTACGTCGTTATGTAGTTACTTGAGTGGAGTCTATTTGGAGAAATGCGCTGGCAACCGGTCGGTCCAAAAGTGGATAAGTGCCGGTAATATTTTACTGAACCTTTCGATCTTGGGTGTGTTTAAGTACTTTGATTTTTTTACCGAGAATTTGGTAAATGTCCTTCACCTATTGGGCTGGGATGCCGATTACGTGACGTTGAATATCTTGCTCCCTGTCGGGATCAGCTTTTATACGTTTCAGGCTTTGAGCTATACGATTGATGTTTACCAAGGTAAAATCAAGGCAACTCATGATATCGTGGCATTCTTCGCTTATATCAGTTTCTTCCCCCAATTAGTGGCGGGCCCGATAGAACGGGCTACCCATTTGTTGCCTCAGTTTCTCCGGCCTCGTAATTTCGATTGTGATCTGGCGTTGGATGGTATACGCCAGATGCTTTGGGGATTTTTCAAGAAAGTGGTGGTTGCCGATAACTGCGCTTTGTTCGTGAACGGTGTGTTTGAGAATTACCAGACGTTGGATGGGAGTACCTTGTTTCTGGGGGCTTTCTTCTTTACGATACAGATTTACGGTGATTTTTCCGGATACTCGGATATAGCGATCGGCTGTGCCCGGTTATTTGGCATAGACCTTATGCAGAACTTTAAGTATCCTTATTTCTCCCGGGATATAGCGGAGTTTTGGCGGCGTTGGCATATATCGTTGACGACTTGGTTCCGGGATTATATCTATATACCGCTAGGGGGGAGCCGGGCCGGAAAATGGAAGAGCTTCCGGAATACCCTTGTTATTTTCTTGGTAAGTGGATTCTGGCATGGGGCTAACTGGACGTTTGTGGCATGGGGAGCGTATCATGCGTTGTTGTTTCTGCCATTGCTATTGTTGGGTCAAAATAGGAGATATAGAGATTCCGTGGCGGAAAACAGTTTCCTTCCCTCTGTGAAGGAATTGACACAGATGGGAGTTACGTTTCTACTGGTCTTATTGGGATGGATTCTGTTCCGGTCGGAAGATATATCTCAAGCGGATGTGTACCTCGAGCGGATGTTCAATGCCTCATTATTCTCGGCTCCTCAACTTGTGGGCTTGGGATTCGGGCAACTCCTGCTGAAGAAATGTTTCTTTTTCACGGCTCTTATGTTCATTGTGGAATGGATCGGCCGAAAACAGGCGCATGGGTTGATGATAGAGGACCTGAGCCTTCCGGTTCGGTATGTTATCTATACGGTATTGTTGATTATCATCTATGGTTTCGACGCCAGTAATCCACAAGGTTTCATTTATTTTCAATTCTGATAAGTATGAGAAGGTTCTTTATAGCTATATTCCGGTATTTAGTGGTGGTAGGATGTTTAGGGTTGCTTAGTTGTCTGTTGATCCGCTCCTATTTTCATATAAGCGTACCCATCCTCAAGAGTGATCCGGAAGTAGAGGTATTGATTTTGGGAGATTCCCATCCTTTACATTCGATATCCGCCGATATGCTGGGGAAATCGAGGAATGACGCTAAATCCAGTGAGAATTATTTCAATACCTATATCGATTTATGATTGAAAGCGCCTTACCTTCCCCATTTGAAAACCGTGATATTGGGGTTTGGTTATCATACGTTTACCGTGGCCGAAGATTCCTATCAAGATGAGTTTCCTGCCTATATGTCTATTTATCCCCATCTGAAGGAGCGGGAGGATTTGCGACCTTTGGTACAGGAGGCTGTTTCGCCGGTAACCCGTAAGGAGGTCATGTATTCATATGAGTTTGGCGTTCCGTTCAAGAATTGCGTAGCTGAGATTAAAAGGAATGTGATCGAGCGTATTTTCACAGGGGCGACCGGGGGAACACTAGACGTTATTATCAATCGTCATTACTATGATGATAAGGGTGCTTATTTATTGCCATCCTCATTTCAACAAGAGATGTTGGGGCGAATCGTAGAGGAATGTAAGAAGCGGGATCTGTCTCTTATTTTGTACAATGCCCCTGTTTCCACGGAATATATGGAACGGGTTCCTCCGAGTTATCGAGAATTGACGGATTCTTTGGCTCGGGAATACGTGGATGATAAAACGGTCTTTTATTTAAATTATACGACTGTATCGCTACCTAATTCTTGCTATAGGGACGCTGATCATTTGAATGAAATCGGTATCCATAGATTTACCCCGTTGTTAAAAGATACCTTGACTTGTTTGGGGGTAATTTCGGAATAGTTTTCGTATATTTGTAGAACAAGACGCAGCATAAGAAATTCTACATCGGACTGCCTGTTATACTAATGACACAAACGGCATTGGTCGTTTGTGTCATTATTCTCGGTAAAGCAAATTTGTTTTCTACTTTTGGGTTTTGACTATTGCCTCGGTTACATTGATGGCAAAGTCGGCGAGTTTCTCGCATTGGGCATACAGGTTACTGTAACATATTCCCGTCTGATAGGAATACTCGTTGTTCTTCACGGCTTCCGTATGCTCGTTGCGAAGTTGGTCTCTGTAATTATTGATTTTGTTTTCTATCTCGGTAGCTCTTTGACCGTTTACACTGTGATAGTTTTCCGAAAGATTGTCATTCATTTCCAATACGGCCTCTCTCACGAGTGAGAACATCGTTTGCACTTTGTCCCTCATGTCTTGGGAGAACCATATATTCTGTTTGCGTTTGCTTTCTATCGCTATGGAGAGTTGATAGCAACTGTCGCCTATGCTTTCCAAGTTATCGACAATTCGCAACATGGCACTCACCTCTTGCGAAGCACTGAGGCTTAATTCGTTTTCGCTTACTTTGGTAAGATAGTTGGCAATCTCGACTTCCATTCTGTCTGTTATCTCTTCATATTTCTTTGTTCTCTCCATAAGTTGTTCGAACTTCTTTTCGTCCGTCTCTACAAATAAAGAAGGAACAAATTCGTACATTCTGACAACTCGTTTCGAGAAAGACTCTATTTCTTTCTTCGCAGGCTCTATGCTCAATTCGGAAGCCGACATAAGACCTGTGGGAATGAATTTGAGGCGGAACTCTTCCTCATCATCGGTTGCAACAACCCTGTTCACTATTCTCTCGATGGTTGGAATAAACCACACAAGTATGGATGTATTAAGGATATTGAAGAAACTGTGGTAGCAGGACAATGCAACGGGTATGGCTGCCGAAGAAACGAAAGGGTCGAGTCCTTTGACGCTTACTATCAATTTACTTATTCCATAAAGGAAAGGGTGAAACAATATAAGCATCCAACAGACACCAATGAGGTTGAAGACAAGGTGAGCCCTTGCTGCTTTCTTTGCGGTGGAGTTTGCCATAAGGGCTGCCATATTCGCCGTGATTGTTGTGCCTATGTTTTCGCCCAAAACAAGCGAAGCTGCTACCTCGAAGCCTATCAAGCCCTGGGCGCACATGACCAAGGTTACTGCCATCATTGCAGAAGAGGATTGAACTACCACAGTGAGAATCGTTCCTATGACAACGAACATCAGTATCGACAAATAACCGTAATCGGACATTGAAGAGATGAATTGCAAGACGCCTGCGTATTCAGGTTGCGTAAAATCGGGAACTCCGCTCTGCAATGTCTGCAATCCTAAAAACAACAAAGCGAATCCGAAGATGAATTCGCCAAGAGATTGCTGCTTTTTCATGAATAACAATGGTGTTGCCAATGCAATTAAAGGAAAAATAAGAACGGAAATCGAGAACTCAAAGCCGAGTAATGAGATTATCCATGCCGTAACAGTCGTTCCTATATTCGCTCCCATTATTACGGCTATGGCTCCTGTAAGATTCAGCAAACCGGCATTGACGAAGCTGACCACCATGACTGTTGTCGCCGAGGAGGATTGAATGAGCGTTGTTATGCCTACCCCTGTTGCCACTCCGCTGAAACGATTGGCTGTCATCTTGGAGAGAAAGACCCTCATCTTATCCCCTGCCAATTTCTGCAACGCATCACTCATCACTTTCATTCCATAGAGGAACAATCCCAATGCCCCGATGAGCATCAATATTTTCAGCAATATCTCCATTGTCTTGTAGTGTTTTTGTTTTGATTGCTACGGCTTGAAAATCCGTAAAGCGTTGCAAAGGTAAAACATTATTCTTTATTTCAAATTCTTAGGCTTGTCATTTTTTTGCTTTGCGACATCGATATAAACTTTGCCCTTTGCTAATCATCTGATTTTGGATATTGTAAAAGGACAGTTCAAAGACGGTATTCAGACTGTTTGTTTAGTCTGATATATTGTCCGATTGCTGTTTGTTTTTTGCTTTTACCGACTTTTTACCGGCTTTATCTCGTTTCGGATTCTTGGGAAACCAGCCTCTTTCCACCCTTTTTTCCTGCTCAAACAGCTCTTTTATCGTCCAAAAGCATGAAAAAGCAAACACTCCAAGCAAGGTGGAAATCACCATATTGGAAACCACTAAGGAAATTGCCGTTCCAATTAAACCTAAGGCAAGAAAAATCCACCAAATAGTTGTTCCGAAAAAATATTCCGCCTTTACGACAACAGGGTGAAAAAGACCTATGATAAGGAAAGTGGCAATGCCTATGAGCAAGCCGCCGAAATTCAAGTCATTCATTTGATTTTGAAATCTAATTGTGTGAAGTATTTTTTGCCGAGCAACTTAGAAGCTGCAACTATGCTTTTGCGATATACGCAATCGGGATAATGCTCTATTGTTTTCTCTCTTTGATAGAATTGCTTCATGTTTTCAAAATCCCTATGTGCTTTCCATACTGCTTGAAGCTCCTTCGGCTTTCCCTGTAAAAGGAAAAAAGTTGCGGCAACGAAGTCTAATAATTTGCGTTTGAAAATAATGCGTTTTACTTCCTTATCCGGAAGATTCTTATATAAGAGAAGAAGATTGTTTCGGAAATTAAGATAGGTCTTTCGTGCCGATGTTTTGTTAAGTGTCCCCCCTCCGAGATGGTAAACCTGCGATTGTGGTGTATAATATATGGTATAACCTGCATTCTTCAACCGCCAACAGAGGTCGATTTCCTCCATATGTGCGAAAAATCTTTCATCTAATCCGCCGAAACGGCGGTATAAATCCGCCTTTATGAATAAAGCCGCACCGCTTGCCCAAAAGACCTCTCGCTCTTCTTCATATTGAGCTTTGTCTTCTTCGAGATTGTCAAACAATCTGCCGGCACAAAAGGGGTAACCGAGGTAATCGATATATCCTCCTGCCGCTCCTGCATATTCAAACCGACTTTTGTCGCAATAAGACAGCATTTTCGGTTGACAAGCCGCAATATTTGCATTTTCCATCAACAATTCCAGAGGTCGCTTCGTCCAATTCGGACTCACCTCCACGTCGGAATTCAAAAGGCAATAGTAATCGGCTTCCACCTTTTGCAAAGCTCTGTTATAACCTCCCGTGAAACCGTAATTGGTATCTAATTGCAGCACCCGTATTTCAGGGAAATGTTCTCTCACATACTCTGCAGAACCATCGGAAGAACCGTTATCGGCAAACACAATCTCACAATCGGGAGAATATTCGATAACCGAAGGCAGGTAATTCGGTAAAAGATGTACCGTATTATAGTTAAGTATAACTATTGCGAGCTTTCCTCTCACTATTTGTGTCCCTTCCTGAATTGAACTCCCGCTTCACCCTCTACGCCGGGACCGAGCGTATAACGGGAAAGCACATCCTCCCAATACATTTCGTTTCTCTCTCCCTTGGCATTGGAATGCAGAAGAGTGTATTCGCTCAAATCATTCTGCTTAGCATAGAAAACAAACATTCTGTTTGTCTCTCCGAAAGGCGTACGGTCATATCGCCACATCTGATAAGGCAGATAGTTTACGCCGTCGGCATCTCTTTTCTCCATACCGGGAGTTGCAACAATGTCGTTCAAAGTTCTTTTCTTCAATCCGCTTGAAGCCTTGAATTTTTCGTCTATTATATCCGTCGGAACACCGTAAACAAGATATACCCTGCCCATATCGGTTTGGTATCCTTTCTTTATGTTGGTGGAATACTTCTTGTTCACGTATTCGAGCTTCGTTCTATACTGCTGCCATGCCGATTGAGGAGCAACAGCATCCTCATTCCGCCAGAAATTATAAAGGAAATATAATTTTACATCTCTTGTAGCAGTAGGGAGTTCCTTTCTTATGAATTGTCTTACGGCTTCGCTTGCTATGGGTTCCAATGTCTCTATATTCTCATCAAGTTGCTCATCGTTCAAAGCAAAAACGAAAGCGTCCTTAGGAATATCTATGTTCTTCTCTGTTTCTTGCTTTATATCACTTTGGCGAAAGAATGCTTCACGTTTGTAAGCGTGCAATATATTGTTGCGATCCCTCACCTCAATGGTAAGATAGTAGCTGCCCTCAGGCAGTTTGCTTATATCCAAAGCCCCTATCACAGCCGAAATATCCTTTGCCTTTATCCTATCTGCTCTGACAAAATCCGTCATTCTTGTATTTGTGTTAAGGTTTTCTATAACCGCAGTAAGCAAATAAAGACTGTCCTTTGCGAAATACTTATCCGCATTATACACTTCCACATAATAATCTATCCTGTCCTTGTTCTTAGGCAGAGCATCGAAAGAATAAGGAACTATCTCATAGCCCTGCTTTGTGTTTATGGTCTTGGCAGAGGATTTCACGGGAGTATTTATTATCTGAATATCGGAAACAGCTAATTCTCCTTGCGGATAGTTCATTCTTATGACATCTTTTTCTTCCACAGCCGCAGCCGATGAATTTTTATCCCTGAAAGACATATATAAAATATAGTCTCCGTTCGCCAACTTCATTCTCTGAGTATCCAACATCTGCTTTCCCGCACCGTAAACAGTTTTATCTGCCTTCAAATCCCTTTTATCCAAATACATAATTTCATCAGGATTGTCTGCCTTGCAGATTAAGACGGTCAATTCCACTTCCGCCCCCTTATCAGACAGCACAAGACTTTCCATATCTATCGAAGTATTCAACTCTACGTAGCTTCCACCGGTAGAAGCATAGGTTGTAAAATCATAAATGGCTCTTATCCCCTGTCCGAAAAGCAAACAAGGCAAAAGAAACAAACAAAGAAAGGCCGTTCTCTTCATAACAAAACAATTTATTTGCAATTTCAACGTTCAGAAGCATGATTTTAGTACATGGGAAGAGCGAATTTTCGACTGCATTATGCATTACGAAAGAAGTCTTTCATGCTTTCGGTGCGGCATTGCTTTGAAGAAAGAAATTATTGACGTACCTTTGCAGGCTTAAAAACTAAACAACAAAATCAATATCGAGAAGATGAAGAAAACTTTAATTTCATTGGCTATGGCGATGACGACAACATTGCTTGCGGCACAAATGACGCCGCAGGAATCTGCCAAGATAGCGGCAGAGAATCCGTTGGTTAAACAGTGGAACACCCCTTTCCAAACTCCACCTTTCAACCTTATTAAAACGGAAGATTACAAACCTGCCATGCTTTATGCAATAGAGCAGGCAAAAGAAGAAGTCAACGCAATCATCGTTAACAGGGCTATGCCCGATTTTGAGAACACCATTGTGGCTTTGGAAAGAGCCGGAAGCCTTCTTAATCGTGTTTCAGGCGTGTTCTTCAACCTTAACGAATGTCTTACTTCCGACCGTTTCCAACAAATCTACATGGAAATCATTCCTGCATTGACAGCATACGGAAACGATGTCAGCATGAACCCTCAGCTTTTTGCCAAAGTGAAAAGCGTTTATGACAGAAGAGACGACATTCCTTTGACAACGGAACAAAGAATGCTTTTGGACAAAACCTACAAAAGTTTCATTCGTTCGGGAGTTTTGCTTACCGGAGCGGCAAAAGAAGAATACAGAAAAGTATCCGAGGAGTTAAGTACGCTTACAAACCAATACCAAATGAACGTATTGGCAGAGCAGAACGCCTTTTCGATGAACATAACCGACAAGAAAGACCTTGCCGGTTTGCCGGATTATGTAATCGCAGCGGCAAAAGAAGAAGCCAAGGCAAGGAAACAAAAAGGTTGGACGTTCACCTTGCAATACCCTTCTTTCGGTCCTTTCATGCAGTACGCCGACAACAGGGATTTGAGAGAGAAGATGTGGAGAGCTTCCGCCTTTGAAGCCAATAACAATAACGACAAAGACAATAAGGAAGTGGCACGCAAGATAGCCAACCTCCGTCTCCGCATGGCACAACTTCTCGGCTACTCCTCATACGCCGAATACGCATTGGAAGAACGCATGGCTAAAACCCCTCAAACAGTCAATAAGTTTATCAACGACCTGTTTGAAGCCTCCATGCCTTTTGCAGAAAAAGAGGTAAAGGAAATCCAAGACTATGCAAACGCACACGGCTTTGAAGGAAAGCTCCAAAGATGGGATTTCTCCTATTGGTCGGAAAAGTTGAAGAACGAAAAGTACGCCATGGATCCCAATATGTTCAAACCATACTTCAAACTGGAGAACGTGAAGAAAGGTATCTTCGAGCTTGCGGACAAACTCTACAACATAGAATTCAAGGAAAACAAAGAAATTCAGAAGTATCACCAAGATGTAACGGTCTATGAGGTTTATGACAAATCCAACGGCAAATTCCTTGCAATCCTTTACATGGACTTCTTCCCAAGAGACAGCAAGCGTAGCGGTGCTTGGATGACCTCTTTCAGAGAACAATACATAGATGAACAAGGAAACGATGTCAGACCTTTAATACAACTCGTTTGCAACTTCACAAAACCAACCACCAAAGAGCCTTCTCTTTTGACCTTTGACGAAGTAACAACCTTCCTTCACGAATTCGGACACTGTCTGCATGGCATTTTCGCCTCCGGAACATACTCCTCTCTTTCCGGAACCTCGGTTTACAGAGACTTTGTGGAGTTACCATCTCAAATAATGGAGAACTTCGCAACCGAAAAGCAATTCCTCGATATGTTTGCCGTGCATTACAAGACAGGAGAAAAGATTCCTCAAGAACTAATCGACAAACTCATTGCAGCAGAACGCTATTTGGCAGGTTATATGTCCGTTCGTCAACTTTCTTTCGGCATGATAGATATGCAATGGCACACAATAACCACCCCATACACCGGAGACGTGGTTGAGATGGAGAAAAAAGCCATAGCAAAGACCGAACTTATGCCTGTTGTCGAGAACTCCATAATGTCAACCGCTTTCGGACATATCTTCTCAGGCGGATACGCAGCAGGATATTACGGATACAAATGGGCAGAAGTATTGGATGCCGATGCCTTTGCAGCATTCAAGGAGAAAGGCATCTTCAATCGTGAAGTATCCACCTCATTCCGCAAGAATATACTTTCACAAGGAGGTAAGAAAGACCCTATGGAACTCTACAAAGCCTTCCGCGGACACGAACCTACCAACGAAGCATTGTTGAGAAGATGCGGTTTCATCAAATAAAACGATAAAACGAAAAGCATAAAACGCACAAGCGTAACGAAACAAGCCCAAGCGGCAGTTTGTTACGCTTTATTTTTATCTCTGCATGCAAAGCAAAGAACGAAGTCTTTCTCTCTTCCACCCTGCCGACGGGCAAGCAAATTTTCCCTTGTAAAGTCCTGATTTTCGAGTAAGGCAATTCGTAAAATCCAAACGCCATTTCGCAAAATTAAAAGGGCGGAATAATTTTCTCAAAGAGCGTTTCGGAGAAGCGGAACTCGGGAAAGCTTTCTTTTTAATGGAAAGAGACTAATATTTTGCGGTGCGTGCTTGCACTTATTCCATTATTTCGTACCTTTGCAGCCTGTTTGGAAGCAAGAAGTTTAACATTGTAAACACCATAAAGACATGAAGAGAATTTTGGTCTTGGGTTCAGGCGGTCAAATCGGCAGCGAACTCACCATGCGTTTGAGAGAGGTTTACGGCGGTACCAATGTGGTAGCCACAGACATAAATCCGCAACGTCTTACGCAAGCAATTCAACAATCGGGTCCCACAGCTGCCTGCGATGCCACCAAGGCAGAGGAAATAGCTGCCATTGTGGATAAATACAACATCGATTCAATTTACAACCTTGTTGCAATACTTTCTGCCACAGCCGAAAAGAACCCTATGTTGGGCTGGAATATAGGTATAGGGGCATTGATTAACTGCCTTGAAATAGCAAGAGAAAAGAAGTGTGCTTTGTTCACCCCTTCTTCAATCGGTGCATTCGGAGACACAACCCCTTTGAACGGAACTCCTCAGGACACTATACAACGTCCTAAAACCATTTACGGCGTTACAAAGGTAACGGGAGAATTGTTAGGCGACTATTACTTCGAGCGTTTCGGCGTAGATGCCCGTTCGGTTCGTTTTCCGGGATTGATTTCCAACGTAACACCTCCGGGAGGCGGCACAACGGATTACGCAGTCGATATTTACTATGCGGCAGTCAAGGGAGAGGACTTCGTATGTCCTTTGAAACCCGGAACGATGTTGGATATGATGTACATGCCTGACGCATTGGACGCAGCGATGAACATAATGGAAGCAGACCCTTCAAAATTGATTCACCGCAACTCCTTTAACGTAACAGCAATGCACTTCGACCCCGAAGAGATTTACGCAGAAATCAGAAAGCATAAGCCAAACTTCAAAATGACTTACGAGTTCGACGCAGTAAGACAAAAGATTGCAGACTCATGGCCTAATTGGATGGACGACAGTTGTGCGAGAAAGGAATGGGGCTTCAAACCTAAATACGACCTTCAATCGATGACTGTCGATATGTTGGACAAACTATCGAAGAAATTCGGCAAGTAAATTTGTTTTCATAATATTTTATTTTCTCCGGGCTTTCATCTGAGAACCCGGAGTTTTGTTTTGGAAAGGCAAAAGCATGAACAGATTTTCAGGAATGGTGTATGCAATGCTCTCATCGGCAACTTTCGGGCTTATTCCCCTGTTTACTCTGCCGGTAATAAAGAGCGGCATGCACACACCATCGATTATTTTCTATCGTATGTTGTTTTCCGTTGCCATGTTGGCAGTACTGATTCTTATTCGCAGAGAATCATTCCGCATAAGTGCAAAACAACTGAAAGCAATCTTCTTTTTGAGCATTTTCTATGCCGCCACATCACTTCTTCTTGTGGAAAGCTATCTTTATATCCCCTCCGGACTGGCAACGACAATAAGTTTCCTCTACCCCATTGCCGTAACACTCATACTCTTTTTCGGTTTCGGACAAAGAGTATCGGCAAGCACGCTTATCGCAATACTATTATCCTTTGCAGGAGTGTTTCTTCTGAGTTTCAAATCAGTCTCCGGAAACCTTGACGGCAGGGGATTGCTGTGCGTTATCATAACCATATTCACCTATTCCGCCTATATAGTGGGAATGAATAAGAGTTGCGTCAACAGCTTGGGCAGTTTGGTATTGAGTTTCTACGTATTACTGTTCACAACTCTCTTTTTCAGCATAAACATGAGCCTGCAAGGCGGATTGGAAAGCATACCCGGCTTTATGGAATTGGGTTCTCTGCTTCTTTTGGGCTTTATTCCGACAGTGCTTTCCAACATCTTCCTCTTCCTTGCACTCAAACGCATAGACAGTGCGACCACCTCGCTTTTCGGTTGCATGGAACCGCTCACCGCCCTGCTTGTGGGCTACTTCGTTTTCAGCGAAGAAATGCTGTGGCAGCAAGTCCTCGGAGCCGCAATCATCATTGCTGCCGTCCTTATGGTCGTTTTGCAAACCTTCAAGGGCAAATCCTGAAACCGATAAAGCAATAAAGCAAAACAAAAAGGGTGCTTCCCAATAAGGGAAGCACCCTTTTCAATTATTATTCGCCCTTCGACTTAGAACAAATACTTAATGCCCAATCCGAATCCCTTGAAGTACAATTCCGTTTCAGGAACCAATTCAAAAGAAGGCTTCCAATCCAAAGACAATGCAAATGGTGCAGAAGGTATTTTCCATTCCACTCCTATTATACCGTCTATTCCCAAGCCCAACGACATATCGTCTTTGTCGTCGTCCCAAGCTCCCAAACATGCACCGAAACCATAGTAAAGAGTAAAGCCGTTACCCAATCCCTGATTCCACTCGTAAAGACCTGAAATCTGAAATCCGTGATTATGGAAGTGTCCATGGAAATCCAAGGCATTGGCACCCATGTATTTCTTCACTGTTAAACCATAATCCACACCTCCTCTGACTCCGATACCCCAGTTTTGTGCTTCTGCTTTTTGAAAAGGCAATGCAGACAAAAGTGCTACAACTGCCACGAAAAGAATTTTCTTCATCTCCTCTTGTTTTTGTGATTATTGCTATTATTGATATTTTTTGCAAAGGTAGGCTTTTTCTGAAAAATAAAAACGTTTTACCAAGGGAAAAATGCAGTATGGCGGCTTTCATATCCGCTTCACAAATTATACTTCGGCACTCTCGCAGAGAAATTTTAAGAAGCAGTCGAAGCAAACGCCTTTTCGGAAAATTAAAAGGCCGAAAGAATTTACCGAAAGGGCGTTTGGAAAAATTCTTTCGGCCTTTCGTTTTCGCTCTTTTGAAGACACAGAGAAACAGGACTTTATAATCTTGATTTTTTGAACCGCCCAACTGCTTCGTGAGAGGCTTTCGTTTGCTTCAAAGAATTGTTTATGTTTCTCTTTGCGTGAATAAGCGTGTCAAAGCGGAGTGATTTGTCGGTTTTTCTTATCTTTGTGGCATTCAAAGTTCGATATATGAATTGGAAATTATGGTTTTTCGGCTTGTTTTTTGCCATTGTGTCTTGCAACTGCCTTTCGGCTCAGGGTAAGGCGGATAAGGATTTCGAGAAAGCGAGGGAATTGTTTGCCAAAGGGAAAACGGAGCAGGCGGAAAGTTTGCTTTTGAAAATCACAGACAAATATGCGGACTATTCTCCTGCCTGTCTGGCTTTGGGAGAATTGTATTTCGTTCGCAAGGACTTTGAAAAGGCAAAACATTATTTGCTTTCCCTTGTAGGCAAGGAGGAGAGTTTCGATTTGAATGCTTATCGCAAATTGGCAGATATTTATGAGAGTGAAAGGAAATGGGATAGTGCGATTGTGTGTTTGAATTCCTATTTGCGGCTTGCTCCCGACAAAGAAGCATACGCCAAACGCAGGGCGGAGATTGAGCATAAGAGAGATTGCTTGCGGTTCAGGGTGGAAGCCTTTTCAAATCCTGTTCCTTTCTCTCCCGAAAACATGGGCGGGAATATAAACAGCGAGGGAAACGAATACCTGCCGGCCATGACGGCAGACCTGTCGGAGATATTGTTTACACGTCAAAGCTTTGTGCAGGAGGGGAAGCCTCCTGTGGAAGACTTCTTTATTTCCAAGAGAGAGGGCAAACAATGGCAGAAAGCAGCGAAATTGTCCGGTCTTTTGAACTCGGATTTCAATGAGGGGGCAGGTTGTTTGTCCCCTGACGGGAGATATATTTATTTTACGAGATGTAATGCAGAAGACTCCCACGGAAGTTGTGATATTTACCGAAGCGAGCGTAAGGGGACGCAATGGGGCAAGCCCGAAAACCTCGGAGCCGATGTCAATTCCTCCTCTTGGGACGCTCAACCGAGCATTGCTTCCGATGGAAGAACACTTTTCTTTGTCTCCAACAGGGCAGGCGGTTCAGGCGAAAGCGACATCTATTATTCCTATCTTAAAGATGACGGCACATGGACAAAAGCCAAGAATTGCGGAGAGTTGATAAACACTCCCGGAAAGGAAATGTCTCCATTCATTCACCCCTCCAATCAAATGCTTTACTTCTCCTCCGATTACCATTGCGGCATGGGCGGCTTGGATATATTCTATTCCCGATTGGAAAACGGCAGGTTCACCCGGCCGATTAACCTCGGCTATCCGATAAATACCGAGGCAGACGAAAGCAGCTTCATTGTGTCGGCTCATGGAGACTATGCAGTTTATGCAAGTCATGGAAAGGATAGTCATGGCGGCTTGGATTTGTACGCTTTTGAACTTTACGAAGAGGCAAGACCCATAGCGGTTACATATATGAAAGGAAAGATATACGACAAAGAGAGCAAACAAGCCCTCAAAGCTTCGTTTGAAATCCGTAATCTGAAAACTTCACGTATCGTTTCTTCCGGTTCTTCCGACCCCATAAGCGGAGAATATCTTATATGCCTGCCGGTCGGAAGCGATTACGCCTTTTCCTCCAAAGCCGAAGGCTATTTGTTCTTCTCGGAAAACTTTTCTCTTTCGACAGATGAGGGGAAAGAAGCCTTTGAAAAGGATATAGAACTAAGCAAAATAGAGATTGGCAGCAGTCTTGTGCTGCATAATATATTTTTTGCCAACAACAGCAGCGATTTATTGGCGGAATCCTTTGTGGAATTGAATACTTTGGCGGAGCTTTTGAAGAACAATCCTGATTTGAGGGTGGAAATAGGCGGGCATACCGACAATGTGGGCGGAGAAGACTACAATATGAAACTCTCGCAAAAGCGTGCCGAAGCAGTGAAAAGCTATCTTGTGGAAAAGGGAACGGCTCCTCAGAGATTGTCTTGCAAGGGTTACGGTTTCTCAAAACCTATAAGCGATAATTCCTCCGAGGATTTGAGAGCCATGAACAGAAGAACCGAAATAAGAATAACGGGTAAATGAGAGAGAAAATAAGGAATTTGGAGAACTTGGACTTGCTTTCGTTTTTTGGAACTAACGAAAGGAATTTGAAGTTTTTGGAAATATTGTTTCCTGAGGTGGTCTTGGTGCAGAGAAACAAAAGTTTGATAATCCAAGGCGAAGAGGTGGCAATAGAGGAGTTCGATAGTTTTTTGGAAGAGTTGTTGAAGCGTTTTTCCATAGAGGGCGAAATGGACGAAAATACAATAATGCAGGTGCAGACAGGCTGTAAGATTTTGCCGGAAAAGGAAACAGATGTATTGGTTTACGGACAGAATGGTTTGAATGTGAGAGCGAGGACGGAAAACCAGCGGAAAATGGTAGAGCAGATAGGCAGAAACGATATGCTTTTTGCGATAGGTCCGGCAGGAAGCGGCAAAACCTATACCGCCGTGGCTTTGGCTGTACGTGCATTGAAAGCAAAGCAGGTGCAAAGGATTGTTTTGACACGTCCTGCCGTTGAGGCGGGAGAAAATCTCGGCTTTCTGCCGGGGGATATGCGGGATAAACTCGACCCGTATCTGCAACCTCTTTACGACGCTCTGCGTGATATGCTTTCAAGACAGAGATTGGAAAAGCTGATAGAGACAGGCGTTATAGAGATTGCCCCGTTGGCATTCATGAGAGGCAGAACATTGGATAAGGCTTTCGTCATTTTGGACGAGGCACAGAACGCTACAATGCCGCAGTTGAAGATGTTTTTGACGAGAATGGGCAAAAGTTCAAAGTTTGTCATAACAGGAGATTGCACTCAGGTGGATTTGCCCAAGAATCAAAGCTCGGGATTGTTGCCTGTGTTGGAGAAGTTGCAGCATATAAGGGAAATATCGGTAGTAAAACTCAATGCCTGTGATATTGTTCGGCACCCGCTTGTGTCGAAGATTGTTCAGGCTTTGGATTAAAGGGAAAAGAGATGAAGAAGTGGCTGATTGCATTATTCTTTTCTATGGTTTCTTTGGGAGCTTTTTCTCAATCGTCTTTGCGTTTTGAAGAAAACAAAGGTCAATGGGACTCAAAGGTTTTGTATATGGCAAGAATGAGTAACGGTTTCGTCTTTGCAAGGGAGGACGGCTTGCTGTTCGTATATTCTTCACCGCATTTGCATAATCATGAGGCAAAGAAGAATGACAGCTTGTTGAATATGAAGCATGCTTTCCTTTTGCGACCGGAGGGAATGAGGAAAAGCAATCCGCAGGCATCGGAAAAAATGCAGGGATACAGTAATTACTTCATAGGAAAGGAGAAATCGAAATGGCAAAGCAATGTTTCGGCTTATTCCATGCTTGTCTATAAGGACGTTTATGAAGGTGTGGATTGGCGGATTTATAGTGAGAATGGTGTTTTCAAACATGAATTTATTGTTCACAAAGGTGCAAATCCGGAGAGCTTGGAATTGCTCTACGAAGGTGTCGATGAGATTAGAATAATAGGCGGAGAATTGAGATTAAAACTCTCAGTGGGAGAATTGACAGAGCGAAAACCGTACGCCTATCAGCTTTACGGAGAAGAGAAAAGACAAGTCGAAGCAGCCTTCCGAAAAACGGACAAGGGAATAGGCTATATGCTTGGAGCTTATGACAGGGAAAGAGATTTGATAATAGACCCTTCTTTGATTTTTTCGACTTATTCGGGTTCCGTTGCGGACAACTGGGGCTTTACCGCGACATACGACGCTTACGGAAACCTCTATTCCGGTTCCATTGTCATAGGTGTAGGCTATCCGACCTCTACGGGAGCGTTCTGCGACAGCTTCGGAGGTGTATGGGATTGTGCAATCAGCAAATATTCAGCCGATGGCAGGCAGTTGCTTTACTCCACATATCTCGGGGGAACGTATAGCGATATGCCGCACAGCATGATTGTAGATGGTTGTAACGAATTGATTGTGTTCGGAACCACAGGCAGTCATGATTTTCCCACAACCGACGGAGCATATCAAAGATTCTTTTCCGGCGGAACGGCAGTTACTTACGATGGTTCGGTGCAATTTCCTCACGGAGTGGATATATATATCAGCCGATTGTCATCTGACGGAACGCAACTCAGAGCTTCCACATACATAGGCGGCAGTGCAAATGACGGATTGAATTATAGGGAGAGATATAACTCCAACAGACTTATCACATATCTCGGAAATGATTCTCTCTATGCCAATTACGGCGATGGAGCAAGAGGAGAACTTATAACAGATGACCGAAATAATGTCTATGTCGGCTCTTCTACTTTCTCTTTTGACTTTCCCATTGTAAATGCTTTCCAGCCTCAGACGGGCGGAGGGCAAGATGGAGTGGTTTTTAAGCTGGATTACACATTAAGCACTTTGTTGTTCTCTTCTTATATAGGCGGCAGCGGCGATGATGCGGTATTCAGTATAGATACGGATAAGGATTACCGTCTCTATATCACCGGAGGAACAGTGTCTGACAACTTTCCGACAACTCCGAATGCGTACAACACCTCTCATAACGGAGGGACAACGGACGCTTTTCTTGCTTTGATTTCATACGACGGCTCTCAGTTGTTGTCCTCAAGTCTTTTCGGTTCGGAGGCTTTTGATTTGTCCTATTTTGTAAGAACAGATCGCAAGGGCTTTCCCCATATCTTCGGACAGACAAAGGCAGGCGGCAGTACTCTTGTCCGCAATGCTCAATACAATATACCGAACAGCGGACAATTCATAGCCAAATTTACTCCTGCAATAGATAGTTTGGTGTTCAGCACCGTCTTCGGAACAGGGGACAACAGCATCAATATATCTCCATCAGGTTTTTCCGTTGATGTGTGCGGCAGGATTTATGCCGCAGGTTGGGGGAAATTTTTCAAGTATCTGCCAAATCTGCCTGCCGTTTTCGGAACAATGAATATGCAAACCACTCCCGATGCTTATCAATCGCAGACAGACGGTCAGGATTTCTACATTATGTCGCTTTCTTCCGACGCTTCCACTTTGGATTATGCCACTTTCTTTGGCGAAGTAAGCAATAGTGCCAATGCCGGTATAGATCATGTCGATGGAGGTACAAGCCGATTTGACAGATACGGCAGTTTGTATCAGTCTGTCTGTGCAAGCTGTGGCGGAAGTAACGGTTTCCCTGTCTTTCCTGCCGATGTGTGGAGTACGGAAAACGGTTCGACCAACTGCAATGCCGTTGCGTTTAAGTTCAATGTTCATTCGGATTATGCCGTTGCCGACTTCGATTTACCGGAATATGTTTGCTTCCCCGATACCATGCGTTTGGAAAACCTCGGACGGGGAGATAACTTCTTATGGCTTTTTGGCGATGGAAGCACTTCAACAGAGGTAAATCCGAAACATGTTTATACTCAAAGCGGAATTTATGACATTACTTTGATTGCGTACAAGAATGGTGCCTGTTGGAGTTCCGATACTTTGACAAAGCGTATCATTCTATTGGATTCTCATACCGACACTTTGGAAAGCAAGATTACATGCCCCGGAGACCCGATTCAAATAGGTATAGCCGCCTATCCGCAATCCTCGGTGAACTATCTTTGGCAGCCTGCGGGCGGTTTGAGCAGTGCCACGGTGCCAAATCCTTACGCCTCTGTACAGAATACGACAACTTATCGGCTTATCATTTCCACCCCTCAATGTTCCGATACCCTTATTCAAACGATAGAAATCGAAGCATTGTCCTTGGAGCTTCCTGATACGGTGAATTATTGCAGTATTCCATACGACTACCACCTTCCCGAGAGTGTTCCGTCGGATTATCTCATCAGTACCTCATTTCGGAGAGATTTTTCGGACAGCGTGAATGCCCTGAACGGCATTATTACTCTTGACACTGCTTCTTCCTCTTGGCTGTATATCCATATCAGAAGAGGCAACTGTTTCGGTCAGGACAGTATTTTCATGAATTATAACGGCGGGTTTCTGCAAGTAAATACACATGACACTCGTTGCAACAACGAAAGCAACGGTTCCGCTGTTGCAATAACGAGCGGATTTACGCCGCCTCTGTTTTTTCAATGGAGCAACGGTTTTAGCGGAACGACTTTGGACTCCATAGGCAATCTCGCCGTAGGAAATTATAATATCATTGTAAGCGATGCAAACGCTTGTTCTGTAAGTCTCAATTTTGCAATCAATTCGCCTGATGACCTTATTACGGAACCGGAATACACAAACAATCATTGCCAAAACGAATGCAGTGCTTACATTTCGCTCAATCCTTCCGGAGGAGTGCAACCTTATAATATTGTATGGAACAACGGAAGTCAAGGAGAGGAACTTTCCAATCTTTGCAGCGGCGATTATATTTACACTCTTACCGACTCGAAAGGCTGTTTCCTTACGGACACCATACGGATAATAGATACAGACACCTTAAAGCTCAGTCTTAATGCAACGGAAAATAATTGCCCGCAAGGCTGTGGGGCAGTCATCACTTCCTTTGCCTCCGGCGGCAATAAACCATACTCATATCTTTGGTCTGACGGAACAACGGAACAAAATATAAGCGAAGCCTGTTGCGGAGAGTACGTTTTGGAATTGACCGATGTCAATAATTGTCGAACACAAGCGTCGATTACAGTTACCTATACCGATTTATTCGAGAATTTCTCGGCAAGTGCAAATCCGGAAATGGTATTTGACGGTCAGGAGGTCAGACTTTCCTCTACCCATATTGCGGGAATGCGTTACACATGGTCGCCTGCGGAAAACCTCAGCTCGCCTCACTCCTCTTCGAGCATGGCAACAATGTATCAAAGCACGCTTTTCCATGTTTATGTCAGCGACGGATATGGTTGTAAGGCAGAGGACAGCGTCTTTGTCGAGGTTGAAGTGGTGAATTGCGGCAGACCCGATATATATGTTCCCAATATATTCACGCCTAATGGCGATGGAAAGAACGATGTTCTCTTTGTCATGGGCGAGAAAATAGATAATTTCACCTTTGAAGTATTCGACCGCTGGGGCGAAAAGGTATTTGCCACTTCCGATTTGCAGGAGGGCTGGGACGGGACATACAAAGGCAGACAATGTGATGCGGCAGTATATTTTTACAGCTTGGAAGTACGTTGTCTTGGCGGCAAGACCTATAAAGAAGGCGGCGATATAACATTGATAAGATAATAATATGGCAAATAAAAACAAGTATTACGTAGTTTGGAAAGGCAGAAAGCAAGGTATATTCGATAATTGGGAGGAATGTAAGAAGTCCGTATTCGGGTATGAGGGAGCAAAATATAAATCTTTCGATAATCCGGTGCAGGCAAGAGAAGCTTTCAAGCAATCTCCCGATAAATTCATTTACAAAAAACAGGCAAGTCCGTTACCAAAGCAGACTGCACGCACCTCCTATCTGCCGATAACCGACAGCATAGCCACAGATGCAGCATGCAGCGGCAATCCCGGGGTGATGGAATACAGAGGTGTTTATGTGGCAAATGGAAAGACTATTTTCTATTACAAACACCCGCACGGCACAAACAACATAGGCGAATTCCTCGGCATTGTTCACGGCTTGTCTTACCTTAAACGCCGCGGACTTTCCCAACCGCTATATACCGACAGCGTCAACGCAATAAAATGGGTGGAGCAGAAAAAATGCAAAACCAAGATGGAACGCAACGAAAAGAACAAAGACCTCTTCGATTACATAGCAAGAGCAGAGAAATGGTTGCAAGAAAACACCTATACCACCGAAATAATAAAATGGGATACCCAAAGTTGGGGCGAAATACCCGCAGACTTCGGACGAAAATAAGAAAGGATTTCCGTAAATCGAAAATCCCTTTCTTCATCTTCTCCTTTTCAATCTCTATTTCTCCGCTTCAAATTCCAAGAACCTCCTTTTGAAATCCTCCTCTATCGGAGCAGAAAGATTTGAACTTCTGTCGAAACCGGCAAGAATTGTTCTGCATGTTCCTTTGACCATACCTTGTGAATTGACAAGCCTTTGGTTCATGGTCATAGACCGGTTGCCGAATTTCACGACCTTGCTTTCCACAAAGATTTCTTCACCCTGCACAATGGGAGAAAAGAAATTGTTTTCCGTATGAACAATAACCACGACCAATTTACTCCAATCCAACTCGCGACCCATCACTTTCTCGAAGTAATCAATCCTTCCCAAATCATAATATTGAAATTGAAAGCTGTTATTTACATGATTTACAGGATCCAAATCACTGAAACGAACTTGTATCCTTAATGATACTTTATAGGAATCCTTTTCCGGTTCTATCATAGCCTCTGCCATCGGTTCAAATTTTCTGCAAAGGTAATCAATTCGCCGCAATCCACCCCACTTTCCCTCAACGCTGCAAAAAGAAAAGCAAATGCACCTTGCTCCGACCTATCCGAAACTTTCCAAAGAAGAATTTCCGAGAATTATATTGCTTTACAAATTCTGTAATAACACAAATCGTCTCTCTCATTATGCTCATCTCTTTTCTTTAATTGACGAAATCTGAAAAGAAAGTCGCTACGCTTATTTCGAAAACAAAAAAAAGATATCAGAATGTAAAAAATGCTCTTTTCGCATCAACTGAAAAGAAATCAGGAAGCAATGAATCACAGAATATTGACTTTTATTATCGGACTGAAAACTATTTTTTTACTTACTGCAATATCATAAAACGGCAATGCAGGCTATATTTGCAAGCAAGGAAAAGATATTCAATATAGTATCAACAAAGATGAAAAGACAAATTACTACAATGATGTTATTCGCAACGGCAATTCTTAATTCGAATATGGCAGCGAAGTTTCTTGAAAAGGACGGACAAGTTCTGAAAAATGAGAAGATGTATATTCAAAACGAGAGACCGATTTGCAACGAGGATAAATCCGTTCATGCTGCCGAAGCAAAGATAAAAGAAATGGTTCGTTCGGATACAGATATCGAGAATAGGACAAACTTGAAAAAAGCAATCCTCAATAAAATTCCTATCAAGTAGAAGAGAGTTGCAATACTTGGCAGAGTAAATACAAAAGAAGCATACATATATTCTATTCGCATTTCTTGTACAGTTTGTTATAAAATCATATATTTGCAAATCAATACCGAAAAAACCATGAATAAAAAGATTACATTATCACTGTTTCTTGTTCTATTCGCCGCTTTGGTGGCAATGCCTCAAAAACTCTTACAACCAGAGAACAAAGTAAAAGAGGACAAGCCCCATGTCGAAAGACATCTCAAAGGGCTATCCCAACCTTCTGCGGCTTTATTTCAAGACCTGCTTTCTCTTGGCAGAGAACTCACTGTGAAAGATAAGGAAATCATCGAGAAATACAGCTTAATACAAAGAGAAGATGAAGTATTCGCCGGTGCTATGGTGGAATTTGATGAGGGATTTGACCCAAGTATCCTGAACCGCTTCGGAATAAGTATTCTGAGCAGACAGAAAGAACTTGCCATCCTGCTTATCCCCATAAACAACTTCATAAGTTTTGCACGCTCCCAACTTGTAGGCTTTTTGGATATAGGAGTGAAAGCAAAGCCAAACATGAATAGCGCCAGAGAACAAACTTTTACAAATGACGTAAACTCGGGATTGAACCTGCCGAAAGCATATTTGGGAAAAGATGTTGTAATCGGAATAATCGACATAGGCTTTGACTATACCCACCCTAACTTTTGGGATTCCACTCAAACAAATTACCGAATAAAACGCGTTTGGGACTGTACAGCAACCACAGGGACGCCGCCTGAGGATTTCGTTTATGGCAACGAATTAAGGACACCGGAAGAGATAATCAACGATTCCACCGATAATACAACACAAAATCATGGTTCGCACACCGCAGGCATAGCAGCCGGCGGAGGTTCTGCCGATTCTCTTTGCAGACCGTACCGAGGAATAGCTCCCATGAGCGATATCGTACTTGTTGCAACGAACGGAAGAAGCACGGATTTTATCGCCGGAATAGACTATATACGTCGATATGCGGCTTCTGTGGGCAAGCCCTGTGTCATAAACATTAGTTGGGGTAGTCATGTGGGACCTCATGACGGCACCTCTTGGAAAGACAGATATTTTGATTATTTTACCCAAGCCTATCCCGAAGGGTTCATATTGGTAGGCTCAGCAGGAAATGAAGGCAACGAACGATTGCATTTCCATACTGCCGAACAATACAACAACGGCATGATGATGGGTAGTTTGATTTCATTCTCCGGACAGACTGCAGGAACAACTTATTTGGATATCTGGGCTGACAGCAGTTTTGCGATACTAATTACCGCTTTCGATACATTGACGGGTTCAAACTACGAGATAGCGTCTTTCTTTTGTCAGAGAGACAGTTCGGGCTTTATCGGGGCGGATTATTCCGAATGGACGATAGGCACGAATAATCAAACCTCGCCTGATTCCTGTTATCTCAAAGCCTATATGGAACTATATCAATATAACAATAAACTGAATATGGTATTGGATATAGATAATGAGCAACAAAGCAACCCCAATATCTTTCTATTGGTTCAAATGACAAGTCTGGCGGATAGCAATTCCGTTCACATGTGGTTAAGCAATGCAGAATTCATGAGTGTCAGCAGCAACTACATAACTACTGCAGGAGATAGAGAGTATACCATAGGAGAACTTGGCGGAACAGGCAATAGCATTATCTCGGTAGGGGCTTATGTCTCGAAAAAATCTTGGACGGACATGTCTTCCAATCCATGGATTTACAGTTCTGCGGTGCTATACGATATAGCCTCGTTCTCCTCCCATGGACCAACGGCAGACGGAAGAGTAAAACCTGACATCACAGCCCCGGGACATGCCGTGTCTTCTTCTGTAAACAGCTTCAGCAATCGATACACAAGTTCGTCCCAAACGACCTTATGCGGAATACCGGCAGACGATGAGCGGTATTGGTTGTATGGTTTAATGAGTGGCACTTCCATGGCGGCACCTGTCGTTACCGGTATTTTGGCATTATGGCTGGAAGCCTATCCGGAGCTGACGCTTGCACAAGCAAAATCTCTTTTGAGAGAAAGTGCCATCAATGACAACTATACAGGAGTATGCACAAACGGTGATATGAGATGGGGTTATGGAAAAATAAACGCTTACGATGGTCTTCAACTGCTTTTGCAAAGCATTCCTCCAAAGCCTGTTTTGCCGGATACGGTTTGGCTGTGCGGAGACTTGCCTGCAACTCTTTCCGCTCCCGAAGGCTATGCCGAATATCTATGGTCAACAGGTGATACCGCAAGAGTTCTGACCGTAACTCAACAAGGCAATTACGCCGTTCGTTGCATAAGTTCTCAGGCATATAAAAGTGCATGGTCCGACAGTGTAAGAGTACAAATCGCTCCTGATTTTCAAGTCTCTTTCAGCGGAAACAGAGAAATATGTGCCGGACAAAGTACAACGATAATTGCAGAGAATGTAAGCAATATAGTTTGGTCAGATGGAACAGAGGGGAACAATCTGAATGTTTCACCCGAGCAAACGACCACTTACCGGGCTTGGATAATCGACCCTTACGGTTGCAATACTTCTGACTCCATAGAGATAACCGTAATGCCTGCATACAATGATACCATAATCGCTGCGATTTGCGAGGGTACGAGCTATACGGACAACGGATTCAACATTAGCGAGGCGGGGACTTACATTCAGTCCTTGCAAACAAGCTCGGGTTGCGACAGCATCCTTACGCTAAACCTGAGCATAATGCCTGCATACAATGATACCATAATCGCTGCGATTTGCGAGGGTACGAGCTA